>Ga0334896_1002309_pt1 | contig 13583 bp, 11 predicted proteins | sample GraSluR3_MG_8_FD_207734 | JGI IMG/M metagenome (GOLD analysis project Ga0334896, IMG submission 207734) | Sludge microbial communities from methane-producing bioreactor in Wageningen University, Netherlands - Granular Sludge_27_06-R3 | ecosystem: Engineered > Bioreactor > Anaerobic >...
TTTCCTCGGGGTGATATTCCGGCTGTTGATTATCCTGGGGTTGCTTCTGTTCGCTGCGGCGGTGGTTCTGGTATTGCTTACGGATCTCATCCCGTATTGGACCGTCTTCTTCCCTGTTGCGCTGGTTTTAATGGGGATAGTCGTGGCCCGTGTTGAGTATCGATTGCATCAACGCACCCATAAAGGACAATAAGCGCAACTTGCGATAATGTGTCTCTGGACTGATGGAGACAGCCACTGCATCAGAAAAGAAATTATTTCATAAAGTGTTAAAAAGGAATCACCAGGTCATGATGATTCCTTTTTTGGTGAACATGATCGGATTACAACAAAATTATTTTAAGGCTGATAATTCCCAGGGTTGTCAAAATATCGGGCTCATCCCCATCAGCGAGGTCACCAGCAGGGCAAGCGTGACCAGGCTGATAAAGACCGTCAGGCCGACGGCCAGGATATTCTGGAAGCGTTTGTTTTTCCAGTCGCCCATCAGCTGATCGTTATTGGTGAGTTTGAGGACCAGGACAAGCAGCACAGGGAGCAGGACGGCGTTCAGGGTTTGCGAGAGCCACATAATGGGGAACAAGGGGATCCCAGGGATCAGGACGATCAGCACGCTGATGGCGATGATGCCGATATACATGAAATAAAAGACCGGGGCTTCATTGAACTTTCGGTTCAGACCCCGCTCAAAGCCAAAGGCTTCACAAACCGCATAAGTGGTCGAAAGCGGCAGGACAGCGACAGCCAGGAGCGAGGCGCCCAGCAGTCCCGCCGAGAAGAGGATCTTCGCCCAGCTGCCGGCCAATGGTTCCAGCACCATGGCGGCCTGTTCTGCGCTTTCCACAGCGATGCCGTGCACGAACAGAGTCGCTGCGGTACTGATCACAATAAACGCGGAGATGATATTACCCCAGGTCGCGCCAAAGGTGACATCCAGCCGCGTGTATTTATAGTCGCTCACCGCCAGACCTTTATCCGCCACCGATGCCTGGAGATAGAAAATTCCCCAGGGTGTGATCGTTGTGCCGATGGTGGCCAGGACGGCGATGATGAAATTGGGTTCGAGTTCAAACTGCGGCACCAGGGTTGCCCTGAGGACTTCCTCCCATGGCGGTCTGATCAGGATCACGGTGATGACATAGCTGATCGCTGAAAGGGAGAGGATTAACAGGATTTTTTCAATGTATTTATACGACCCTCTCAACACGGCGAGGCTGACGACAATTGCGGCAACGGGAGCGGCGATATAGCGGCTGATCCCAAAAAGCTCGGCCGAGGCTGCAATACCGGCAAACTGAGCCACCGTTGTCCCCAGGTTGGCGAGCAACAGCGCCAGCATCGCAAAGGCTGTGATCTTGACGCCAAACCGCTCCCGGATCAGGTCAGCGGTGCCCTTCCCGGTGACCACGCCCATCCTGGCGGCCATCTCCTGGATGACGACCTCGCCAATCGTGACAATGAGAATGATTGAGAGAAATTGATACCCGTAAGTGGAACCGGCCATGGAGTAGGTGGCGATCCCGGGGGCGTCGTTATCGGCGCTGGCTGTGATCAATCCGGGGCCGAGAACTGCAAGGTAAAGGCCGACTCTTTTGAGCCAGCCGGGAATTCTGATTTTCTTCATCGGTAGCTTCTCCGTGTTTATCTTAGAACAACCGCGGCAGGCGTTTCTTCCAGGCTGTGGGCAGCACGACATCAATCGCATCGTCAACCGTGACAATCCCCAGCATTCTGTTGTTTTCAGGGTCAATCACCGGGATGGACAGCAGGTCATATTTTGCGATCAGGTAGGCGACCTCGTTCTGCGGTGTGAGGGGTTCGACTGAGATCACATCCGGTTCTTTCCATTGGTCCAGACTGCGCTCCGGGTCCGCCATCACCAGGTCTCGCAGGGTGATGATGCCGTTAAGGCGCTCGGCTTGATCCAGGATGTGTACGTAGTACATGACCTCATCTTCCTGAGCTTCTTCCGAGTTACGCAGGTAATCAATGGCCTCCCGGACTGTGATGTTTTCAGGGACGTTGGCGAATTCAGTCGTCATGATCCCGCCGGCAGTGTCTTCGGGATAGGTCAACAAGGTACGGACATCAAGCGCTTCTTCTTTTTCCATCAGGCCAAGCAGGGTTTCACTGGTTCCATCCGGCATATCAGCCAACAGGTCTGCCGCCTCATCCGGGTCCATTTCTTCCAGAATATCGGCTGCCCGCTCAGGCGTCATATGGGAGAGAATTGCCATTTGGAGGTCGGCAGATGATTCTTCCAGAGTGTCTGCCAGGGCTTCATTGTCGAACCCTTCCAAAAGGGCAGTGGTGGTGTGGTGATCAAGTTCATCCACAATTGCGGCGATATCCGCAGGCGGCATTTTGACAAGCTTGTTTTGGGAGACGCTCAACCTGAGGGGGTCATCATGTTCAATGGACGCGACAAACTCCCATGGGATGACCACCGTCTCTTGAGATTTTTTGAACATGGACCCGATGGTGCGCCCGAATTTCTCAAGCCCCAGACGCCTGAGCAATCCTGACCCGCTGACATCAACGCCGGTGAGTACGAACTGGTCTCGGGAGCGGGCCAGTTGAAGGTCGTTAACGCGCACCAGGCGCTTCCCTTCGGTATCCACGATCTGTTGATCGAGGACCCGGTCCAGCAGGGGGAGCTCATGTCCGGTCGGTGAATAAGGTCTGATCCGGTCAACGCCGACCCGCAGGGTGATACTGGGCCATAAACTGGCGATTTGATTCGCAGGGATATATTTGATTCCTGCGGGGTTATTTTTGAGGGATAGCGCCGCGATGGGCGGCATCTTCTTTTCAGTTGCATCAATCAGGATGTCTTCAAGTTTCCCCACAACGCTGCCAAAGCCATCCCAAACATTCTGGTTGATTAACTGACTGAAATAAATCATCTCTCACCTCTTTCCTTCATGGTTTGACGAAACCGGAAGCATTCAGGATTCCATTGCAGAAAAGAAGAACAGGAGCCCGGTATAAACCAAGCTCCTGCCATGTTCAAGAGAGGGCTGATTAGCTTAATTTACACTGGCTTGATCCTGTCCGCGTTTCGACGTTGGTCGCCAAAAGGACTGTCGCTATCGTCTGAAGTTGTGTCTTTCTTTTCTGTCATTTCTCTATTCTTACTAAAGGTCATCATTTGAATTAATCAAAAACAATTTTGAATGTCCTGACCCATTGTACCATAAAAGTTGTGATCAAAGAGCCGCTGATTTAAGGGTCACGGGGCAATCACAAAGTCAAAAGCCATAGATTTTAGTCTCTTCGGTTTTCCAGGTTCTGTAATCACCCCATCCCACAGGCCGGGGTTGAGGTTGGATAATTCATGATTGACTTTTGATGATTGCCCTGACGAATGCCTAGCCCCCCAATAATAATGATGCGAACCCGAAGTAAATAAACAGCCCTGTGATGTCTTTGACGGTGGTGATCAGAGGGCTGGCCCCCGCAGTCGGATCAACGCCCAGTTTGATAAGGATGAAGGGGAATAAAAACCCGAGTAAAGTTGCCAGGGTCACGGTGCAGACCAGGGAGAGACCGACAACCCAGCCGAGTGCGGGGATTCCATGCCAGATGACGGCAAAAGCGCCGGTCACTGCGCCGAGGATGAGGCCGATCCCCAGGCCGATGGCTGTCTCGCGGAGTAAATGTTTGCCAATCCGCCTGGCGTCAATGTGTCCCAGGACGAAACCGCGGATAAAAATTGATGTGGATTGTACGCCGGCGTTCCCGCCCATATCCATGATGATTGGGATGAAAACCGCCAGGATGACAGCGGTTTCCAGAGTTTCCTGAAAATGTTCGATCACAACGCCCGCCAGCATGCCTCCGATCATCGTAATGATGAGAAATGGCACCCTCAGCGCCCAGACACGCCAGACTGGACCCCGAACCAGCAGGTCGCTTTTGGTGAACTGCCTGATCCGGTCGGGGAGGATACCCGCGCTTTTATAAATGTCTTCCGAAGTTTCCTCTTCCAACACGGCCATGGCGTCATCCGCAGTGATGACGCCGATCAAACGCTGCTGCCTGTCCACGACCGGCAGGGCCATCAGGTCATACCGGTTGAGCAGCCGCGCAGCCATTTCCTGATCCTGTCTGGCATGGATGGAAACAATTTGAGCTTTCGCTATTTGGTTAAGAGGCTGGTCCGGGTGGGCGCGGATCATGTCCGCGAGCCGGGCAACGCCGGTCAGTTTGCCGTCTTCATCAACGGCATAGATATAGGGTACTTCCTCTTCCTGAGGCTGTTGAGACCGTAATTCCTTCAGGATGGTCACCGCTTGGGTGCTTTCGGGAAAACTGTAAAATTCAAAGGTCATCAGCCCGCCGGCTGAATCATCGGGGTATCGCAGCAAGGACTGAAGTTTTTCCGCATCGGGCAGCTGCGCCAGGATCTGAGCGCGCTGTGATTCCCCAAGATCGCCCAGGAGGTTGGCCGCTTCGTCAGGCCTCATCAGGGACAAAGTCTCAATCAGTACATCCGGGGGAAGTTGGGATGCGAGCTTGAAGGCATCATAATCTTCCAGCAGGTCCAGGATGTCTGCGGCATCAACCGGGTCAAGCTGGACCAGGACCTTACGCTGAAGGTCGAGATCAAGTGACTTGATGAGATCGGCTCTGTCAGCGGGCAGGAGGGGACTGAGCAGGGAGCGGACTTCTTCCCATTGTCCTCCTGAGATCAGTCGAGTGAGTTGTTCTTGTGCTTGTTCGGGATTCATCCGGGATACCTTCTTCCTGCAGCAGGGGGTGTTGTCCAGTCCTTAGTGAATCTGAGAAATAAACAGGGATGCGAAATAAAAGTAAATTAATATGCCGGTAATATCTTTGATGGTTGTGATGATCGGCTCTGAGGCGATGGCCGGATCGACCCCCACCTGGTTGAGAAGTAAGGGGACCAGGAATCCCAGCCCGGTTGCGAGGGTTACCGTTGCAATGATGGAAAATGCGACAGCCAGTCCGATTTGGAGATCGCCCTGCCAGAGCGCGGCGACCGCACCGGCCAGAAGCCCAACCATCAGCCCCATGCCAAGTCCGATAAATATTTCTCTAAGCAGGAGTTTCCAGAAGTTTGGGAGGTTGATTTGCCCCAGGGCGTGCCCCCGGATGAAAATACTGGTGGATTGCGCGCCGCTGTTGCCGCCCATATTCATAATGGCCGGGATAAAAAAGGCCAGCACGACAACCGTCTCGAGGGCTTCTTCAAAAACCCCAATCACACTGCCTGCCAGGATCCCTCCGATCATGGTCAGGATCAGAAAAGGGATCCGAACGCTCAGGGAATGCCAGATAGATCCGCGGACCATCTTTTCGCTTTTCACTGCCTGCTGGTCGGCTTTGGCGAGGATACCTGCGCTTTGCAGGATGTCTTCGGTCGCCTCCACTTCCAGCGCGTTAATCGCGTCATCGATGGTGATGATACCAAGCAGCCGCCCAGCCTGGCCCACAACAGGCAGGGCGAGGAGATCGTATTGGTTGAGCAGTTGTGCGGCGATTTCCTGATCCGCTTCCGGGGTGATGGAGACGAACTGCGGGTCGGCGATGGACTGGAGAGGTTGTTCAGGATGCGCTCGAATCAGGTCGGCCAGGCGGGTAATCCCGGTCAGTCGCCCGTCATGATCCAGCGCATAGATATAGGGAATTTCTTCATCGCGGTCTGGTTGATCGTGAATGTCCTGAAAAACCGCGCCAACCGGGGTCTCTTCCGGATAACCGTAAAAATCCAGAGTCATCAGACCGCCGGCTGTTTCGTCAGGATATTGTAAAAGAGACTGGATCTCCTCTGAATCCACTAGCCGGGTCAGAGATTGATCTCTTAGAGCCGGCGTAAGATCGCCCAGGAGGTCCGCAGCCTCATCGGACTCCATTTCATCAAGAATTTCAACCAGCGCATTGATCTCAAGGTTTTCAGCGAGAGAGGCCGCATCTTCATCGTTGATGAATTCGAGAATATTGGCGGCTTCGCCGGCCTCGATATTTTCGAGAATCTCAACCTGGTCAGCCAGTTTCAAACCAAAAAAGATTTGGACCTGGTCTGGCGGGAGCAGTTGTTCAATCATATCCACTGCCAGATCACGATCTCCCTGCGCCAGATGTCGCTTGATGTCAGCAATGATTTCTTTTGATTGCGGGTTATCCATCAGATCCTCCATGATCGTCATGGTCGTTAAGATTCTACCTGAAAAACCGGGCTGAAATCCTGCGGCTGAAGCGACCGGATGTTTTGGTGTCGTCCCTTGACAAGAGAGTCGGAAATGGATAAAATAAATACATGAATAAGTGCTCATATATACAAGGATAATCATGGACTCTCGCAATGTTTTAGATCCCGGGATTAATCTGGCGACCTTCTCGGATGAGGTGGTGGCTACCATGGCCGAGAGCTTCAAAGCCCTGGGCGACCCCACCCGTTTGCGAATCCTGGCGCTGCTGTTTGATGGCGAGCGCGGGGTTGGTGATATCGCGGAACATCTAGCGGTCACGCAAAGCGCAGTTTCACACCAGCTCCGAATCCTGAGAAGTTTGGATATCGTGCGTTATCGCAAGGACGGCCGCGAGGTTTTTTACGCTCTGGCGGATGACCATGTCCGGGATATCCTCTCCCGGACCCTTGAACACATTCTCTACGATTGAGGTGGTAACGTTTAATGGTTGAAAAGAAATTTAAAATCACAGGTTTGGACTGTGCGGATTGCGCCAAAGGGCTGGAGGCTTCCATCGCACATTTGGACGGTGTGGAATCGGCGCAACTGGCATTTTTTAACGGGACGCTCACCGTGCGCGGTGACGTGGACGAGGGGGCATTGCGCAGAATGATCAGGAAACTCGGTTACGGTGTGGATGATGGCAACGGCACCAGGAGCGACCCGGCGGATGAACCGCATGCCCTGCTTGGTTTCTGGCGTTATTTATTCCAGCAGGCCGAAACACGGATGGCGTTAATTGCCGGCGTCATCGTCCTGGTCTCTCTGGTTCTTCCAAGGCTGGGCGGTCCGGATTGGCTGGCGATCGGTCTGCAAATTGGGGCGTTGGCGCTGGCTGGCTGGCCTATCGCCCGCAGCGGCCTCGTAAACCTGTGGGTCAATCGCACCTTCAACATCAACTTTCTGATGACGGTTGCCGGGATCGGCGCGGTGGTGATCGGCGAATATGCGGAGTCAGCCGCGCTCATCCTGCTCTTTGACCTCGCGGAAGCCCTGGAGGGGTATACCAACGCCCGGGCACGGGGCGCGATCTCCCAGCTCACCGCCCTCACCCCCACGCATGCCATCCGGCTGGCGGAAGGCCATGAAGCGCTGGTCCCGGTGGAGGCGCTGTCCGTCGGGGAAAAGATATTGGTACAGCCCGGCGAACGCGTTCCCATAGATGGCGTGATCGTGGAGGGACAGAGCGACCTCAACCAGGCGCAGATCACCGGGGAAAGTATGCCGGTCTGGAAAGAACCGGGGGATGAGGTTTACAGCGGGACGGTCAACGGTAGCGGCTCGCTGATTCTGAAGGTCACGCGTTTGGTGGGGGATAGCACCCTCCACCGGATCATTGAAATGGTGACGGAGGCTCAGGCGCGACAATCGAAAAGCCAGAAATTTATAGACCGGTTCGCCAGGATCTATACCCCGGCTATGGTCATCCTCGCAGTGCTGATCGCTGTCCTTCCCCCGCTGGTGTTTGGAGAACCTTTTCTCAACCTCGCAGACGGAACACGGGGCTGGCTGTACCGGGCGTTGGCTTTGCTGGTGATCAGTTGTCCCTGTGCGCTGGTGATCTCCACCCCTGTGACAATGATCGCCAGCCTGACAAAAGCCGCCCGGGAAGGGGTTCTTTTCAAAGGCGGGATCTTTGTGGAAAAGCTCTCCCGGATCAAGGCTTTTGCTTTTGACAAAACCGGGACTCTGACCCTCGGCCGTCCTCAAGTGGTGGAAAGCCGCGATCTGGCTTGCAGCGACAGCATCGGTTGCGCTGCCTGTGATGACATGTTCGCCCTGGCTTACGCCCTCGAACGTCACAGCACACATCCGCTGGCACAAGCGATTGCGGAAGAGGCGCAAAAACGCCAGGTCCAGGATTGTTACCCGGCCGCAGCGAACCTGACGGCTCGCGGGGGGCGGGGGCTGGAAGGTGTGATCGACGGCCGTCGGATGACGATTGGCAGCCGCAGGTTGTTTGAGGAAGAACACATTATCCCGCCGCTTGTCCACCAATGGGTTAATCAGGCGGAATCGGAAGGGAAGACTGCGATGCTGCTCTGCGATGGCGACCAGGTCCGCGGGTTCATTGCCGTAGCTGACACGCTCCGGGACAATTCGCAGGCTGTGATTCGGACGCTTAATGACCTCGGGAAACATACGGTCATGCTGACGGGGGATAATGCCACTGTGGCGGCTGTGGTGGGACAAACGGTGGGCCTCGACGATGTGCGCTCGAATTTGCTGCCCGGAGATAAACAGGCCGCGATCGCCGTAATGCGGGATCAGTATGACTCTGTGGCCATGGTGGGGGATGGGATCAATGACGCACCCGCCCTGGCCGCGGCTGACCTCGGGATAGCGATGGGCGGCAGCGGGAGCGCTCAGGCTATGGAAACCGCCGATGTGGTGCTGATGGCGGATGACATCCACAAACTGCCCTTTGCAATCCGGCTTTCCGCCTTTGCCAACCGGCTGATCCGGCAGAATATCGCTTTCAGCCTGGGAAGCAAGCTCCTGGTTGCGGGGCTTGCCGTCTTTGGATTTGCACCGCTCTGGCTGGCAGTGCTGGCGGATATGGGTGTCTCCCTGCTGGTCACGCTGAATGGTCTGCGGGCAATGCGGTTTGGCGGCTGACTTTTTAGTCTCGGATTGATCAATGGAATTGCGCCGCAAAGGCGATCACCTTTGCAGCTACATCGGTAAAAGCAGGGTTATGGGGCATGGTCAGACTGTGGGGGCCGGTGACCTCTTCAAGCTTCACAGATCCAGGTATAAGTTCAACAAGGCGATCTGTGGGGCCGGAACGGATCACGGGGTCTTTTGTTCCTCTGATCAAAAGGGTGGGAGTCTGGATCTGGGGTGCCGTCTTCAGGGCGTTCCGACCAACTTCCCGTACCTGGTCCAGAATGATAAGGGGGATTTGCAGATGTTCGAGCTCCTGCATTTGATCCGGGTCATCAAAATCAAGCTCAGGAAGAAAGGGGGCGAAACCGTCTTTGAAGGCCCGACCCTGGACGGATGTGTAGCGGAATGGTGAGATCTGGAGCGGGAGCAGCGCCCGGACGAAATTCAGTAGAATAGTGGCCCAGGGCGGCTCCTGCCAGGTTGCCGGAGCAATCAGGGTCAATGCATCAGGCTGCGTTCTGGCAGCCGCCTGGAGCGCAAGGGTGCCCCCGAAGGAATACCCCACCAGCATCAAGGGGTGATGGCCCCTCAACCTCAGGTCTTCCAGTTCCTCGCAGACGAAATCCACCCACTGGGTGTTGTTGAAATTGATGATGTTCACGAGGTCCGGCCCAAACCCGGGCAGGCAGATGCCTCGGGACGTCCACCCGGCGTTGTTCAACGCCTCGCCCAGGGGACGCATTTCCAGAGCGGTTCCGGGGAAGCCATGCACAAGCAGCGCAGCCGGCTTTCCGCCTTCAAACGTAAAGGGCTTGTGGTCAGGATGGGTAAAAAGGGGTAGAAAGGGAAGCTGGAAGGGGTCGGGGACCCGAAAAACATACCATAACGTAAAAACAAACAGGAAAAAACCCTGAACGATCAGGCCCCACCCCGTACCGCGCCAGATGGATGCCCCGGTGCTCAGGAAAAAGGCCATGAAAACACCGCCGAAGATGATCACGACAGCCGATCCGACCCCGATCCAGAGCGCTTTGCGGAATCGGCCGGCTTCCTGGTTTTCATCCGCTTGCGAGAAGGGCTGCCCCAGCCGCCGCTTTGCCCGCTGGAGAACGCCCCAGGCCAGCAGGGTGTTAACCATCCCCCAGATAACGGCTTGAATGCCGAAGCCCAGCCAGGAACGATCTCCAAAGAACGATAACCCCGCGCCTATTAGTAAACTGAGGAATGCCCACAATAACAAGCGGCGCGCCAGGACCTGCTTAAAATCCCAGACCATAGAATTGAACCTCCCTGATAACGGTGTTTAGGTTAATGACCTGAATAATCCATCCCAATCCGGACGGCCGCTATTCTTTATTTCGACCAGCTCGAAGGTCGCGCCCTGGCTGGCGGGATAATTGAGGGCTTGCAGGCAAGCCTCAGCGACATCCGCGCGGCTCACGGTGCCCAGAACGTGATCGCCCTGTGCGAAGATCAATTGGCGCCTGCCGCCGGGGGTGTCCGTCAGTGCGCCCGGGCGGATAATGGTGTAGACCAGGCCGCTTTCAATCAACGCCTCTTCCCCTTTCCGTTTCCAGTCAAGCACCCTCCCAAATCTGTTCAGGGGATGTTCCGGATGGGTGACGGCAATTGAAGAGACGAGGATGAAATGCTGGATCCTGGCCTGACAGGCCGCAGTCACGAGATTGACCACCCCATTGTAATCGATTCTTTGTGGACAGCTTTTCCCAACCGGGGTCCGGGCGCCGATGGCGGAAATGACAATTTCCATATCCAGCATAGCCGGCAAAAGGGTTTCTGTCTGGCAGACATTGCCTTTAAAAAAGACCGGCTCTTCCCCCAGGATTTGCTTTGCCCTGGCAGGATCCCGAACCAGAACGTTGGGATAGTGGCCTTCAGCTATTAATTTCATGACGATCAACCGGCCTGTTCGGCCGGTCCCACCTGCGACCATGATCTTTCGTACCATTATTTACCTATAATCAGTGTTGTTTTAGAAGCCAGCGTGAGCCTTATGGATTGATGTCGTCGATCATCGCGAGAATGGTGTCGTTTTGAGGGATATCCGCCATGGAATCGGCATAATGTGCGTAGCGGACCACACCCTCTCTGTCGATGATCATTTGGGCGGGGACTCGTCCGAGTTTCAGCAGGTTGACTTCCTGTTCATACTTCCGGGCGACCTCATGTACCGGATCAGCCAGACCGATGAAGGGAATATTTCTTTTTTCCCAGAAGTTTTGAAAAGCCTCTTTCGAATCCGGCCCGACAACAATCACAGCCGTATCCCGTTCAACAAATTTCTCGTAATCGTGTCGCAACTGCGACATGTGCCTACGGCAGTAGGGTCAGGTGAACCCCCGGTTGAATACCAGGAAAACGTTCTTCTGTCCTTCAAACCCGGACAGGGTAACCGGGTTATCGTAGGTGTCTTCCAGGGTGAAATCCCGGGCTTTTTCGCCAACGCTGATCCTGCCTTCACTCATGATGCACCTCCGAAAAAGTGGATAGGAAACTGTCAATAGCCTGCATGAACGCCTGCGGACACTCCTCCTGAGGGAGGTGGCCGCAGTTCTCGATCACGGACAGGGCTGCCCCTGGGATGGCATCGGCGAGTCTCAGACTGTTTTCCAAAGGGACGATTTCGTCTTCCGCGCCTGAGATCACGAGCGTTGGGACCTGGATCTCATCCAGCCGGTCTTCCAACCCTGGCGAGCGGGCGGCCTGGGTATAGGCCCAGAGTGCTTTGTCCCAGTTTTCAACCATCAGAGGTCTGCGGTAACCCTCCATAATCTCCGGCTGGGATGCAAGTTTGTCTATGTCATACCAGGCGCTTTGCAGGAAAGCATCCCCCTGCCCGCCGGCAATCCGGCGAGCGACCAATGGCCCAAGGTGATCCATCTGGGGGGTGTTGAACAGCCAGGTCAGGAGGGGTGAATCCGGGATGGTCTGGTAGACCGCGGCATCCACCTGGATCAAGGCTCGGACACGGTCCGGATGCTCGAGGGTGAAGGCCGTGGCGAGAGTCCCTCCGGCGGAATTCCCGACCAGGATAGCCTGTTTGATCTGGAACCGGTCGAGAAGACCAAGGAGCAGGGCGATATTGCTTTCCTGCGAATAAGGGTTCTCCTCCGCCCAGTCGAGGGGGCGTTCCGTGAACCCGAATGCCGGGCGGTCATAGGCAATCACCAACCCGTAGTCAGAGAGGGGGTCCATGACCTCCCGCCATGAAAATGTACTTGCGCCAAACCCATGCAGGAGGATGAAAGCAGGGTCACCTTCACCCGCGATTCTGTAATAGACCTTAAGTCCATTGATCTCCGTGAATCCGCCGCCTGGCTCCACCAGGGTTTCAAGCGGGCGGGTGTCCTTTAGGAGCGGGACGGGGACCAGAAACGGGCCCACAAGCACCAGCGCCAGCAGAGCTCCTAAAATGATGAGTGTGACCTTCCAGCCTTTTTTCATGTCAATTTCCGATTACCTTTCTATCTTAGTTAAGTATAGATAAGACATGTGGGGAAAGACAAGCGAAAAGGTTTTACAATTTCGGAGCGGATTGGATAATTATCTTCATACAACTTTGCGATAACCTGGCTTCGTTCAGTGCCGGCAGAAAAGCCAGGGTCGAATCATGTTACAATCTGAACGTAACCAAACCTTGTTGAGTCCACTATTTATACAGGAGGAATCTCTCTTTATGGCAAAAGAAACGTCGTTTAAGCTCACTTACGCGACCATGTTCAACCCGCCTGAAGAACTGCACACGCACTTCTCTGAAGCAATGGAAGTATTAAAGGGCAAACTGGGGAAGGACCACCCCATGTTCATCGGCGGCGAAGAACGCTTTACCGATGAAAAATTCAAGGAATTCTCACCGATCAACACCGATTTGCATCTGGGAACATTCCAAAAAGGCGGCACGCAGGACGCCCTCGACGCCATTGCGGCTGCCCGAGCGGCTTTCCCCGCCTGGAGCCGGATGAATTGGGACGAACGGGTCTACCTGATCCGTAAAGCCGCCGACATGATTGACCAGCGTTTGTTTGAGATCAGCGCTGTTGTGACGCTGGAGGTCGGCAAGAACCGGATGGAAGCCCTTGGCGATGTCGCCGAGACAGCGGAATTGATCCGCTATTCCTGCGGCCAGATGGAAGCCAACCAGGGATACCGGACTGCGATGGGCAAAGACCCACTGGCGGGCTACGATTCCACCAACACCTCGGTGATGAAGCCTTATGGCGTGTGGGTTGTGATCAGCCCCTTCAATTTCCCCGCCGCGCTCACCGGCGGCCCTGCCGGGGCCGCGCTGACGGCTGGCAATACGCTGGTCATCAAACCTGCATCCGGCACCACCTGGACAACGGCCCTGCTGGTGGATTGCTTCCGCCAGGCCGGCATTCCGGACGGCGTGGTCAACTTTGTCTCCGGCCCCGGCTCCACTGTCGGGAAAGCGCTGGTGGAGAGCAAGGATGTGGACGGCCTGACCTTCACCGGCTCCTTTGACGTCGGCATGGGCATTTATCGGTCCTTCGCGGAGGGCGACTATGTGCGTCCCACGATCCTGGAACTGGGCGGGAAGAACCCGGCCATCGTCTCAAGGAATGCCGATCTCGAAGACGCTGCAGTGGGCATCGTCCGCTCAGCCTTCGGTCTGCAGGGACAGAAGTGCTCTGCCTGTTCCCGGGTCTTTGTGGAAGAACCGGTCTATGACAAACTGGTGGCTCGCGTGGTCGAATTGACCGAAAAGCTCCAGGTCGG
>Ga0334896_1002313_pt1 | contig 13563 bp, 16 predicted proteins | sample GraSluR3_MG_8_FD_207734 | JGI IMG/M metagenome (GOLD analysis project Ga0334896, IMG submission 207734) | Sludge microbial communities from methane-producing bioreactor in Wageningen University, Netherlands - Granular Sludge_27_06-R3 | ecosystem: Engineered > Bioreactor > Anaerobic >...
AATATTCATCTTTTTAAAACTTTGATGAACATCTTCATTAACTGTCCAGTTTTCCAGTCCCTGGAAATCTCCATTAAATCGTTGCCCCACATCCTTATTCTTTTCATAGACTGAAATTTGAAACCCCTCCCTGGCAAGGTTAATTGCAGCCGATAATCCTGCAGGACCAGAACCCTGAATGGACACAATTCTCATACTAACATTTTTGTAATTAGTTTATGAAAAAATTTTTGTTGGGGAAAAAAATTTGGAAATGAAAACTGAAATTATAATAAAATTCATGAATTTTAGTAATAATATTTACTCCCTTAAGATGGATAATTATGATTATTATGGTAAATTTAAATATTTACTCTGAAAAAATCAGTCCAGAAGCTAAAAGTTTATATTGTAAAACGGCAAACTATTGTCTTAGTCCCTTGGTGTAGTGGCAATCATGTGAGACTCTGGATCTTGCGACAGCGGTTCGACTCCGCTAGGGACTATTCTTTTTTATTCCTATCCCAAGGTAAAATATGTTAATCATTCCATTAGGAAAATTAAATAAGATTTTATCCTATAAAGCCATGTCTATTTCCCATAAACTCTGCCTTTAACCTTAAATCATTACTAACTTACATTTATACCCTAATAATTCGAAAAGTATTTGCATAAACAAAAGAAATTGTTTGCATAAATAAATCAGTTATACCGAAAAGTGTTGTTATCACACAAACATATAAAGGAAGAATTGAACAATTAAATTTATACACATCTAAAAATTTATGTTCAGATCTCTTTAATGATTCTATCAAATTTGTGATTTAGTATTCAGGAAATGGTTAGTATCAGATAAATGGATAAAATATGGAAGAATAAATATTTAGTAAATGGATAGTATCCTTTAAATGAAGTATGGATATTTAGATTTAAATCATGACTTTTTAATAAAGTCATACCCGGGGATTTCAATGAAGGGTGAAGATGTTTGCGATGTACAATGCATCCATGAAGATTCAGTAAAGGAAGTCAAGTCGCAAATGCTGGATGATGAGACCTTCCAAATGATTTCTGAAAACTTCAAGATACTCAGTGACCCCACCCGCTTGAAAATACTCTACGCACTAATACTCAAAGAAATTTGTGTCTGTGACCTGGCTGCCATCTTGAAGATGAATGATTCAGCAGTCTCCCACCAGCTCCGATTACTAAGAAATAAGAATCTGGTTAAATTCCGTAAAAAAGGGAAAATGGCCTATTATTCAATTTCGGACCAGCGGATAATGGAAATGATCCTAATGGAATCTGAACTGGTGGATTAAAAAAAAGCGAAAGACAATTTTTTTAAAGATATGAATTATCTGGATAATTGCAGAATAAATAGAGAGGATAATAAAAAAATTTGATAGTTACTAAATCAGGTAATCTAATGGGTATTATGATGGGATCAATGGGTTTGATGAACCCAGATTTTAAGAAAATGGGGATATTATGAATATTTGGAATGAAAGGGAATATTGGATAAATAATTTCCAGTTTAAAGAGGTAATTTAATGAAATGGGCTTTAGTTGTGCTGGCAGTTTTCCTGCTACTAGTAGGTTATGCATATGTTTCGACCATAAATGGTCCAATCACACCAGAAGGTAGACTAGCATTTGTAAAATTGGCCAACCCTGATATGTATCCCGGACACCTTCACTCCCAGATGCTGGCAAGATTTGCCAATGAAAGTGGGTCTAAATCTATTCTGGTGGTGCACTTTGCCGGGAGCTCTAACTACCGAAACTACAAGGAAGGGGATGTGGAGATTTTAGAACTGGCCTTCGTGGACACACAGGGAACTGGGGCTGAAGGAGCTACCAACTACTGGGATTCACTGCAAATAGCATTATACGGTGTTCCAGATGGCCGGTATCAGTACAAAACCGATGGGAAGGTGTTCAACAATCTGGACGATGCCCTGAACTACTTGTATGGAATTGCAGAGAAAAATGGGCAAGAGGGTCCCATTCCCATGTATTGGCATGGAACTGCCCGTAAAGACAATCCCATGTTTGCTCAAGGATGCGGATTCCCCTTATTCTTTGATATTGTCCGGAAGCAATACGGTATTATACCTGCATTCGTATACACCTTTAAAGGAATGCTCCTACCATACTTCAAAGATCCCTATGCAAGCTTTGAACTGCAGCACGCATCCGAACTTCAAAACTACTACCAGGAAGGTATGATAAACTTCAAATAAAAAAAAATAGGGACCCATAATTGAATATGGGTAAAATAATTTATTATGATTTTCTAATTTTACCCCAAAACCCCTATTTTTCTCAACCCTTATTTTTTTATTATTGACTAATTAACCAGGTCCACTAAATCAGTTATTATGCCTATAATAATATCATCCTTATAAACAATTAACTAAGCTCATAAATCATTAATTATTTTTTTAAACCTATTAATTAAGTCCAATAAATCATAATTTAGAATTTACATCAATTTTATCTCCTAAGATTCGTTCATTTATCCCTTAATATTCGTTACCCAGCCCATTTTCAAGGTCTTCGAAAATAAAACGGGGCCGGCAACCGTATTTGTGTATGCAGGATAGTATCTGGTCTTCATCCACATCTGGGAAATTTTTTTGAATTATTTGCACAGTCTCTTCCGCAGAGTAGGAAATCAGAATGATTTCAAAGAAGAGATTCATTAAGAAAACAAAGATTTCTGATAGGATGCTGAAATCAGTCAGTAGATCGTACTTAATACCCCTGATCTTGATCATAAAGGCCGTCTGAATCACCACGTTAACCTTCTCCAGATCCCCCCTGTGTTTCAAGTATTCTCGGAATACTTTGATATAGAAGGGGAATGCTTTTATCCCGTTATTTTCAGTCCAGAGGCTTAATCCAAATTTGTTTTTATCCAGAAATTCAGAGTCAAGGAGTTTGTCAGCCAGTAACACTGCATCGTATTCAGCTACCTTCTGATAGATCTCTTCATTAGTCTTAACACCCAGATCAACCCGCAGTGTCTGGAAAAATTCATGGAACACCTCTGAAGAACTCATATTCATGTTATCCAAAAATAGGGTTGGATCGTAAATATCAAGATCTAGCATCTTCAAAGCAGAATAAATATTGGCAGATTTACCAGTACCAGGAGTTCCAATAATGAGTACAAACCTTCCCTTTCGATTTTTCAAACTGCGGAACATACGATATATCTTCCGAAATGACCGGGTAAATACAAAGTCATTACTGTCCCCTTCTGACTGCACCCTATACTGTGCCATGTTATTATTTATGAGTTTATGATATAAATCCACTTACCATTGCCAGGTAGGATAATTGAATCCAGATATTAAAGTTAATCACAACTGTCTGGAAGAATTATTTTTTAAAAGCCTTTTTGATATGATAATGTGAGTTTTCAGGTGTTACTCCCAGTTACTACAAAAAGGCCAAAAAAAATAATAGTTTAACAGGTTCTGATAAATATAAACCATTCAGGTGCCTTTTATATTTTTTGAACACAATTTATTTTATCAAACCAGGGCCTGCTAAAAAAATAACTCATCACAATATATTCCATATAGTTTTTTTGGTTAGAGTAAACCCAGAACCGGTGATAATTGACTGTTTATTATTATAATTAAGATTAAAAAGGTTTTGTTGAATGAGAGAAATATCTCCAGCAGACACCAACATTTGATGGGATAAGTATGGATTTTTGGATTTTTAAACTGGATTTATACAATAAAATAGAATATTATCTGAATTTATTTGTTAAAGGTACTATTAAATCTTTTTTTTGTACGGTTTTTTACAAAAATATATATTAACATATTAGGGATTCATATTCATGGATATTCATAAAGAGTTTGGAATTCGTGAATTTTAATTAAACAGATTTTCCAAATCACATTAAAATGGAACACCAAACATGAATGTTCATTGAAATTGGAATTCCAGAAAAATAATATTACCTTCAATAAGACTATTCACCATTTTAAGGATTCTGAATGGACTTATTGATAAAGGAGGAAGAAAAGTGATAAGTAGAGTTCTTAAAGACTTAGGTAGGATAGAAGGAGTGAATGGATCATTGGTAGTTGGAAAAGACGGTTTAATCATAGAAAGAGACGTTTCTTCCGATATTGACTCAGAACTGGTAGGTGCCATGTCTTCAGCTGTTTTTGGTACAGCAGAAAGATCATCCGAAGAAATGAAACATGATAAACTGCAACAGGTCATGATTGAAGGTAATAAAGGAAAAACACTCATGATAGATTCTGGAGAAGCAATTTTAGCGGTGATCACCGACACAAGTATAAATCTAGGATTAATACGATTGGAAATGAAAAGAAGCTCTGACCGAATTATGGAATTACTTTAAGGAATGATGGATATGCCAGAATACACAAATTACGATGAATACCTAAAAAACATGGGATTAATACTCAAAGAAGGCGCCAGCATCCTATGTTTAAGCCCTGAATCAGACGCTACACGCCCCGGACCATTCTGTGAAGAAAGAAAAACACTGGTTTCCGCTAATTCAGTGGGTGCTCTAAGATCGATAATCATTACCGGAAGTAAACAGTTTGGAATGGGAACCATGGGCTCCATACTCCGAATAGCAGGAGGGGAATTTTCAACTTTAAGAGCCGCTCAGATGATCGATGCTGGTAAAATTCAAAAGGGAGATATCCAGGGATGGTTAGACCTGGTTAAATTCGATTTCAAAAACTGGGGTTATGGTATCTTAACCACTGAAAGTATTGAAGATGACAAAATCGTGGTTAGACTGGATGAAAGTATGAGTTCCGCAGGGATACCCAACCTGGGAAAAGCAGTATGTTACTATGAAGGAGGACGAATCACTGGAGGTCTCTCAGAGGTAACCGGAGAAAAATGGCAGTTTGTAGAAACAAACTGCTGGGGAATTGGAGACGACTTCTGCAAATTCGAAATAACCAAGATCTGAATTCATGAATAAAACTAATATCTGAATTCATGAATCATTCCAGAGAATTATTTATTAGTTGGATCTCTTTGGAAGGATGTTTAAATCAAAGAAATGTTTAGATTAAATAGGATGTATAGATCAATCGATCAAACATTCTCATTTTTTTTATTTTCAACCCTACTTTTTTTCCATCACCTTCTAATAATCTTCCGAAAAGTTTTAATAAAGTAGAAATTAAAGATACTAATTGGCTAAAGGAAGGATATTTTGTCTATTAAAAGACATAAAAGTTTTTAAAGGTTTTTAAGATTAAAATAAGATTTATCAATCCATTGAAGGTTGAAAATCTATAGTAAATTATCACTTTACAATAATGGTGTTTTGTATGGAAACTGTTAACATTCTCATTGAGGCTCTGCCTTACATTAAAAAATTCCACCAGAAAAAGATTATGATTAAGTATGGTGGCCATGCCATGATTGATTCGGCTGCAAAAAGCTCCACCGCACGGGACACCGTTCTCTTAAAATATGTGGGGATGAAACCAATAGTGGTCCACGGAGGGGGTCCTGAAATCTCCCGTTCCATGAATAAATTAGGGAAGGAACCAAAATTCATAGGAGGATTGCGAGTAACTGACCAGGAAACCATGGATATTGTGAAAATGGTCCTGGTAGGTAAGATCAACACGGAAATTGTGGCAAACATCGGACTCCACGGAGGTAAAGGGGTGGGACTCTCTGGTAAAGATAACCTGCTGCTTAAGGCCCGCAAGCGATCCCCACAATTAGTGGTTAACCAGGAAACTGGTGAAGAACAAACCGTGGATCTGGGACTCGTAGGGGAGATCGAATCCATCAACCCGGAAATCTTGGATGTTCTAACTGAAAACAATTACATACCAGTCATCAGCCCCATAGGGGTGGATGAAAGGGCAGAAACTCTAAATTTAAACGCGGATACAGTGGCTGGTGAAGTTGGTGGCAAAGTAGGAGCCGAGAAACTTATCATACTCACCGACGTGCCAGGCATACTGCGCGATCCATCTGATAAGGATAGTCTCATCAAAAAGGCCACCATCAGCGAAGTTAAGGAACTAATTGAGGATGGTACTGTTCGTGATGGTATGCTGCCCAAGGTTCTCACCTGCATCAGCGCCCTAGAAAAGGGGGTTAAGTCCGCCCACATAATCGATGGTCGGGTTAAGCACAGCATACTCCTGGAAATATTCACCAAAAAGGGTATTGGGACCATGATTACCAAATAAATAATGATTACCAAATAAATATCCATTATTTTTTTCAATAATTTTTTTTCAAATTCTTATTCCCAGAATTTGAATGGATACTTTAGCAAATTCAATTTACATTTACATAAAAAAGGAAATTTTCAGAATTAAGAGAAGAATTTTAGATGTAAAAATTAAAATTTTAAAATAAAAGATGATTAACGGTAAGATGGGACCTTAAAATATAAAGATATATGGATGAATGGGTAATTTTAACAGTTAAGAGGGATTTATATGATTAAGATAGCTATAGTAACAGACGGAGCCTACGGTGAAAGGGCTTATGCAACCATAAAAGAAGAATTTGACTCTGAATACCTGGTTATGGATTCCCCCCAGTCCAGTTTCATGGATGAGATCGATCTTCCCCTAGAAACCATGGAACGTTTGGAAAAGGCAAACATCATCATAACCTATGTTTTACACCCTGATCTTACCCTGGACCTGGTGGATGCTCTGCATGATAAGGTGGATTGGATAATAGTAGGGGCCTGGAGAGGTGAAGGTTTCAAAAACCAGCTGGAAAGTTACGGGAATGTGAACTGTCCAGAAAACATGTGCGACCTCACTGAAAATGGTAACCCTGTTTTTGATGAATTTGTATCTAAATTCGGCAGACCAGTGGTACGGGTAAACTGCCAGGGAGATAAAGTGGTTGATGTGGAGGTTTTACGTTGCTCTCCCTGCGGTAGCACCCAATTCGTGGCTGAGGAAATGGTGGGTGAAAACACAGACACGATACCAATTAAAGCTGGTCTTAGAATACAACATTATCCTTGTCGTGCCCCTAAAATGAGACTTTTCGCTGATGATGAGTGTAAAAAGGAAATGGCCGCTAACTTCCATAAGGAAGCATTCCAGGAAGCACTGGATAAAAAGAAAGATATTAACCCTAAAAAATAATTTTAATTACCTGAAAAAAATTCAATTATACAATAAATCAATATAACTTTAATACCTATTGTCGCGAAAAAAGTAATATGTGAGAAATATGTTAGAAGTAGCAATTATCGGAGCCAGTGGTTACACTGGAGGGGAACTATTGAGGTTCCTGAGTGTTCATGAAGAAGTGGAAGTGGTAGCTGCCACCTCCCGGCAGTATGCAAACACCTCAGTACGGAAGGTACATCCACACCTCCATGATCTGGATCTGGAATTTACAGACCAATCCCCCCATGATCTAGATGTGGATCTGGCATTTACCGCCACCCCTCACGGGGCTTCCATGAGTATAGTTCCCCAGTTAGTGGATAAGGGAATTAAAGTTGTTGATCTCAGTGGAGACTACCGCTTCGACAATATAGGGACCTATGAGAAATGGTACAATCTCAAACACGAAAAACCGCTGGATGCAGTTTACGGGTTACCGGAGATGTACCGAGAGGAGATCAAAAAAGCCAATCTAGTTGCTAACCCTGGATGCTACCCTACTGGGGCCATCCTGGCAGGCATTCCATTGGTAAAGGAAGGGCTGGTGGATACACTTATTGCAGACTCCAAAAGTGGGGTTAGCGGTGCCGGGATTAAACCCACCCCTGTTACCCATTATCCCAATATCAGCGATAATATAGTGCCCTACGCTGTCACCACTCACCGTCACATGCCTGAGATCCAGGAAAAACTCGGTAAATTTGGTGATGTTCGTGTTTCCTTCACCCCTCACCTGGTACCAGTAATCAGAGGTATTATAACCACCCTCCACTCATTCCCCAACCAGGAGATTAGTTCAGAGGAGATTGTGGATCTATATAATAAACAGTACCAGGCTGAACCATTTGTAAGGGTGCTGGATACGGGTGAAACCCCCCGTTTAAGTTCAGTGCGTGGATCCAACTTCTGCCATATAGGTTGTTTTGAAGTTGATGAAAACGGCCGATTAGTGGTTGTTTCTGCCATTGACAATTTGGTGAAAGGTGCCTCTGGGGCGGCAGTGGCCAACATGAACCTGATGTGCGGATTCCCTGAAAACATGTCCATGGAAGGTTGTGGTTTACATCCTTGAGATTGTTACTTTTTTTACTGAAAAAAAGGCATAAATTACTGTGCATCCAAGGGAGACCTACACCACCCCCTAAACCTTTATAAACTTTGATCCATATATTTTATGAGAAGAAGAGAAAAAAGTGAGAAATTTCATTAAACATGAGTAAACCCATTAATTCTACCCAAAAACAGAGATTATCGCCCATAGGCAGATATCTACCATTTACTGTGATGATCAAAGGTTTACTATTTTCCTGATTTTTCCACTTTATTAGGAGTGAAACTTTATTGTTTGAGTTTTGAGGTAAATTTTATGAAAACCATGATCCTGTTTTATTCACGAACCCGGAAAACTGCCCTGGTAGCCAAAACATTGGCCCAGGAAGTTAACGCAGATTATCTGGAAATAACCGACCTGAACAACCGGGCGGGTGCGCTTAATTATGTGAAAGCTTCGCTGGATGCTTTCCGTGAGAATAAAACTTTTATAAACCCGGAGACCGTTGATCTCACTGATTATGATCTAGTTTATGTGGGGAGTCCCACATGGGCTGGTAAACCAGCACCGGCAATAATAACCCTAATTGATCAGTGCGACTTCCAGGGAAAGGATGTGATCCTCTTTGCCACCATGGGAAGTTCCGGAGGCCAGAAGGTAATTGACCGGATGAAGGAAAAAATAGAACCCCGTGGAGGCCGTATGATCAAATCATTCCAGATCAAAACTGGTAACCAAAAAACTGAAGAACTCGTTGAAAACATTAAAGAGATTGTAAAGGAGGAAGACCTCCCTATATATGGGATATAAATCAAGTGTTAGTGAATAAAATAATAAATTTTTACATTCACATTAATCCCTAATAAAAAAAAAATGTTAGGATAAGACCTGGTGATTTAATTGATAACATTGGAAAGATTCTTAGAATCATACAAACCACTAATCGCCATCCCCTTAGTGATCACCATCATTTCCCTGGTATTAATAGCCACCATGGGTATTAATGAGGGCATCGAACTTAAGGGTGGTACAGTAGTGGTTATAGAGCTGGAGAAATCCGTTAGTCAAAACGAATTGCAATCAATAATTAGTTCCACTGTCCCAGGTCAACAGGTTGATGTTAAATCCATTAACAACGACCAGGCCACAGTGGACATCACCGGTGACACCGATGTGGTTAAAATATCGGCGGCACTAAAGGAAACCGGTACCATAACCAGTTACCGATCAGTGGGGCCAGTGTTGAGCGCAGAATCAATGACCCAAATTTACTATGCACTGGCATTTGCCTTCATCTTCATGAGTATAACCGTGTTCATCATCTTCCGTGATGTCGTACCCAGCATGGCCATTATTCTGGCTGCAATTTCGGATATAGTCATAGCAGTGGGTGGGATGAGCCTGTTTGGCATACCACTTTCCATTGCCTCTGTGGGAGCACTGCTGATGCTCATTGGTTACAGTGTGGATACCGACATACTCCTCACCACTCGAGTCCTTAAGAGGAAAGAAGGTACTATTACTCAACGGGCTAAAGATGCAATGAAAACAGGTATAACCATGGCTATCACATCCACTAGTTCCATGGTAGCATTGTACCTGGTGGTGGTGTTTTTAATACCAGCAGCCCAGACCCTGGCTGATATTGCTGCGGTCCTTATAATTGGACTGTTAGCTGATATTATGACCACCTGGCTCATGAACCTTGGAATACTGAGATGGTACACGGAGGCACGCCAATGAAACTCAAAGAATTCTTAAAAGATAAAAGAGTGCTGCTCCTGATAGTTCTGGTTATTGCCAGTATTGGTGCTATTTCTGTTCTAGGGATACAGCAGGGTTTGGATCTGAAAGGTGGGTCTACTATACAGATCCAGCTGGAAAAACCAGTGGACACCGCTACCATGAACACGGTTACCGCGGTTCTGGATAAAAGGTTGAACATTTTCGGGGTTAAAGATGTTAAAGTCTATCCCAGTGGAAACCAGAATGTAATTGTGGAGATTGCTGGGGTTCAACCTGAAGATGTGGCCAAGATCGTGGGAAGTAACGGTAAATTCGAGGCCAAGATCAACAACCAGACTGCGCTGGTGGGATCAGATATCACCCAGGTGAAAACTTACCAGGTGACCGGAACCCAATGGCAGGTCCCATTCACCGTGTCATTAGATGGTGCCAATCGATTTGCCCAGGTTGCTAAAGGCCAGGCCGGAGTCCCGGTGGAGATGTATCTAGATGATGAGTTGATCACTTCCCCTGAGCTTGCCGAAGAACTGGCCAATGGAAATCCATCCACCGATGTGATGATCAGTGGCGGGGCAGCTACCAAAGAAGAAGCTCAGACTGAAGCTAAAAGTGTGCAAACCCTATTACAATCTGGTGCTCTACCAGTTAAAGTCAAAATAGTAGGAGTTAGCAGTGTATCCGCAGATTTAGGCGATCAGTTCATTAATGGTGCTCTTATCGCTGGTTTATTAGCCCTAGTGGTTATTGCTGCCATTATTATCCTAAGGTACCGTACCCCCATACTGGTTGTTCCCATCATAATCACCAGTATTGCAGAGTTAATACTGGTTTTGGGAGCCGCTGCAGTGATCCACTGGAACATTGACCTGGCAGCTATTGCCGGTATAATAGCAGCCATTGGTACCGGGGTTGATGACCAGATCATCATCACCGATGAGGTGCTCAAGGGATTCAGTGAGAAGAAGGGTAAAAGAAGAAGACTGGCAGGTGTACGGTCACAGATTAAAGGCGCATTCTTCATAATATTCGCTGCAGCCGGAACCCTGATCGCGGCCATGTTACCACTGGCCTATATTGGGTTCAGCAGGGGAGCAACAGGAATAGGTGTGCTTTCTGGATTTGCCTTCACCACGGTTCTGGGAGTGCTCATTGGAATTTTCATCACCAGGCCAGTGTACGCCAAATTCATTGAAATGATTCTGGATAAATAGGATACAATCCCTAAATCCTATTTTCACCACATCTTTTTTTTAATCCATTTTTTTCAAAATGAGGATATTCTAAACTATTCAACCACTATTTTCCATACCATTATTTCTTAAAAAAACCTGAAAATAAAACTAATTTTAATATTACTGCAATAGGACTACATATTTGAAGGATTCATCCTTATTTGAAGGATTCATCCTTATTTGAAGGATCCATGCTTATTTGAAGGATCCATCCTTATTCTCCAAAATTAAGCGGAAATTCTATTATAATTAGCCGGTTCAGGATAGGCTGGTAATCACCAGGGGGGATAATCTTATAAAATATTATCAGAATATATTTCTTCTAGAAATAAGAAAATGGTGAAACATGAAAACTCCCTGGGAACTGAAGGTAAAACCCATTAGGAATGGAACCGTAATTGACCATATCAGTGCTAACAAGGCCCTGAGAGTCCTTAAGATACTGGGACTTCCCAGTAAGGAAACTGCAGTGACCCTGGCCATGAATGTACAGTCCAGCCAAATGGGAAGTAAGGATATTGTTAAGATCGAAGGCCGGGAACTGGCATCCCGGGAAGTGGATGAAATTGCACTCATAGCACCATACGCCACCATCAACATTATAAGGAATTATGAAATTGTGGGAAAGGGTAAGGTGAATCTCTTAAATGAGATTAACAGTATTTTGAACTGTTCCAATCCCAACTGCATCACCAACACTGATGAACCAGTTACCACCCGTTTCACTGTCCTGCAGAAGGAACCATTAATACTGCGCTGCCATTACTGTGAACGGATTATGGATCAAACTGAAGTACAAACTCAGTTCAGAGTTTTCTAGATTCATAGAATTTTTATTATCTATTTTAAAGACAAATATAGGATTTATAGGATAAATAAGGGGGATTTTGATGGTTTTAAAACGTGGAACTGTGGGAGTTAACACCTCCCAGAGGGTGGAGATTCAGGATATCACCCCTGAGGTGGATGCAGTGCTTAAAACTAGTGGTGTTAAAGATGGGCTGTTGAATATTTACAACCGTCACTCCACTTCAGCCGTGGTAATCAATGAGAATGAAACTGGTCTGGTTAATGATTTCCAGTTAGCCCTTCAGAAACTGGTTCCAGAGGGTGCGGGTTACCAGCACGATCGTATTGATAACAATGCTGACAGCCATATCCGTGGGTTCTTACTAGGGGGCAGCCAAACCATACCTTTCGAGAATGGTAGGATGATGCTGGGTACCTGGCAGAGTATCTTCTTTGTGGAACTGGACGGCCCACGGCAAAGGAAACTTACCGTGACTGTTATGGGAGATTAATAGTTATAGATTAATTGTTATAAAAATCAATAATAAAACTTGTATTTTTTGATGGGATGCTTAAAATAAGGGAATAATTTAAGGGAATGCTTAAAATTCGTTTAAAATGGATATCTAAAAACTGTTGGAAAGGATTAAGAACCTTCATTAAAGAGTATAAAAAATTAAATTAGAATATAAAATCAATTGAAGGGACTTTCAATTAAAAAAAAAAGATTTTAAATTAAAATAGGGTTGTTTATTCCATCTTATCACATAAATTACCTTCATTTCATTTTTTTATTATTTTATCTCGGAAGTTGTAAGTTTCTGGTATAATATTCTTATTTTTCATCAATATCTCAAATCTATTGATTGTATGCATCTTTAAAGTTCAAACTTGAAGATAAAAATAGATAACATTTATAAGGTGCAATATATAATTAGAATTATGCAACATATATATTGCATACGGGTGGTGGAGGTAAAAATAGTGAAAAATAAAAGAATGAAAATTGCAAGGATTGAAATGGATTTATCACAGGAACAACTTGCAGAACTTGTTGGAATAACCAGACAAACAATAGGACTTATTGAATTAGGAAAATACAATCCGTCCTTAAATTTATGTATTGCTATTTGTAAAGCTTTGGGAAAAACATTAAACGATTTATTCTGGGAGGAATGAATATTAAAAAAAATAAAGATGAACGAATTGAAAAAATACAGAACAGATATGGGACACATACTTTCATAATAGTATCTGCATTGTTATTTTCATCCATATTATTCAAATCAGTTGTAATGAATTTACCATTTAAGGAGTATCTAACTGAACTCGTGATATTTTTAATAGGAATGGTATATTATACCCTTAAAATTACAAATGCAGGTTTATTCCACACAGTCAAAGAAAGCAAAATATACCTCATTACATCTTTTGCTTTAATCTCCATCCTTTTTGGTATTTTAGTGGGACTAACAAATATGTTCAGGTATCAAAATGGACAATTCAATGAAATAACAATGTTCAGCATATCCATTTTAACAGCTGAAGCATTCGTTATTATAATAATTGCATGGATAAC
>Ga0334896_1002319_pt1 | contig 13526 bp, 9 predicted proteins | sample GraSluR3_MG_8_FD_207734 | JGI IMG/M metagenome (GOLD analysis project Ga0334896, IMG submission 207734) | Sludge microbial communities from methane-producing bioreactor in Wageningen University, Netherlands - Granular Sludge_27_06-R3 | ecosystem: Engineered > Bioreactor > Anaerobic > Unclassified...
TACCTTTTCAGAGCCATTCAGGAGAGCAATAATTTTAGTACTGGAAGAAACCTGGGCATAGCCACAAAATTTAGTATCTCCACTGTAAGACCAAATAGTTCGAAAAAGTTTTTCCTGTTTTTCCAAAAGACTACGATCTGACTTTCCCAATCCCCAAGATTGACGGGAACGTTCTTTCTGCTCCAGCATATATTTTTCATATTCCTGTTCGTCTACTGATAATCCTGATTCGTATAGAATATCTCTGGTAATCTCTAAAGGGAAACCATAGGTATCATAAAGGGTAAAGGCGTCTTTGCCGGTTAAAATCTTCTGGTTACCACTTCTCAATCTTTGAATGTATTCTTCCAGAATAGTAAGACCAAGATTAAGGGTTTCCTGAAAACGTTGTTCTTCTGTTAAAATAATTTCATAGACAGTTTTTTCTCTTTCTTTAATTTCAGGATAGGCTTTGTGCATGATTTGGACCACCTGAGGAGCAATATCATAAAGAAATGGTTCATTAAAATTAAGTAACTTACCATAGCGATAAGCTCTTCTTAGCAACATTCTTAATACATATCCCCTGCCCTCATTAGAAGGAAGAATGCCATCTGAAATCATAAAAACCATTGCCCGAATATGATCTGAAATTACCTTTAAAGCAGTATCATTTTTTTGATTCTCACCAAAAGAGATTCCTGCTTTTTGGGCAGTATTCTGAATAATGGGATAGAATAAATCTGTTTCAAAATCTGAGGAGACTTTTTGTAACACCGAAGCAATTCTTTCCAAACCTAAACCGGTATCAATGTTTTTAGACGGTAAGGGATCAAGTGAACCATCTTTATTGCGATTATATTGCATAAATACCAGATTCCAAAGCTCCAGGTAACGTTCATCTTCCCCGACTCCACCATTCTTACCAGAAGCCCTTTCAGGACCCAAATCAATATATATTTCGGAGCAGGGCCCACAGGGACCTTCTGGACCAACTTTCCAAAAATTATCTTCCTCTCCCAGTTTTACTATGTGCTCTCCCGGTAATCCAATCATCCCATGCCATAAATCAAATGCCTCATCATCGTCTTTATAAACTGAGACATATAAAACCTCTTTCGGGAAACCAATTACTTCAGTAAAGAATTCCCAGCTCCACATTATTGCTTCTTTCTTAAAGTAATCACCAAAAGAGAAATTACCCAGCATTTCAAAAAAGGTATGGTGACGAGCAGTCTTCCCTACATTTTCAATATCATTAGTTCTAAGACATTTTTGGGAGGTTGTTGCCTTCTTCAGTGGCGATTTCACTTGACCTAAAAAAATAGGTTTAAAAGGAACCATACCGGCAATGGTAAACAAAATAGTTGGGTCTTCTGGAATAAGAGAAGCACTGGGCATTATCTTATGTCCCTTAGATTGAAAAAATTGTAAAAAGGCTTCTCTAATTTGATGACTGCTCATCTTTTTCATGGAGAACTCCTTATTAAAAAAATAACCAGAATTATATTTATATGAGCTGGGATTTGCTAATCCTAAATAAAAATTAATAAATATTAAAAATCATTATATTGCTACTCGGAATACTTCGTCAATGGTGGTAATTCCTTCTAAAGCCTTTACTACTCCACTATCGAGAAGGGTTTTCATTCCATAGCGGATAGCAACTTCTTTTATCTCATTACTGGAGGTTTTTTTCAAAATCATAGAACGAAGTTCATCACTTATACCAATCATCTCAAAGATTGCTATTCTGCCATAATAACCAGTATGTTTACAATAATCACAACCTTTACCACGATAAAGCTTAATGCTTTCTTTGGCCGGTAGCTGGATATTTAGATTTAGATTATCAAAAATACCTTCTTCCGGTATATATTCCTCCATACATCGCTGACAAATTTTTCGAACCAGCCTTTGAGCCATAACTCCAATTACTGAGGAAGAAATAAGGAATGGCTCTACTCCCATATCAATCATACGAGTTAGAGAGCTAACTGCATCATTAGTATGAAGAGTACTAAAAACAAGGTGTCCGGTTAAAGCGGACTGTACTGCAATATGAGCAGTCTCTGCATCTCTCATCTCACCAATCATAATAATATCAGGATCCTGACGCAAAATAGAACGCAGGGCATTGGCAAAGGTAAGATTGATTTTAGGTCTTACATTTATTTGATTTATTCTTTCCAGTTTGTACTCCACAGGATCTTCTACTGTAATAACATTTTTTTCAATAGAGTCAACTTCATTTAAGGCAGCATAGAGAGTGGTGCTCTTTCCACTTCCAGTAGGTCCGGTAATAAGAATAATGCCATAGGGATTGTTAATCATCTGACGGAATTCCTGTAATTGGATTTCTGTAAAACCGATATTATCCAGGGAAATAACTCCCTGACTCTTATCTAAAAGGCGCATTACTATCTTTTCATCATAAGCAGTAGGAATAGAAGATACCCTTAAATCAACTTCCCGGGCTCCAAAGCGAAGCTGAAAACGACCATCCTGAGGTAATCTCCTTTCAGCAATATCCATATACGACAATATCTTAATCCGGGATATTACTGCCGGCTTAATCCTGGCTGGCAGCATACGGATATCATGAAGGATACCATCAATACGATAACGAACCAAAAGACCCCTTTTGTTGGGTTCCAGATGGACGTCACTGGCTCTCTCTTTTATTGCATCTACAATTATCATATTTACCAGCTGAATAACAGGGGCTTCCTGACTGATAGCCTCCAGAGTAGAAAGATTCACTTCATCACTAAAATCACTAACTGAAGCCACATCAACTCTTTCCAGCAGATCATCAAAATGATACCCGGTGTCATAATAATTACTCAGGGCATTAAGTATTTCATTTTCATTGGCAAATTTAGGATTAACATCCATTTTGGTATATTCTTTGATATAGTCAATTGCGTTGACATCCAGTGGGTTAGCCATTGCTACCGTTAAGGTATTATTTTCCTTATTGAGAGGTATTAGCTTATAACGTAGAGCAATCCTCTTAGGAATGAGAGACACTATTTCTGGATCCAGAATAACATCTTCTAATTCTACATATTCAGTCTCGTAAACATGCTGCAACGCCTCATTAAGTTGTTTGGAAGAAATTACTCCCTGACTGATTAAAATCTCTCCGATTTTCTTTTTACTATCAATCTTCTGAGCTTCCAGGGCTTTCTTTAATTGTTCAGAGTTAACAATGCCCTGATTTATTAAAATTTCACCTAATCTTAAATTAGAAAGGTAGGTTTTTTTCCTATCTCCAGTTTCCAATGTTTTACCTCTTAATTACTTTTTTTTAAAACTTAAAATATCACCAAATATATCTTTAAACAAGATTCGATCATAGCCTTCTTTCTTATTATAATCCTTTATCAACCTTTTCTGAACTTCTTTTTCTGCTCTTCTAATACTGAGACTGATTTTTTTTCTTCTGTCATCAACTTTAGTTACCAAAGTTTGTACTGTATCACCTACCGCCAGAACACTATCTACTTTGTCAATTTTATGATTAGATATTTCAGAAAGAGGTACCAGACCATCAATATTTTCTTCTAGGTTTACGAAAGCACCAAAATCAGTTATATTAACTACTTTTCCTTCCACAATAGTGCCCACTCCATATTTTTTTCTAATTTCGATCCAGGGATTAGCAAGAAGACGCTTACGACTTAAAGTTATCTGGACTTTTTCTGAATCAATTTCTATTATCTTTAATTCTAACTGGTCACCTTTTTTAAGTACCTGGTTGGGATGTTTAATCTCTTCCCAGGTAATTTCTGAAAATGGTAAAAATCCTTCAATTTCTTCATCAAGAGAGATAAATGCACCAAAATTTTTCAATCTTCTTACTTCTCCATTTACTGTATCATTAACCTTATATTTTGTTTCGATGTTCTGCCAGGGATTGGGTAAGGTCTGTTTTCTGCTCAAGAATATTAAACGATCTTTTCTATCAATTTTAATTACTTTCAACGGTAATACTGCATATTTCTTTAATATACTGGAAGGTTTTTCAATGTATTTCCAATCAATTTCAGAAAGATGGATAATCCCTGAAACTCCGGGTTCTAATTCTATGTTTGCTCCATAAGAGGTTACCTGGGTTATTTTGCTCTCTACAGTACTTCCCACAGCATATTTTTCATCAATGTTTGTCCAGGGATCTTCCATAAGTTGTTTTAACCCTAAAGATACCTTTTTCTTTTCCTTATCAATATCTAAAATTCTAACCTTAATTACTTCATCCTCTGATAAAACTTCATGCGGTGCTCGGGTATAAGCCCAGGACATATCAGAAATATGAAGTAAACCATTCAATCCCTCTTCTAATTCGATAAATGCCCCAAAATCCTTAATACTTATAACCTTTCCCTCAACTTCATCTCCCACACTATATTTTTCTTCCACCACATCCCAGGGATTAGGATTTAGTTGTTTTATACTAAGAGATATTTTTTTCTGATCTTTATCAAAATCAATAACCTTTACTTTTATTTCATCACCTTTCTGGATCAGTTTCAGGGGATCTTTGATTTCTTTCCAGGTAATTTCAGAGATATGGAGTAACCCTTCAATGCCTCCAATGTCAACAAAAGCACCAAAATCTGTAATATTAACCACTTTTCCAGTTAGTACCCGTCCTACCTTCAAATTGGCAAGAGTCTTCTGTCTTAGTGACTCTCTTTCCTTTTCCAAAGCAAGGCGATGCGATAATACTAAATTATTTTTCATTCTATCCAGTTTAAGAATAAAGAATGATAATTTTTTACCTACGTATTTTTCTAAATCTTTTTCGGTAATAAATTTTTGTTCTACCTGAGATAAGGGGACAAATGCCTTGACTCCTAAGTCAACAATTAATCCATTAGAGTTTTTCTCAATAACTTCACCCTGTATCGGTTTTTTAGTCTTATAGGCATTAACGAGTTGATCCCATAAGAGTATATAGCGAGCTCTTTCTCGGGAGAGGTAAATTTGTCCATTTTTTTCATCAACCTGCACTATGTAAACATCAATTTCATCATCTACTTCCAGAGTATGGTTTACTTTGTCATGTCCTACACGTAGCAGCGAATCTTCGGTAGCAGGAAGAAAGCCTTCCATCTTGTACTTTATATCAATAAGATATCCCTCTTCATCAACTTTAACAACCTTTCCCCGAATTATTTCCCCTTTCCTGACTTGTTTGAAACCATTCAATGAATCATTCATCATCAAATCCATTTGCTCCTGGCTTTGTGATTCCTTTTTTTCTTCTGCTATATCATTTTGTTTTTCCATGAGCCTGCTATCTCCTCCTTAATTTCTGTGTCAATCTTATCACATATTTAATGCTATTGCTATAAATCGCTAATTTACAGCAACAGCTTTTTTATAACTCTTAATTTTAAAACAATTTTTAAATTTAAACATCATCAAAAAAAATATTTCATTTTAATATCTATATTTTAGGCAAAAATTATTTTCTAATTCTAATTACTTTTGCTTCAGTAATAATATAATCTACCGGGATATCCTTCTCTTCAACAGGTATTTTTGCTAAGATTTGCATCTCAAAGGCTAGGGCAACTGATGAGGCTTTTGGCTTTAACTGGGTTAGAAATTGGTCATAATATCCACCACCTCGTCCTAAACGATGACCCTGGATGGTAAAGGCAACACCTGGCACAATTACCAGATCTAAAACATTTGGTGGATATATTCTGAAGAATTCTCTTTTGGGTTGTAATATTCCCAAATCCCCTACGGCTAGTTCCCTTTCAAAATCATTTACTAAAGAAGGAAGCAATTTATTATCTCTCCGGATGATTAGAGGTATAAATACCCTTTTCTTATCTTTCTGAGCAGATTTTATGATGCTCTGTGTTTGAACTTCATGTTTAGTAGCAATATAGAGCATAATATTAGTCGATTTTCTATAAACATCAAACTTTATTAAAGATTCTGCTATTTTTTTACTATTCTCCAGAATAAATTCTGGTGATAGCTTTCTTCTGCTAATTAAGAGCTGTTTTCTTATAGAATATTTGCTTAACTTGTTTATCATAATACAAATAACAACAAATTGTCAATGGGAATATAGTTTTACTGTTAATAACAAATAATAGAGAATAATGTTGTTCCTGAATTCCTTACCTTAGACCTTTCATAATATTTTATAATTTCAAAATTCTAAACTATCTTTTTATATTTTTTTTGCTACTGTTTAAACTATTAGCATAAATAATAACCCCGCTATGTCGCTAACTTCAAGTTTTGATTCCGTTCCTCAAACAGGTGGATATCTAACCAAATGCTTTATGCTTCCAGTTAATTAACATTAATGTTAATTTTAGGTAACCCTCTCGGGAAACCGCAGGCTTGCATTACACACCCGGAGATCGATTTCCTTTTTTATAAAGTGTTGGGTCAAAACTTATTCAGTTTAGCGTTCACAGCAGGGTAACTTAGCATTTTTATACTGCACATATAATATAGCACATTTATTCAAAAAAAACAATTCCTTCCCTAATGAGTTAAAAGCAATATGTTTTTTAGTTTAAATTTTGCAGTTTTCAGTAAATAGCAATATTAAAGAAACCTCTAAAGTGAAAACTTGAAATATTAAATTGTTTTTAATAGAACAGGATTCTAGGTACGACTTCAGGACATGGGTAACAAAAAACTTCAAGACACAGATAACACTTTCTAATAAAATAACAGCTGAAAACTTATCAAAAAGGAGTGTTCAGCTGATGCCTTGGAGGGAACAAAAAAATAATGGATCAAAGAGAAGAGTTTGTATTGAAATCTTTAAGTGAAGAAGTACCATTTAGTCAGTTGTGTAAAGAATACCATATAGCCAGAAAGACAGGCTAAAAATGGAAAAAGCGATTTCTTGAGGAAGGCAGGACAGGATTGTTCGACCAAAGCAAGAGGCCAAATAATTGTCCTAATACACTCTCAGAAGAAGTCATAATCAAAATTATCCAGATTAGACATCATCATCCAACCTGGGGAGCCAAGAAGATTGCCAGAATCATTGCAGATAAGAAAAACCCAGACACTCCATCGGTAAGCAGCGTCTATCGTATACTGGATAAGGCCAATCTATTAAAGAGAAAGAAATTTCATAAGAGTAAGTCATTACATAAGGAGAACCTGCATCAGCTAATTGAGCCATCTCTTACTAATGATGTATAGACCATCGACTATAAGGGCTGGTGGCTAAGTGAAGACATCAAGAGATGTAACCTGTTGACCATCCGGGACTTAAAAAGCAGATACAATCTGGCAACTAAATTAACTGCCAGACAGGATACCTCTTCAGTCAAAAAAGTCATGGAAGATGTCTTTAAAGAATACGGATGCCAAAGGTGATAAGAAGTGACAATGGAACTCCTTTTGCTGTCTATAATACTCCCCTGGGTATTAGCAGGCTCTCAGTCATGTGGATAGCCTTAGGGATATTACCTGACAGGATTACCCCGGGTAAGCTCTATCAGAATGGTTCTCATGAGAGAAGGCATAGGGATTTAAAACAGGGGAAGCATAAATTATTATCAGAACCTTATCGATCAATGGAGATATTATTACAATCATATCAGGCCACATGAGACCTTGGGGATGGTAACGCCGGCTATAGTTTATAGCCTATCTCCCAGAGACTTTGACGGGTATATAGATGAGATTTGCTATCCCAATGGCTTTGAAAGAAGAAAAGTTTGTAAAAATGGCTATATTAAATATGACAATCAGTCAATCAGGATTACATCATCATTTTCAGGCTATCATATAGGTCTGGCCTATGAGGATGAATATACATTAGATGTATGGTTTAGTAATTTTCCTATAGGTAAAATTGACTTAGTATCATCATCATTTTACACTGTAGCTAAGTAACAGCAGGTGGAAACAGTGTAACCTATGTCCTGAATCAAAAGTGTTACTTATATGTTGGTTAAATACTAAAAATTTTATACTGACGACCAACTACTAACAACTAATTTAACGGTATATGAATATACTGGATCTAGATAATGATTATAAGTCTATTTTTAAATGTAACTCCTTTAGCTGTTCTGGGCTCACCTCTGCCGGAGCTCCTGTGAGTAGACAGGTCGCCTTTTGTGTTTTAGGAAAAGCAATCACTTCCCGTATGGAATTGGCACCTGCCAATAACATTACCAATCTATCCATACCAAAGGCAATACCTCCATGGGGTGGTGCACCATATTGCAAGGCTTCCAGGAGATAACCAAATTTTTGCCTTGCCTCTTCAGGTTTGATTCCCAACAAATCAAATATCTTCTGTTGCAGTTCGGTCTGGTGGATACGAATACTTCCTCCCCCAATTTCATTACCATTTAAGACTAAATCATATGCTTTAGAACGAACCTGATAGGGATTATTATCCAATAGAGGAATATCTTCATCTACTGGAGCGGTAAAGGGATGATGCATAGAGGTATACCTCTTTTCAGCTTGGGAATATTCAAATAAAGGGAAATTGGTTACCCATAAAAATTTATATTGTTTTTCCGGAATTATATTTAAAGTATTAGCTAATTTTATTCGGAGCATCCCAAGTGCTTGACTTACCTTTTCGCTGCTACCAGCCACAATAAAAATGAGGTCACCAGGAGTTATCTGCATTTCATTTTTTATTAATACTATTTCTTCCTCAGTAATATATTTTCCTATAGATGATTGTATTTGATTCCCTTCCTTAAAACGGATATAAGATAAACCACTTAATCCAAATGATTTAATAAAAGGGTCTAAATCATCAATATTCTTACGGGAAAATTTATCGGGCTGTTCTGTCTTTAAGGCACCAATTTTCCCACCACCTGCTATCACATCTAAAAAAGCACTAAATTCAGTTTTCTGAAAAATTACATTTAGGTTATGTATCTCCATTCCATATCTTAAATCAGGTTTATCCACACCATATCTGTCCATAACATCATCATAATCAAATCTGGGAAAAGGTTTCCTTATTTCAATACTCAGTATTTCCTTGAATAAATGAGCCATTAAATCCTCAACAAGACTGAATAACTCATCCCGGTCAATGAAGGACATTTCCATATCCAATTGGGTAAATTCCGGGGCTCGATCTGCTCTTAAGTCTTCATCCCGAAAACATCTTACTATCTGGAAATATTTATCAAAACCGCTAATCATCAATAACTGTTTAAACAATTGCGGTGATTGAGGAAGGGCATAAAAATTTCCCGGATTGACCCGACTGGGAACAATGTAGTCCCGGGCACCTTCGGGTGTGCTTATGGTTAGAAATGGTGTTTCTATATCCAAAAATCCTCTCTCGCTTAAAAAGTTCCGAATTAACTGGCAAACTCGGTGGCGTAATACGAGATTATTTTTCATTTCCGGTCTTCTCAGGTCCAGATAACGAAACTTTAAACGCATATCCTCTCCCACCTCAGAATATTCATTGATACTAAAAGGAGGTGGTTCTGATTGATTTAGAATCCTCATCTGACTAACTTTGACTTCAATTTCACCGGTTTTTAAATTAGGATTTATTGCCTCTTCCCCTCTTGACATTACTTCCCCTTTAATGGCAATAACATATTCATTGCGTATTTTATGCGCCATCAAATGTGCTTCATTAGAAATTTTAGGATCAAAAACTACTTGAGTTTTACCCTCTCTATCTCTCAAATCAACAAAGATAAGTCCACCATGGTCTCGACGGGAATTAACCCATCCCATCAGGGTAACCTTTTCCTTAATATTATTTTTACTCAATTCACCGCAGCTATGAGTCCTTTTCCAGGTTTTCGGCTCATTTTTATCTTGTTCAGGAATAGTCATCTTATTGGTTCACTCCTTATTAATATTAGATATGATATATGGTATAACATGCAAAGCATAGTACATAGCGATTAAAATTTTCTTTAGTCGTTAGTATTTAGTATTTGGTATCTAGTAACTAGTTAATAATATATTTTTTATTAATATTTACTCATTACTTATTACTGTATTCTCTTCACTTTATATAATATAAGATAAACCTATAACACACGACAGATTCAGGGATAAATCTTGTTCAACATTCGGGGGAAGGGTATAGTTTCTCTGATATGAGGAAGGTTGCATATCCAGGCTACAGTTCTTTCAATCCCCAATCCAAAACCAGAATGAGGAACTGACCCGTATTTTCTCAAATCAATGTACCATTGATAATCCTCTTCTGGTAATTTATAATCCCTAATCCTGTCTTTAATTAACTGGTAATCATCAATACGCTGTCCCCCACCAATTATTTCACCAAATCCTTCTGGAGCAATTAAGTCAGCTCCCAAAACAGTCTCTGGTCTTTCCGGATCCGGTTTCATATAAAAAGCTTTACATTTGGTAGGAAAATGATGAATAAAGACTGGCTTATCATAGTGCTTAGAAACAATGGTTTCATCTTCACCTCCCAGGTCCTCTCCCCATTGAGCAGAACTGCCCTCTTTTTGTACTATTTTAATGGCATCATCATAAGATAAATAGGGGAAAGGTGGCTGAATTTTTTCTAAAGCCGATATATCCCTTTCCAGCACTTTTAGTTCTAAGGAGCAGGTTTGTAATACATGACCAACAATCGCTATAATTAATTCTTCCTGTAATTGGTTGTTATCATTAAAATCAAAGTAGGCCGCTTCCGGTTCAACCATCCAGAATTCCATTAGGTGTCTTCTCGTTTTTGACTTCTCTGCTCTAAAGGTAGGGCCAAAACAGTAAACTTTACCAAAAGCCATAGCGGATGCTTCGTTATACAATTGACCACTCTGGGTTAAATAGGCTTTATCACCAAAATACTCTGTTTCAAATAGTGTAGTAGTTCCTTCACAGGCAGCAGGTGTCAATATGGGAGATTCTATTAGATAAAAGCCCTTTTTCTGTAAAAATTGATGAATAGCTTTCACAATTTCCACCCTAATTCTTAAAATGGCATTCTGCCTCTGGGTTCTTATCCAGAGATGCCGAAAATTCATTAAAAATCCTACACCATGTTTTTTTAAAGAGATGGGATAATCTTCATAAGCATTTTGAATTACATGAATGGTCTTAACCAGCATTTCATATCCGCTGGGAGCTCTTTGCTCCTTTTTTATAATCCCCTCTACTATAATAGAAGATTCATAATTAAGTTCATCCAGCAAATTAAAATATTGTTCCTCCGTTTCACTCTTGACCAGGATTCCCTGTAAAAATCCTGTTCCATCCCTGATAATCATGAATTTTACTTTGCCGCTGGAACGTTGATTATAAAGCCATCCTTTAATAGAAACATACTCTGTTTCATAATTTCCAACCTTGGATATAGTAATTACTTTCATCAGATTACCTCCTCCTCAATACATAAAACAGATAATTAATTTTTGATGAATCAAGGTTCAAGTGCTATCTGCAATAAGGTCGTGCAAATAGGTTAAAATTTGGTCTCGGGAAACTGTCTGCTGTGTTCCCTTTAGCATATTTTTTATTATTACCTTATTTTTTTGTAACTCTTCCGGTCCTAAAATAATAACATAAGGAGCCTTTAATTTGTTAGCCATCCTCATCTGTGCTTTTAAGCTTCTACCAAGAAAATCCATCTCCGTAGAAATTCCCATTGCTCTTATCTGATTGGCAATTGTCAGGGCAGAAATAATTTGATCCTGGCTGGTTGTAGTTACAAAAACCTTAATTCCACTCCAGACTGGAATCTTAATATTTTGCTTAATCATAGTTTCCAAAATTCTCTCCATACCGGCAGCAAAGCCTACAGCCGGAGTGGATTTACCACCCAATTCTTCTGCTAGATAATCATATCTACCACCACCGCCTACTGCATTCTGTGCTCCCAATTCACCGGATAAAATCTCAAAAGCAGTTTTGGTATAGTAATCCAATCCTCTCACCAATAAAGGATTAATTTGGTAGGTAATGTCGAGGTTATCCAGATAATATCTCAATTTGCTAAAATGAGTGGCACAATCCTCACACAGATAGTCAAAAATAGAAGGACATTCCTTAATTTCTATCTGACATTGTTCTTTTTTACAATCCAGTATTCTTAGAGGATTTTTTTCATAACGTAATTGACAATCAGAGCACAATAAACTTTTCTTTTCCTGAAAATAATTTCTAAGTGCCTTGAGATAATCAGGTCTGCATTGCCGGCAACCAACACTATTTAACATTAATATTAAATCGGTTAATCCTAATTTCTTATAAACATCCAGGGAAGCAGCTATAATCTCTGCATCAATAATGGGTAATGGGGATCCAATGGCTTCTAAGCCAAACTGATTGAATTGCCGATATCTACCTGCCTGTGGTTTTTCACAACGGAACATGCTTCCAATATAGAATAATTTGCTCAAGGGATTTTCCCGGCTAAGATTGTGCTCTATGTACGCCCTAACTACAGGAGCAGTCCCCTCGGGACGTAAAGTTAAACTTCTCCCTTTGCGATCTTGAAAAGTGAACATTTCCTTATTCACAATATCAGTAGATTCTCCAATTCCTCTAACAAATAATTCAGTATATTCAAAGGCAGGTGTTCTTATTTCTCTATAGTCAAAGTTTTGTAATACTTCTTTTATGGTATTTTCCAGATAATACCAGTAATCTATCTGGGCAGGAAGTATATCACTGGTTCCTTTTGGTAATCTTGCTAACACAATTATCTCCTTACGGGATATTCAAGGTTAATCCTTCTCCTTTAGCATCCCCTTTATAGTATTTGATACTAGTATTTAGTATATCGTATTATATTAGGCTTAGGAAATATTACATTATTGGTTATGAGCTTACTATTTAAAATTTATTTCTTGTTATAATTGTTACAATACACTCTTTAATAAGAATAAATTATTAAAGTTCTATTTTAAGATAAATTAACAGGATACATTTCTAAGCTAAATAAAAAACCTGATAATATTATAACAATTAATAATATTATCAGGGACGAAAATCTCTTTTCGCGGTGCCACCCTTATTGAATGGAGAAATATCCCATTCCGCTCATTCTTTTAACGCACTGTAACGAATAGATTTAATAAAATTAATTTATTTCAGGAAGACTAATTAGGGGATGTCCTTCGATTACCAGATAAAACAATCTACTCTCCCCTAGCCACCTATTATCATTATTGATAAAAATAGAAAGGTACAAATACTGGTGATATTTTACTCAATCTAACCTCTAAAGTCAAAAAATTATCATAATTAATCAATATAATCAAGAAAAGCCTTCTTGTTAACTGCTCTTCTTAAAGCTTCCTCTCTGGTAATCTTACTGGCCATTAACAAATCTTTTAAGGATTGATCGAGACTTTGCATACCAATCTTCCTACTTGTCTGTATTGTAGAAGGTATCTGATATATTTTCTCTTCCCTAATTAAATTACGAATAGCAGGTGTAGCCAGCATTAATTCTGTTGCTACCACTCTACCCTGCCCGTCAAAAGTCGGGATAAGAGTTTGGGCAATAATCGCTTCAATAGTACCTGCTACTTGTAATCGTGCCTGTGCCTGTTGATGAG
>Ga0334896_1002329_pt1 | contig 13491 bp, 12 predicted proteins | sample GraSluR3_MG_8_FD_207734 | JGI IMG/M metagenome (GOLD analysis project Ga0334896, IMG submission 207734) | Sludge microbial communities from methane-producing bioreactor in Wageningen University, Netherlands - Granular Sludge_27_06-R3 | ecosystem: Engineered > Bioreactor > Anaerobic >...
TAGTATTCTTATACTCCTAATACGATATAAAAATATCGTAAATTCCATAAACACCCACCAAACATGATAAAAAACCATCCACAAAACATTAAAACCAAAAAATCAAAAAGGTTTATAGAAATTCTCTCTATTAAATTTTTTTAGAAAAAAGATTCATTTTTCTCAGCTCTTTAGAACCACAACAACGATTATGAATACACATAAAAAGGCACCCTTAGAAGAATCACACCGCCAACATGCTCAAATTATGATACACAGATGAATCACAACGGTTATGATATTTACACCAAGAAAAGCTTGAGTAGTATTAAAACAAGTCATTACATTTGTCCTTTTGCGGTGAATTGGATGAGGAGAATCGTGAATTCTGGGAAAGTCTGAAATAAGAATTTTTTAGGTGCATTAAATCTAACTTATCAGATTTTAAGGGAGCACCATATTTCTTACGCCGGTATTTCACAGGTAATGGAACATATTTTCCTCCGATGAAAAGACACCATACTCCGTGCTTTCACGGATTCCGTGGATAAACTATTATTCCACCTTTAAAAGTTTCTCATATTGTTCATTATGGTGAAAAGTTTCCTTAACGTGGTCGTTCTCAGAAATATCACCTCACACTCCAGGATAACTTCACAACACAACCCATTGCCGATGAACTTCACAATATAAATTCTAAGGACTCTTTTAAATAAAAACACTTTGAAACCCACCACTAGTGATGTGTTAGAGTGGGTAATCATCTTTTTCAAGTAAACACCAAAAACCATCTTTTTTCATGATATTAAGGGTGGAAATAATATAAAATCGCTGCAAAACTCATAATAAAACTTTTACTGCTTATCAAAAAGCTACATTAACCATGAAAAATGAAATAAAAATCAAGGATTTATTACAAAAATTTATTATGTCTCTTGAAAAAATCGATAGTGCCATTAAACGTAAAAACAATCTAACATGACAGAAAAGATACCTAGTTGTCGGTTTTTATCATTAAAAATTATAACTTAGAGAAGATTTATTTATGAACTAATAGTATATAAGGAATATTCTTATGTAATAAAATAAATCTCAATTAATCCTAATTATTCATATGTTAAATTATAAAGCTCCGATACAATTTATGAGACTTTAAAAATGCAAATATAATTAGGGAATATGATAATAATCGAGGGGTAAGATGAATTGGGTTAAAAACTTTAAAAAAATTATAAATAGATCAGCCATAGTGGGGATAGTTGGATTAGGTTAGTAGGATTACCATTAGCAGTTGCTTTTTCAAAAAAATATGATGTTGTTGGATCGACACCAAAAATGGAACATCAATCTTTTATTAAAAAATATATCTTATATTGAAGATATAGAAGATTCTGAAATAAATCTAACTAAAATCCATCCTACTGCAGACTTTAATGAATTAAAAAGATGCAAATAAATCATCCCTGGTTTTATTAAGACAGCAGGAGAAATTAATGATTTTATGCCAAACAACACAGCCAACTTAGCTAAAGGGGATTAAACCGAATCGGAAAGACAATCAGGGGATCAAAAATTCTTATAATGGGGGTTTTCCTATAGGAAATATTGATGATGCGAGAGAATCACCTGCTGCAGATGTCATTGGAGAACTCCAAGAACAAGGTCCCCAAATAAAAGTTCACGACCCCTATGCAAATGTATTAAAACACGATTTGGATATTTTTACACTGAAACCCTAGAAGAAAGTATCAAATGGGCCGAATGTATAATAATTACAACCAACCATCAAGATTATGCTGAATTAAAACCACTTAAAAATAAAACTTGACCAAAATAATTTAGTGATAGTTGATTCACGTAATATATTCCAACCGAATCCGGAAAAAACTTCAGAAAAACTCTACATCATCTAGACAGGGGGAGTTAAATGAAAAATATCGCTGTTATCGGTAGCGGTTATTGGGGAAAAAATTTAGTAAGGAATTTTCATGAATTAGGAGTCCTCAAAACAATTTGCGATTTAAACGAAACCACACTGAAAGAATTTCAAGAGAGATATCCGCAAATACATATCACAACTTCATTTCAAGAAGTCTTAGATGATAAGGATATTAAAGGGGTTGTCATTGCCACTCCCGCGGTTTTACATTACCAAATGACTAAAGACACATTAGAACACGGTAAAGATGTTTTCGTTGAAAAACCATTATCTTTAAACTTATCAGAGGCTAAAAACCTCATAGAAATATCTGAAGAAAATAACTGTATACTAATGGTAGGGCACATCTTACACTATCATCCCGCAGTGGTAAAACTCAAAGAATTAATTCAAAATGGTTATCTCGGAAAAATCCAGTATATTTATTCTAACCGACTTAATCTAGGGAAATTCAGAACAGAAGAAAACATCCTCTGGAGTTTTGCTCCCCATGATGTTTCCATTATACTAATGTTACTGGATGAAATGCCTAGCAACATATCATCCCACGCAGGTACCTATCTAAACAAAGATGTGGCTGATGTCACCCTCACCACCATGGACTTTTCAAGTGGGGTGAAATCCCATATCTTCGTTAGCTGGCTGCACCCCTACAAAGAACAAAAACTGGTAATTGTGGGCAGCCAAAGAATGGCAGTCTTCAATGACTTGGACGAAAAAAAACTTACCATTTATCCCCATGAAATAGATTGGGTAGACCGAGTACCAATCCCCCAGTTGAAAGACCCGGAACCAGTAGAAATAAAAACAGACGAACCATTGAAAGAAGAGTGTAAACATTTCCTTAATTGTATTGAAACACGTAAAAAACCAAAAACTGACGGGAACGAAGGGTATAGGGTTCTACAAATATTGCATGCATCTCAAGAATCTTTAGAGAACAATGCAAAAAATATAAATCTCGAAGAAAAAGGTTATTTCATTCATCAAAGCTCAATTATTGATGAACCTTGTGAAATAGGGAATAAAACTAAAATATGGCATTTTTCACACATCCTACCTGGCTCAAAAATAGGAAACAACTGCAATATAGGTCAAAACGTGATGATAGGGCCTGATGTGGCCATAGGAAATAATGTAAAAGTCCAAAACAATGTTTCAATTTACAAAGGAGTTCGAATTGAAGATGATGTATTTTTAGGACCATCAATGGTTTTCACCAACGTTATTAACCCCAGAAGCTTTATTTCACGTAAAAATGAGTTCCAAGAAACAGTAGTGAAAAAAGGTGCAACCATAGGGGCAAATACCACCATTATCTGTGGTAACACTATTGGAAAATACGCATTAGTGGGTGCTGGGGCTGTGGTAACCGAAGATGTTCCTGATTATGCTATTGTAGTTGGTAATCCTGCCAGACTATCAAATTGGACTTGCCAATGCGGACTTAAACTCAAATTCAATAATAATTTGGCTGAATGCAAATGCGGATATAAATATCAAAAAAAGGACAATAAGGTTGTAAATCTATGAATATTCCATTCCTTGATTTAAAACGACAATACCAACCCATAAAAGAAGAAATAGACGAAGCTATTCATAAAGTAGTTGATTCCCAAAAATTCATTCTCGGTGATGAGGTAAGAATCTTCGAAGAAAAATTGGCAAATTATTGTGGCGCTAAACACGCTATTGGTGTTTCAAGTGGTACTGACGCATTATTACTATCCATTAAAGCACATGAAATTACTGATGATGTTATAACATCACCATTCACCTTTTTTGCCACAGCAGGTGCAATTTACAATGCCGGAGCTAAACCCCAGTTCGCAGATATAAACCCGGATACCTTCAATCTTGATCCAAAAGATTTGGAAAGAAAAATTACGGGAAATGATAAAATTAATGCCATAATACCAGTTCATCTCTACGGAAAGACAGCAGAAATGGAACCAATCCATGAAATAGCTGAAGATCATGATTTAACGGTGATCGAAGATGCAGCACAAGCTATAGGTGCAGAATACCATGAGAAGAAAGTTGGATCTATGAATACAACTTGCTTCAGTTTCTTCCCAGCAAAAAACATGGGCTGTTACGGAGATGGTGGTATCATCACCACCAATGATGATGAAATAGCTGAAAAAATACGCACCCTGCGAGTTCATGGTTCAAAACCCAAATATTACCATCACATTATTGGACACAACAGCCGATTAGACGCACTCCAAGCAGCTATTTTAACTGTCAAACTGAAATACATTGATGAATGGAACGATATGCGCATAAAAAATGCCAAATTTTATAATAAAAACTTAAGAGACATTAAGGGATTAGAAGTTCCGGAGATTGTTCCTCAAAACAAGCACGTATTCAACCAATACACCTTAAGAGTGACCAATGGCCTGCGAGACGATCTTAAACAATTCTTGAACAACAGAAATATCAGCACAGCAATATATTACCCTTTACCCCTTCATCTACAACCTTGTTTCTCCTATTTAAAATATAATAAAGGGAGTTTTCCAAACTCGGAACTAGCTTCTAAAGAAGTTTTATCTGTCCCCATTTATCCAGAGATACTGAAAGATGAGTTGGAATACATTTGCAATAGTATCCTCGAATTCTTCGAAAAGGAGATATCATGAAAATTATAACAGTTTTGGGTGCAAGACCTCAATTTATTAAGGCGGCCTTATTATCCCGAGAGCTGCGGGGAAAAAATGAGGAAATAATCGTACACACCGGACAACACTATGATAAAGAGATGTCTGATGTTTTTTTTAATGAAATGAATATCCCTTTACCAGATTATAATCTTGGAATTGGATCAAACACACATGCTGTTCAAACAGCGAACATGATGATGGGATTAGAAAAAATATTCATTTCAGAAGCTCCTGATTTAATTTTAGTATATGGAGACACTAATTCTACATTATCGGCTGCATTAACTGCATCCAAACTAGATATTCCAATAGCTCATGTTGAAGCAGGGCCTAGAATGTTTGATAAAACAGTTCCTGAGGAAATTAATAGAATTATCACAGATCATGTATCAACTCTGTTATTTGCCCCTACTAAAAATTCCGTGAATAATCTACATAAAGAAGGCTTAATGGATGGCGTACATTTAACAGGAGATGTAATGCTAGATAATTTCAAATTTTTCAGTAAAAAAGCGGGAAAAAAGTCAAATATTTTACAAAGAATAAAAATAAATGATGAAAATTACACTTTAGTTACAGTTCACAGAAAGAGGAATACAGATGTAAAAAAAAATTTAGAGATAATAATGAATTCCATCTTAAAACTTTCGAATGAACAAAGTATAGTTTTTCCTTTACATCCCAGAACAGAAAAATTTTTGAGAATAATCAATTTGTTTAACAAAATTAAATATGCTCCAAACATAAATATCATAAAACCTGTTGGTTATTTTGATATGCTTGTTTTGATAAAAAATGCGGCAAGAATAGTCACAGATTCTGGTGGCCTTCAAAAAGAAGCTTATTTTGCCAAAATACCATGCATTACTTTGGATTCATCAACTGGATGGCCCGAAACCGTCCATGAAGGTTGGAATATTATATTTGATGATCAAAAAAGAGGATTTGGAAGCGAAAGAGATATTATCAATAAAATAACGTCCTTAAGACCATCAAAAATGCATAGAAACGTTTTTGGTGATGGAAATGCATCTAAAAATATTTGTAAAATACTTGATCAATACAGTTTATCCTTAAAATAATGGGGAATTAGATATGGATGATATAAATTTCTATGATGATTATTACAACAAATTTGATCACAAATTATCTTCGAGAGAACAAAGAAGAATTTATAAAACCATATCATTGATTCCAAATGATGTTAATACAGTTCTAGAAGTCGGTTGTGGTGATGGTCGGCTAATTAATCCTCTAATTAGAAAATATAAAAAAGTATGCGGGTTAGACATAAGTAAAAAAGCATTGGAACATGTCGAAGCTATAAAGATCCGAGGAAGAATTGAAAATTTGCCATTTGAAGATAACAGTTTTGATATTGTGCTTTGTTGTGAAGTATTGGAACATCTACCTATCACAATTTATAAAAAGTCAATAAAAGAAATAGAGAGGGTTGCCAAAAAATATATAATTGTATCAGTCCCTAACAATGAAGATATTGAAATCTCAAAAATTAGATGCCCATATTGTGGATGTAACTTTCATCCCCATCGTCATCTTCGCTCGTATGATGATTACAATTTAAAAAAACTGTTCCCTAATTTTAAAACCAAATATTCTGATGTAATATTAAATGATCAAAAGAAATATCCAAAAATTTTAATTACCATATATAAACTTTTAAAAAGAACAGACTTTCCAGAAATGGCTTTATGCCCCCAATGCGGGTATTTTAACAAGGTTAGTGCCGAAATAAACCATGAAAAAGGATTAATATCTCTTTCAAAACTTTTAAATCCGTTTATTTCCAATAAAAATGGAGGTTGGCTTGTGTTTCTTTACGAAAAGAAATGAACTTTTTAACTATCTAAAAATGAATATATTCATTAATCCAGTTGAATATTAAAAATATTTATTAGAAACGGACGAATAAGATGAAATTCATAAAAAGAACTATTTTAACTTTTTTTTCTCAAATGATTACAGTCTTACTTAGTGTGATTGCTTCAATTGTCATAGCCCGAGTATTAGGACCTACTGAGATGGGAATTTATTCAATAATATTATTAACATTCACTTTAATTGGAACATTCGGGAGTTTAGGAATTGGTATCTCAAATACTTATTATGGTGCTAAAAAATATAGTAGTTGGAATAGAATTGCTTCAAATTCATTAATATCAGCTTTTTTAATAGGAATTCCTTCTATTATTATCTTTGTATTAGTTCTAGGTTTAAATTCTTCATTACTAAATAATATTGATATCACTCTTTTCATAACCGCATCAATTGCAATACCATTCTTAATATTAATGCCTTATTTCCAATACATCTTATTGGGTCAGAACAAGATAAAAGAGTATAATTTTACTAATATCATTCAAGGTATCATTTATTTGTCATTAATTATAATTGTTTTATTCATTTTTAAAGGAAATTTGTGGGGAATAATTGTTTCATGGACCATAACTTCAATATTAGCTTCAATAATTCCCTTATCGATTGTCTACAAATCTACGAAATTTGGATTACATTTTAATTTTAATCTTTTCAAAAAAAGCGTAATTTTTGGCTTAAAAGGTTATTTAGGTAATTTCATTAATTTTTTTAATTATAGAATTGACCTATTTTTTATAGGTTTGTTATTGAATTTTGCAAATGTTGGATACTACTCTATATCTGTTAGTCTTGCAGAAGCACTATGGTACTTACCAGGTGCTGTGGGAACCATTGTATTTGCCAGAACACCTGGTTTAAGTGATGAAGAAGTAAATAAATCAACACCACAAATCTGCCGTAATACACTATTTATTACAATAATAATGGCTCTAATCCTTTTCGTTGCTGGCAAATATGTAATACTGATTTTATATGGCTCCCAATATTTACCCGCACTTGAACCACTTTGGGTACTCCTTCCAGGCATAGTTGCTTTAAGTATATGTAAAGTATTGAGTAATGAGATAGCGGGACGTGGAAAACCAATTATTAACACCTATGCAGCCATCATTTCTTTAATTATCAATGTACCCTTAAACATAGTTTTAATACCCAAAATTGGGATCATTGGTTCAGCTTTATCCTCCAGTATTTCTTATTCGATCACCACCATAATTGTATTATCAAGTTTTCTTAAACTTTCACAAAATACCTTGAATGAAACTCTAATTCTTAAAAAAGAAGATGTTAACATTTATATAAAAATCCTTAAAAAATTATTGAAATTAGATGAGGAAATAGGGAGTCCTTAAACCTTCGTCAAAATATTCACAAACTTTTTTGCCATTTCCTTGTGACTATATTTCATCACTGCATCAAGTTTCCCATTATAACTTACAGAACCCGAAGATTTGAATTCTGAATACGCTTTAAGTATCTCTTCTTTAATTTTATCCACATTACTCAAGCTAATACCTACATTAGTTTGATTAAGAAGTTCATCAACTACACCTCCAACATAGCCCACAGCCAATATTGGTCTTTTGGCAGCTAAATATTCAAAAAGTTTTCCTGTAAAAACTCCTTTTTCATCAGGGTTGTCCCATAACAACAATAGTAACAATTGAGATTCCCATTGTTTCTTGATAACATCGTCTCTAGGGATTAAACCATGAATCTTGATTATTTCGCATATTTCATAACTTTTTATTATCTCACGAAGCCAATCTGCATCTTCATTGGGTCCAAAAAAATTAATTTCGAAATCATTAATATTAATTTTATTTTCTTTTTTAAGCTGCTCTATTGCTTCAAAGAGCTTTCGGGGATCTCGTCTCCCATTCCATAAACCTCCAGAATAGGTTATGGAAAACTTTTTTGATAGTGAATAACCGGGATTAACTTGTTCGGGATCAAATCCATTATGAATTACACAGATTTTACTGTTTTTATGTAATCTCTTTAGTTTTTTCCCCAGAGGTTTAGAGACAATTGTCAAATAATCTGCTTGAGATAATGTTTCAATTTCTAATCTTTTTTCTAAATAATACCGGGGTAAAACAAATCTATAAACATAATAACCATACTGAGTCCATAGATCTCTTAAATCTGCAATCCATGGAATTCCATAATTCTCATGTATACTTTTAGCTATTAAATGAGGTGTTACAGGTGGAAATGAGCTGATTACTGCATCAATATCCTCATTTTCAAGTAAATCTTCAACAACATCTAATGCTGGTTTATACCAATATTTCTGTGCGTCGGGGTATAGAAAAAAAGCCATCCAAGTGAATTTAATTATTTTAAGAAAAATATTGCTGTAATTCTTTATATTTCTAAGAATTTTAGGCAGTCTTTTAATGTAATCATCATCATAAGGTACAGTTATCACCTTGAAATTATTTAGTTCTGGTGAGGGTTTGTTTGTTAAGATAATTGGTTCCCATCCGAACTCAGGCAAATATTTAATTAGTCCCCCTAATCTAAGAGTGCTTACTACAGCATCCTGCTTATAATAAATGACTAAAACTTTCATATAATAATATAAAAAAGCCAGTTTCTTATAATTTTGCTATTCCACAATATTCTAGTCTTAAAACTCTGCAATTTATAGTAGCAATCATAAGAGTACTTCTTTATAAAACTTCAAATATTCTTTAGCTATTTTTTCCCAGCTAAAAATCATTTTTACGGCATTAATTCCATTTTTGGCTATTTCTTCCATTTGAGGTTTATTTTCCATTGCAAAATTTATTTTTTCTGCAATCATGGAACAATCTTTCTCATGAAATAGTATACCTGTCTCCCCATTACGAATTATATCTGGAATACCCCCAACATTGGCCCCCATAACTGGAAGCCCACAAGCCATAGCCTCCAATAAAACAACACCCAATCCTTCAGTATTTCCCTGAGAATCAACAATGGAAGGAAGTACAAAAAGGTCAGCAGAATTGTATACCATCAATAATTCATCATCAGATACATTCTTCACAATCTCCACTTCATCCCCCAGATCCAGTTCATATATGAGTTCCTTTAATTCAGATTCCAGTGGCCCTGATCCAACTATCTTCAAACTTGCATTTTCATGTTCCTCTAAAACCCGTGGCATTGCCCTTATGAGGTATTCAAATCCTTTTCTTTCAATTAAATAACCCACTGACAATATTTGGAAGGTATTATCATCCTTGTATATTTCCAGGGGTCGGAAAAAATTTGTGTCCACCCCAAATGGTACAACATCAATCATATCCCCAACCAAACCTGCTTGTAGGCAAAATTTTTGGGTGGCATTACTTATGGTTATAATTTTTGAAGAATTGTTTACCAACCAACGAAGAATAAAAATCATATTGTAACGTTTAGAAAGATGAATTTCTTCCCCATAGACCGTAGTAATATAAGGGATTCCGTAAATCTTTTTTAAGAAAAAGGCACCCAACCCATTAGGTATAGACCAATGCACATGAATAACATCCATTTTCCTTAGTTTTAGTATTGAATAAATTACATTGAAGAACAGGAATGTTAAAACTTGTATTTTAACTAAAAATCCCTCTTTAACATTGTCGATCATCCCTGATCTTCCCGAAAGTTTTTCAAACTTCCGGGGGTAGAAGTAGTGAAATCTTTCCACCCGCACTCCTTCCAAAGTGTATTCGGTTTCACCACCAGTATAAGGGGCTAAAACATTGAATTCATGGCCTTTTTTAGCAATTTCCTTCATTAACCTGTGCACGAATATCCCATGAGGGTCATCCTCGTAATCTGGATAAGCTGATGTTATAACTCCTATTTTAATTAATACCACCTTTAAATTAATTCAAATTCGTTGGTATATAGTTATTACACCAACTTTATGGATCGGCTGATAATGTGTGAAATTCATTTCTGGCCATACCGAGATATAGTAATCGGGTTTTAATTCTTCTAATTTATTGTTAAATGCAATTTTATCTTCTTCAGTGAAATTATGATCCTTAGCACCTGCGTAGACTGTTTGATTGTTTATGAATGTGGGCATTTTCCCCACATTGGTCTGCAAGAACCAGCCAAAGTAAGACCACAGATCAGCGTATATAAGTTTAGATTTATAGTCTGGATCATAACTCATTAACCAGAAGCTAGCCGCCTGAGCTTCTTGATTGAAGAGTTTGTTATCTTCGTTAACCTTTTCCATACTGGGGATCTGAGATGATACTGATAAAAGCATCGAACTCACTAATAAAATTGTGAATAGAAGCAAGGTTAAGTTTATGTCCTTGAATTTAACTTGAAGTTCCGTTACAGACCAGTTGAATCCTCTAGTTAAGAAGTAAGCTAGGGGTGGAAGCATGGGAATGAAATACCTATGATCCTTAGTTACATACGCACTTTGGAAAATAAAGAACACCATAAACCAGGACAAAAAGAGCAAATCCCTATTTATATCTACAGAAAAGTCCTTGGATATCAAATAGGCCAGATAACAAATAATGAAGAAAATAATTTCACTGATCATATAATGTACTCTAGTGAAACTAGCCACCAACACCACAACTAAGATCATTATTACTATAAATTTAAAGTCTTTAAACAGATTTTTACGGGACGATTTCATCGTATTTTCTATTCTCATCTTCCTTTTTCTGAAGTAAACAACTGCTAAGCTGACTAAGGTGAAAATAACTATCATTAAAGCTGCGATTCCCACATAGGAAAGTGTGTTTTTGAGGAAATAAAGTGAATCAGGGTTGTAGGCAAAATGTTCTGTGAAACCGCTCCCTCCTGAGGTTTTAAAGAAACTAAGGAAAGGATATATTGGGTTTCCAAATTTGAGATTGAAGAAAAATAAAAGAGGTAATATAAAAAGGACTGATAATCCAATCCCCATTACAATGTTTCGAGGTTTCTCAATTTCTTTCCAATTTATCAATATGTATAGTAAAATTGGAAAAATTATCAAAGCCATATTGTACCGTGTCATGAATGCCATAAGAGATAAGGGGAATGAAAGGAAAAAATACTTAGAATCCGTTTTAACTGCCAGATATGTCAGATAAATTGCCCATATAGCAACACAAACACTTGAAACATCGTTAAAGCCTGCTGCTGCATAACTAATTACTATAGGGGCTGTTGCAAATAGAAAACTTCCTATAAAGCTGATTAAAGGGTCAAAAAATGTTTTCAAAAATAGATAAAGACCAATGCATCCTAATATGTAAAGGAGGCCATCAACAATCATTATGGGTTCTACAGATAATTTACCAAACACGAATAATAAAGACGTTAGTATGGATATAACCGGTGGCCGAGCGAAATCTGATAAACCCATCCCTTTACCTGCAAATTCAGCAGCATTACCCAGATAATCATAGGTATCAAAGATAGGTCCCATATCCATTTGGAGTTTTACCCTGAAATAAGTAATGATACTGACAGTTAAGATTAGAAGAATTAATAAAACCCATTTGGAGTGTTGATTAACATTTATTTTATGCAACTAATCACCTTATAATATAATTACTACTTTCAGTTATTTAAATTCTAATTTATGTTGTATTCTCTCTGCAGAGCCCTCAAATTATTATAATAATTAATCAATTTCAAATATAAAATTATGTAAATTACTTAAAATATATCATCATTCATTAGGGGCACCATGGCCATCAACACACACTGCTCAGTGTTTCCAGTGCGGTCAAGAAGACCCCTTGTAAGGTGGCTAATTGCACCTGTTTTCTGCCCCAACCGATCAACACCAGTAACCTCATCCATCACAGCCCCTACTTCCATACCATCCAGTACCTGTTCTATTACCATTGGAGGGTACTCAAAACCAGCACTCACTCCCAGAGTGGTTTTCTCACCATCGTAGATGGCACACCATTGCAGATCCAAGTAACCAGTTATACTGTTGGGTACCTCCATGAGACCTGATTCTATACCCACTGCAAGATCGAATTTGCTGGAAAATGAATTTTTGGCCCGGTTAATGGCCCCCTGGATGGTTACCTCCAATCCTATGGGTTGATCTGGTACACCTGAATCAGCATCTGTTGCTTCCACTTCCAGTTCCGGGTATATTTTTCCCAGAACATTTCTGGTAGCCTGGAGCTTCACCGGATTTTTGGATCCCACTATAACTCTCATTTTATTTTTCTACCTTTTAATTATAGTTCCCACCTGATCTATCTCACCCCTCCGTATACGGGTGGAGGATATGGGTTTACCGTCTTCTGCCAGGACCATGCTTATGGTGATTATGTCCAGGGGTTTCATTCCCTTCTCCCGGCGTATCTGGTTAATCTTGAATGCGGTGGGTTCGGTTTCAGGGCTGACCACTATGGCATCTACGGATTCATCTTCAGTGGTCACTCCGTAAGGGTCTTCCAGTCGGGAAATAATGTAATTTGAATGTTCTTCAAGTAATAAGTTCAGGTTGGACATCCTTACATTGCAGGGTTCGATTTCTCCTTTTATACCTCCGAATTCATCGGAGGTGACTCCTATTAGTACCTGTTCACCAACCTGAAATGCCTTTTCTATGAGTAATCGGTGGCCCTGGTGGAATTTATCAAAGGTTCCTCCCACTGCCACCTTTTTATATTTGTTAAACTTCATTCTCTCTATCCTTAAACTAATTATTAGATTTACTAGTTTATTATTTTTTAAAAAGTTGAAACCCCTAATGGGGATGATCTTAACTGATTGATAATGAGTTTTCACTAATTTGATTAGGTAGATATCTTGATTATATTGGTCATCAAGATAATAAACTATGCTCCTGGAACACAATGTGGTGGTGAAGGATCCCCTCAAGGTGGGCCTTCGCTTCGCATCATGCTACCCCAATCTCTACCGCAGTGCCATGTCCTCACTGGGTTTTCACATAATCTACGACTTCCTGAACCATCAGGAGGATGTTTACTGTGAACGGGTGGTTTATCCCTATGGTAAGAGCCTGGAGACTGGTTC
>Ga0334896_1002334_pt1 | contig 13481 bp, 10 predicted proteins | sample GraSluR3_MG_8_FD_207734 | JGI IMG/M metagenome (GOLD analysis project Ga0334896, IMG submission 207734) | Sludge microbial communities from methane-producing bioreactor in Wageningen University, Netherlands - Granular Sludge_27_06-R3 | ecosystem: Engineered > Bioreactor > Anaerobic >...
CCGTTAAAAAAATGTAACAGTGAACGGTTATATATTGTTTATTGTTAAAACTAAACCGCGAACGTTGATGTTTTATTTATCTTTTTATTGCAAAATAATGCAACATATTTATCCAAAAGTCGGATCAATCATATATTCTGGACTTACTGCAGAAACATCTTTCAATCACAAATCCTCTACGCTAAAATATTTTTTCTCTCATTTCCAGAGCAAGAAAAGTCAATTCTCATCGTTACCAAAACTTACCATATCAAAATTTTCTCCCCAATAAGAACTATCTCACAACATATCACAAAAAGATTCTGATTCAAAAACAAAAGGCTGATTAACAATCTCATAAGAATTCTTTACAAAGTCATATTTCCAAACATTATTTTTCTGTCACAAATAAATATATCAAATCGACGGCAAAATACCTTTTTCCACAAAATAACGATACAAATCTATCTTCGTACACGAAAAAAATTGCACCTTTTGCTGACGCAAATCCAAAAGATGGGCCACCAGATTCCGAGTCAACGCGCCAACCCTGAGGTTGGTAAACCCGCCTGGCCCATTAAGCAAAAACACCTGATCAAATGGAGATTTTTTTGACCAATCAACCAAGGTTGGTCACAAAACTTTTTCAATACCATTTCTTTCCAAAAAAATCTCCCCCTTCTCATCTTTTATATGTACTTTATCACTCGAAATATTACACAACAGCATAATCTTAAAAATAAGATATTTAAAAAATGAATTGAGCAATAAAAAGGACAAATAAAATGAGGTAATTATCAACAACCCAACATTATCTGTAGCCAAAGCAGGAATTCAAAGATTTTCGACTAACGATTAAAAATTGCTTTGATAATGGATGAATTTTATTTGTTTTTTATTGCGAAATAACTTCCAATAATCCACAATAAACAATATTATTTCTTTTATACACAACAATCAAACCATACTATATAAACTTTAGCAAAAAATACAAGACGACCATACAAAAGAATCTGATTTTTTTTGTATTTCCAATAGATTGAGAATATAATTGAGTAAATTTATAACTTTTCCAAAAATCTATGAAAATTCGCAAAAAATTATTGTGATATCTTGCCGTTATTTGACTTTGATTTGCTGCATTTGCACCATCAACTATGATGGGAAATATTGCACATGCAGAAGAAAAAGATACCACAACACAACAAACATCCATTGAAGAATCTCTAAAAGGAGTCTGGGATTTTGTAGATTTATGATTGAGATTAATATATGTAGTTATATGGCCTATGCTTTTTTTGGCTTGAATAGCGTTAGATAACACTATGGTATATTGATCTGTTTTCCATATGGACGCCCCTTTACGGTATTTTTGGAATATGACCAAAAATTTTGCCAATTTTGCTCTATTATTTATTGTATTATTTTCAATATTAAAAGGTATTTTTTCCTCCTTTTGATGAGATAAATGAAAAGACGCACGAAGCCCGATGACGGTCATAAAAAACACGTTGATTGCATGAGTTTTAATACAAGCAAGCTGGTTTTTGACAGCTGCTTTAATAGATGTTTCAACTGTGGCTACATACGCTATCGGTGGTATGCCAACAAGCTTACTAATAAAAGAAAAAGATCAAAGTTCTTTTAAATTGTTACCAACTCATAGTAAATTAGATTTAAACAATGCAAACAAAAAAAACTGAGATGATATAATGACTTGGTATAAAGCAAAATTAGGTTGAGAAAATGAAGGAACAACTATAAACATATCTCCATGCCTTATAAAGCAATTTTGAGCAAATTCATATATTGTATGAAGAAAATATTGATGAGAAATGTTTAATCATACTACAACATGAACATTTATAGAAGACCCTAGCAAAAAATCTACTGAAACAAATTCTCAAAGAAATATATGTATTTTTGGAGATACTGTATATTTTTTCAACGAATTTCCAAACGCAATAAAAGACGAAAAAAATTACGAAACGACACTTTTGAACAACATAAATGTATGAAGCTGAGCCGCTGCGGAATTTGCAAAATGCGGATTTTTTATAGACATATGGGACGAAAAAAAAGAAAACATAAATATGTCTGATTGTTCAGAAAACACAATAAAAAATTCTTTGTGAGATGATCTATATGGTCTGATTTTTTCAGGCGCATTTCCAGAAAATGACCTCAAAAAAGGAAAAGTTTGAGCTGATTACAATCAAAATCACGATGATAGCTGGATAAAAAAAACAGCAGCACCTACAGTAGAATCAATCATAGAAAAAACAAAATGATTTATGTGACCATTAGCAACAATTTATATTTCCATAATGGATTTTGCACATCTAACAGACACATCCACAAATGCTTCTGTAGCAAAAAACGTATGAGATTTGCTTATTAGATTGTGAGTAGCTATTGGAATGGTTTTTCCACTTATAGCATTAGCTGTAGTGTTATTTATAAGAATCTGATTTTTACGGGTTGTAATAGCGGCTAGTCCATTATTGATTTTGGCTAACGTATTCAAAGATACAATTAAAATGGATAAAGTATTGGAAAATTTTTCAATATCAAATATTCTCAAAGCAATGTTTGCACCAGTTATCACAGTGTTTGCACTAAGCATTTCTCTTATATTTATGACAACATTATCAAACTCTCTTTCAACAAACAATATAGAACAAGCAAATATATTGTGACATTTTGATGGAAAAATAGAATCTTGACCAGATAAAGAGTTTAATTATATAAGTTTCTTTTGATATACTGTTGCATACCCAAAAATAGCTGCAACTTATGCTTGAGCAACTTGAGACTGGTTTTCTTGGATGATAATATCTTTTTGTGGTATAGGAATTATGTGGTTCCTACTTTTTGCAGCAATTAAAGCAAGCGGAACAATTTGAAAAGTATGAGATAGCATCAAAAATTTCTGAGAAAATGTTATAAAAACAACTCCTATAGTTCCAATGGCTGGTGGTGTAGGAATTTGATCTCTCAAAGAACAACTTATTGATGGAAATTTTGCAGAACAATACCGAAACAAAAATGTAGTTAAATATGATCAACAACAAGCAAATATGAATGATTATGTAGAAACAAGGTTCCCAAATTTAAAACAATTGGGACAAAGCGGATTAGACAATGATTTCAACAAAGAAGAGCTACAAACAACAAACAAACTACTAAACGACTGAAATACCAATTGAGCTATAAACTATCTAAAAGAAAAAAGATTTATAAAAAATGAAGCATGAAAAGAAAAAGAAAGTATGATAGATCTTTATAATAGAAGTCCTGAATTCCAAAAGATGATAGACGAACACAAAGACAAAGAGACATTAAGTGAGTGATTGTTTTGAAACAGAGACTTTATTAAACAAAAAAAAGAAGAAAAAAAACAAGAACTAATAGAGTCTTTAGGTAAAAAAATAGAAAAAACCTATGATAATAAAAATGATTTAGATAAAGCTATATCAGAAATAGATAGTGAAGATTTAGATATCTGAGACAAAATCAAAGAAGGTGTGAAAGTGTGAGATGATACTTACAAAATCGAAAAATCAGAAAATGGATTGGTAGCAACAAAAACAACTCAATAATATATTTAACTACATAAAACATAAATGAACATTATCAAAAACGCAATAAAAAAACTAAAATCTCCTCAAGGCATCAAACTAAGCCTAAGTATTTTGCTTATATCTATATTTTTCTTTGCACCAACATTTGCTCAAGAATCAAAAGATAGTGAGGCATTGGAAAATCTTAGCCAAATAATCACAAAAATACTAGAATTCCTATCTCGATCTTGGGTAATATTGGCAAGTTTGGCTGGTAAACTAATGACAAATGATATGGTGTATTGATCTTGGTTAAATTTGGATGCATATCTTTGGAAACTTCGAAATATTTGCAAAAACTTTGCCAATTTTTGATTATTAGCTGTTTTGTTGCGAGGTGTTGTTCAATTTATTATCAAAAAAGGCGAAAGCATACAAAAATTAGTTACTCAAACACTGATTGCAGGAATACTTATACAATCAAGTTGGTTTCTTATTGCTGCTGTTTTAGATGTTTCAACAATACTTACTGCGGCAATATGAGCCTTTCCAAACAATTTTATCGACAAAAGCACAACTTATCAATCAGCAATATCAAAAGAATTAGCTGAAAACATACATAGTCATTATACAAAAGTAGATACAGAAGGTAATGTAAGCAGAGAAGAAAGACGAGGAAGCCGAAAAGAAGAAAACCCAAATCGAGAAAAAGATTTTGTAGAGAAAATTATGCCAAACAGCGATTCAATAGCATGACCTCTAGTTTACATTTGAGCAACAACATTAAAAATACAAAAAGCCTTAAATTTTTCTGAAAACCACTCAAAAGAAATCAAACCAATTGTCACAACCAGTGTATTACAACTTCTTATGATAGGATTGTATTGTGTAACATTGATATTACTTATTATTGCAAACATCATAAGAATTGCTCTACTTTGGGTAGTTATACCACTTTCTCCACTTATAATTCTTATGATAACAGTAGGAAAAATGGATAAATTGGGAAAAAACTGATTATTAAAAAACTTTAATCTGGGGGTTATTTTACATGCGATATTCAAACCAGCATTATTCACTGCTGTAATGTGATTGATACTAATATTTATTGTAAGTATGCAAAACATTATGAATTGAAATGATAGTGTTGTAGAAATTCAATGAACACAAGTATGAGTAGTCAAATGAACATGAACCGCCATAATGGAAAACGAATGAATATTTAGTGTAGAAATCAACGACACATTATTTACAGAGGCTCAAGATACAAGCAAGGGTATTTTTTCTTGATTAATTATATATTTTGCTACAATTTTTATGCTACGATATATGGTAAAAATCGCTGCAACAACTTGATGATGAACAATATGAGAAACCATGGAAAAAGCTACTTGAATGGTTGAGTGAATGGCAAGTACTGCGCCAATATTTAGATGATATTCGGCAAGAGCTCTACAAGAATGATGAAAGGAAACTCTCAATAAAGTTGGAAAAGCTTCATGAGTAAATCTAAATTTTTCATGATGAAATGCTGGTAAGCTAGATTCTGATGAAAGGTTTAGAAGGTTTCTTGATTGAAAACTTTGAATTGTTAATACACGATACGATTCAGACTACGAAAAATTAATAGATTCTGATGATTTTATAGGAACAACAAAATCAATGATAGGTGGTTTAAACCAAAATTCTATTCCTAAACGAGAAGAAATATTCAATAAAAAACTAAAAGAAAGTAAAAAAATCTGAATAGACGAAATTGATGGTAAAGATAATAATATTTATTTTGAAGAAAAAAAGGAAAAATCACTAAAAACATTAAACACAGTTTGATTCAGATTACTCCACGAAAGTTTATGATGAAAATCATTGGACTACCCACAAAACTATGCTCAATTTATACAAAAAATAAGAAATAACGAATACCAAACAAAAGACTAAAACCCTTGCAACTTCACCAAGGATATATATAAGATTAAGGTTTTATATATGTCCTTTTTTTTATGAAAAAATTATTTATTTTACTAGCTAGTATATTGTGTTTCATTGGGTTTTCTGCGACATATGCTTATACTCCAACTAGTCAAGATATGCTAACATTGGTTCAACTAAAAGACACTCTCGATCAAATAAACTCATGAAATGTAAAAGATATGCGAAGCTTTATGACTCAAATCAAAAAAATTCAACCTATGGTTGCTCACGAACCTAGAGTTTCTTATTTATTACAAGAACTACATACTCACCTATATTGACAGTTTTCTACAGAAAAAATTAAGACAAAAATTTGATCTAAATCTGGATGGAATGAATTTTTGGATTTATACAACACAGGAATAATTGAAATTGATATGGAAGACAAATGTTTTTGACGATACAACACTTTGGATAATATTAGTTTTGCAAACAATTTTCCTACAGCACTTACTATTGCTATACGATATAGAGAAAGTCATTGTGGGTATTATCTACCAAAAAATGGAGATGGACCTTTCCAAATACTTACAAAAGATTATTGAACCTGAGAAATTACTGAAGAGATTTTTGTACAAAGCGTTCAAGATTTTATAGATTTTTCTAGATCAAAATTTGCTAGATATAAAAGCAGAGTACACCAAAATATTACATACACTTGAATAGACATCAAAAGTATAATTTCTCATTCTGCTTTGTATAATGGATGATATTTATCATGAGACGAGGTATTACCAAACGCTCCAAAGTATTTGTACGAATGATATATTCCATATAATTCTGGAGAATTTGCATCTTGAGCGATTAGACACTGAGTTCTTCCAAAATTTATCAAAACTCTAGAATATGAGATAAATAATTATTATTAAACCATTCAATAATTGCGCTTTGATGATGGATGAATTTTATTTGTTTTTTATTGCAAGAGAACGCAATAATCTAAGCAATAAAAAGAACAAATAAAAAAAGATATTATCAACAAATCAAAACAATCCGTAGCCAAAGCAGGAATTAAATACCCAATATTCAACATACAACAAACAACAAATACTGCTTTGATAATAGATGAATTTTATTTGTTTTTTATTGCAAGAGAACGTAATCTTTATAAACAACCAAATTCCCAATGCCAAAGAAAACAATCGATACCGAAAATCTAATAAGCTCTCAGTTTTCCGAAAAAATAACTTTTCAAGGGATCAGAACCCATAATCTCAAAAATATCGATATAGAGCTTCCAAAAAACAAAATCATTACAATAACTTGAGTTTCTGGTTCTGGAAAATCTTCTTTAGCTTTTGATACAATTTACAAAGAATGACAATTTAGATATATAGAATCACTTTCCAGCTATCTCAGACAATTTTTCAATCTTGGAGAAAGACCAGAAATAGACCATTGTACATGACTATCGCCTGCAATCGCTATCGAACAAAACAAAAAAACATGAAATTCAAGAAGTAGCGTAGGAACTCTTACAGAAATTGATGATTATCTAAGACTTCTTTTTGCAAAACTTTGAGAACCTTATTGTTATAGTTGTCACAAAGAAATAAAACCCCAAACAATTGAACAAATAATAACAGAAATTCAAAAAGAATTTACAAACAAAAAAATATATCTTTTGCAAGAATCTTGAAGTTTTGAAACAAAAACTCAACTATCTGAATTTGTTAAAAAAAACAGAAATCGCGTAGAAAAAGGCAGAGGTTTTACTAGATATCTTATAGTCAACAAAAAACAACATCAAGAAGAAATTAGCGAAACCATAGGTAATTCAGAAAAAATCAAAGCCAAAAAAGCAAAACCCAACCCATCCAATCTATCCAAAACCCTAGAACCTATCGAATACTTTTATCTAGAAACACCAAACGTTCCTGATGATTATTTTCCACTCAACATATATTGAATCTACGATCGTATAACTATCGAAGAAATTAAAATTCCAAGAATCAAAGAAGATATTATAAAAATATTAAATGAAACCAAAAAATTTTGAATATTTTGCACAGAAAACAACAAACAAAATATAAAACGATACACTGACAAAATGTATTGTGCCGAATGTAATATCACATATCCAGAATTTACAACACAACATTTTTCACCAAATCGTCAAGAATGAGCGTGCTCAAATTGTCTAGGTTTAGGTGAAATTCTACAAGTAGATATGGATAAAATTTTAGATCCAGAAAGCCCTTATAGCAAAGCAATACTTCCTTGGAGAGATTCCAATTTGGGACAAGGAATATTACAAAAACTAGCTCAAAAATACAGCATAGATCCTGATAAATTTTGGAAAGATTTACCAGAATGGTTTCAACACGTTGTTTTATTTTGAGACAACGAACTTTTGAGAATTCAATACAATGCAAAATTTATGAGTATAAATTACAAGTGAATAGAAGAAATCATCAAAGATCAATATTCAAAATGACTTCTAACTGTAGATTTTCAAGCAATGCTAGACATGAAAACCTGTCCAGAATGTAATTGAAACAGATTAAAAAAAGAAAGTTTAAACGTATTTATTACTACAAAACAAGAAAAAAAATCAGATTCTATTTTTAAATATAATATTTCAGATTTACAAAAACATCCACTCAACGAATTGGTTACTATTCTAACTAACTACAAAGAAACAACAAAAAAAGATTCAACTTTAGTTCAAAGAATCAGTGGTCCGTTAATAGACAGAGCTCAGACTATTTGAGAATTGTGACTTTGATATCTGACGCTAAATAGAGGGATTGACACACTGTCTTGAGGAGAAATACAAAGACTTAGATTGGCAAAACAACTTGGGAACAAATTGACTGGAATTATTTACGTTTTGGATGAACCAACTATTTGACTTGATAACAAAGAAATAAAAAGGGCAATAGCATCTATCAAGAAGCTAAAGGAAATGTGAAATACAATAATAGTCGTAGAACACAACGAAGAATTTATAAAATCATCTGATTGGATTGTAGAAATAGGGCCTGGTTCTTGAGATTTTTGATGAAATTTATTGTTCAGCTGAACGTATGATGATTTTCTAAAATCAAAAACACTAACAGCTCAATATATTACAGGTAAAAAGAAAGTAACTATAGATTTTGAACATCATCCAACAAATAAAAAGATACACATTAGAAAAGCCAATAAATACAATCTCAAAGATGTCTCAGTTGATATCGATATTTGAAGTTTTACAGTTATTACATGACCTTCAGGCGCTGGTAAAACAACTCTAATGTATACAACTTTATTTAGATTTCTTGACGAAAAAACAAAATTTATTCAAAGTTATATCAGACTTCAGTTGCTAAAAAAAGGCCGAAATCGACAAGAAATTCTAGCCGCTCCTGTGCTTCATAAACAGGAATACGAGCATTATGAAAACCTAGCATTGCAAGAATTTTACAAAGATTTATGAGTTGATACGATCACGGGGCACGAAGAAGTAAAAAATGTAATTTACGTTGATCAGACAAGTATAGGGAAAACACCTCGTTCGTGCCCCGCTACTTTTATTGGAACCTTTGATCACATAAGACAATTATATTCTGGGACAACTGAAAGCAAATATCTTGGTTTCAACTCTAGCTATTTCAGTTTTAATTCAAAAAAATGATCATGTACTGCTTGTGATTGATATGGATACAAAAAAGTTGAATTACAATTTCTACCAGATACTTACATACCTTGTGATCTTTGTAAATGAAAAAGATACAAAAACGAAATTTTGGAAATCAAATGGAAATGAAAAAACATATCTGAGGTATTGGAAATGTACGTTGATGATGCTTTAGAATTTTTTAAAGAGATTGATAATATTAGAGAAGACTTAGAACTTATGAAAAAAATAGGTCTTGGCTACCTCAAAATGTGACAACCAGCGCATACGCTATCAGGATGAGAGAGCCAAAGAATAAAATTAGTAAAACACCTTCTCAAATCATACAAAGGTCATTCTCTTTATTTTTTAGATGAACCAACTGTCGGTCTTCATATGTCTGACATAGAAAAACTTCTAAAAGTTATAAGAGAATTTTTAAATAAATGAGATACTATATTGATGATAGAACATGACCAAAATATTGTTCAATATGCAGATAAAATAATTTATTTAGACGAATGAAGGCTACAAAAAACAAAAAGCACAACTGACAAAACACAGTAAACTTGCTTTTGATTTCAAAATATGTATACTAAACTTTGCTGTTTTTTTATGTATTGTAAATACAACAGTTATACTCTTTCGTAGTATATTTATTCAATAGATTGTCTTATGGTTATTAGAACCTTCCACAAGAAAAGAAATATAAAAAAAATTATAGGAGTCTTATTTACTATAATTGTTGGTAGCATTGCTGTTGCAAAAATAACAAACTTCCTATATTCTCAAATTATAGAAAAAAATAACGAAAAAATAAACATTTGAGAAACAATAAATTTTTTATGAGAAATAGTAGATGAAAATGATTTTCCGTTATATACACATAAAATCGAAAACAAAAATTGAGAAAGCGTATTTCTAAAAAGCAGTTCCATAAACCTAAATAAATATTCTTGAATATTGGAAATTTACGGAGAAATCAAAGATATCAAAAAAAACACACCTATTGTTGAAGTAACTACAATCAAATTTCCAGAACAATGATTGATAATAAAAAATAACAACTATTTATTTATCAAAGACATGATTTATTTGGAATTTGAAAAGCAACCAGATTTATCAGCAATAAAAGATGATAAAGAAATAAAAATATTTTATTGAAAAGAAAAAATATCAGATATAGAACGTTTTGTTTGTAGTAGAGTTTTGAGACAAAAAGATTGTAGCTATTTGATAGAAGATTATTGAAATAGTCAAAAAGATAATTTTGATTCATATCGATGATACACTTATTACAAACATTGAACTGGTTTACGAACAGTATTCGATTGAAAAATGTTTTGATATATTTTCAAAAACATAGAAGAAGAAAATATGTTGAATTTATCAAACATAATAAGAATAATTGATAAAAATTTCGTATTAGCAAATAAAAGAGAAATAATAAAACAGGCTTGCAATAAAGAATGAGAAAAAATAGATCAAATAGCTTCAAGCTCTTTACAATATGATGATGACAACAAAATTCACATAACAATAGAATCTGGAAAAACAAATTATATGTGTAAAGTAACTATTGATATACGAAACGAACGAAAAATCACACAAACACAAATAATTGAAAAATAAAAACAAACCGACAATTAATTGTCGGTTTGTTTTATTATTGAAATATATTTTTATTTAATATTTATTATTTTTACATCTATTCTTCATGTAGCCAATCTCATTTTAGCAACTTCTCCGATTTTTTTACCTTTTATAGCAAGTCACAAAGGCGATTCTAACGATATTTTCAAATCTTTTCAGTCCAAACCAGCTTCTCAAGCACCAACCACATCTGCCGTATATTCTTTATCTCATTCAACAAAAAAAGTAACTTTTGATCAATAATCAACAATTTTATCTCATTTTTTCAATGATTTTTTTTCTTCTTTAATTATCTCAACATTATGAATTAATTCCTCTATCTCATTAATTCTAGTTTGAGCAAAATCTTTATCCTCCAATGCAGATTTATATTCAAAATTTTCAGAAAGATCTCACATAGCTTTAGCCTCTGATAATCTTTCAAGAATATTTGGTAAATCAACTTTTTTGAGACGATGTAATTCTTCAATAAGTTTCTCATACCCCTCTTTTGTTAAATAATTAATTTTTGTAGACATTTATTATAAATTTTAAAGTATAAATATTTCATTTAATCATAAAATCAAAAGCTTTAAAGTCAAATAACCGAAATTTAAGAACTTTAGATTTTATAAAACAATAATTATTTCGAAAGAAATTCTTTAAAACGTTTAAAGGCATGATTTACAAGATCCTCAACATATTTAAATCAAACTTTACTACTATAAGTAAATATTTGACCATCACAATCAAACAAAAACTTAGCCTCATATCTACCCTGTTTGTTTTTTTGTATTTTATAATTCAGACGAACTTCTGCATCTTTTTTTGTGTATACCTTTTTTAGATAAGCATCAAGCTTTCATTCAATATTTTTATCAACGATATCTTTGATAACAGTTTGTTTATATCCAGGAACATTATAAAAATTATACGAAACTTCCACTTGTTTTTCCATCATATAAGAACAATAAAAAGCTAAAAAAATATAAACTGCCAAATAATTATATGAAAGCGTTTAAAAATTTCAACCACAAAGACTAATCTAATTGCTCAAGAAATTTTCTCTTAACATCGTTATTTTTTTTACTTTGTTTAATTAAAATATAACTTTTTCTAATCAATTCTCTTATATCCTGATAGTAAACAAGTCATAAAACTTCTTGCAATTTTGCCCGTTTATAAACTCAAATATATCATTCAACCTGATCTATAGAAACAACATCTGGGTTTCAAACAAACTCCATCAAAAAATATGTTACATCTTTGTCTATTGGTCATTTATTATCTATATTTCTAATTTGAGTAGTACCAAGCATTTGTTTTAATTTAAGTTGATTTATAGGAATTCCAGATTCCTCACTAACCTCTCTAATTGCTGCTGCTTCTATAGCTTCTTCTCATTTTATTTTTCATTTTGGAGAAACTCGTTCTATTTTTCCAGAAAGAGCGTGTCTTTTAATTAAAAGATATCTTGGCTCTCAATCTACAGAATCAAGATAATAAATAATACCTCATGCACTTTGAATAATATCCGACATTAACAATAAAAAAAATTAAAATAAAAGTTGAGCGATAATATCTGGTGTTCAATCATAAAGACTTAGTATAGCATCTATTCTTCATTTATCTGCTGCTCATTTTTCATCATTCCTTCGTGGTTGAATTCAAGAAGAAACTATACTTTCTATTAAATTAAGCACATTTTTTCTACCAAATTTTTTTTCTAAAAGATCAAATGTTTCTCTATTATAATCATAAACATCCAATTGTGGCTTCCTATTTTCCAATTCTTTTTGAGAATTGTTTATACTTCACTTTAAATTTTTTAAAGCATTTTTAAAATAAGGTAAATTTTTCCTTTCTTCCAATTCCTTTTCTTTTAACCATTTTTCGTATTGATCATATTTATTACGAATTTCTTGCTCCAATGTTAAAAGCTCTTTTTTTTGAGAATTATCATCATTTTTTTTCTCTTTATTCTCTTTATTTTCTTTTTTATCTCCATTTCTTATCAAACTATTTTTCAACTGATTCAATAATCAAGAAAATCATCACTCATTTGTTTCGCCTGATTTTTCTATATTTTTCATATTTTATAACAAACTAGCTAAAAGCTTTTGCATAATTGCAGCGTTTTGCTTGTAATTTACTCTTGTTGGTCAAATAATACTAATCACACCATCATATCAATCCATTTGAATTTTTACATACAAACAGGATATCATTACATCACTATTTTCTATAAAAGTATAATAAATCTGATTTTTTTTGAGCATTTTACCATCAAGAAATTTTACAAGTTTTTTTTCTTCAATAAAACGAATTATATTCCTTGTAGTTTGATATTCATCTATCAAATCATCTCTCAATAAATTATTTATTCACAAATAATAATATTCATCATTTCTCAAGAAACCAACAACAACACCATCTGCAATAGCTCAAAGAGTTTCTACAAGATTTTTCATACTATCTCTAGCACCAACAATTTCATTAACCATTTCCTGTTCTTGTTGAGCAAGAAAATTTTCTATATACAAAGTAAGTCATTGAACTGTAGGTATTCTTCCAGAACTATTATAGGGTTGATAAACCATTCCTTGTTGTTCCAACACATTAAGATATTTTCTAAGTGTAGAAGGCGCATATTCCAAATCTCATTGAGAATGCAAAAATTTGGAACCAATTGGTTCTCATTTAGTAATATACGTATCTATCACAACATCCAAAAG
>Ga0334896_1002350_pt1 | contig 13401 bp, 13 predicted proteins | sample GraSluR3_MG_8_FD_207734 | JGI IMG/M metagenome (GOLD analysis project Ga0334896, IMG submission 207734) | Sludge microbial communities from methane-producing bioreactor in Wageningen University, Netherlands - Granular Sludge_27_06-R3 | ecosystem: Engineered > Bioreactor > Anaerobic >...
TAATCCTTGTAAGATAAAAACCGCCTTTGTCTTCACCTTTCACCTCCCCCACAATTCCTTTGAAAAGCTCAAATCCTCCGGTAGTATCCATAAAGGCCTTAACCGGATCCTTTCCTTCCTGCCTGGCTGTAATTATGGCTTTGCCTATCTCTATTGACTTTGTTATACATCCGGGTACGCAGCTGTCCTTAAGCTGTTTCCCGGTCATCGGGTAATGGGAATTACCGCCGAAGCCGCCGCCCCTGGTAACCACAATTCTGCCCATCTCGTCGGCATATGTGGTGTTTACCGCCTTTTTGACAACTACGGTGTTGCCGTATCCGTCCACCAGCGGCATAGGATACAGTGATACACCATGGCCTATGAAGCTTGTCATCTGTGTCTCGGGTGCAGACCGTCCAAGGGCGTCACCGTTAATCACAGGTATCCCCAGCCGTGCTGCCAGCGACATTATGATAGGTGTGTTTATTCCGCCGGCTTCAAAAGGTATAACATAGTCAAGCTTTTTACCCATCATGTCTTCCATTTCCTTGAAGGCAGCCTCCAACACCATACCCTCTTCCAGGACATCGGTGTTTCCTTCCGAGTACACCTTCTCCAGGGCCTTTACCGAACCCATTATTCCCCCGCTGCAGACAAGTGCATCGTCGGGCACGTCCTGCGGGTCTGCTATAAGCAGCTTTCTTCCTTCAGCAAATACATTTTCCAGCACCTCTTTCCCTCGTACCGGATCACCGCCTCCGCCTGTTCCCAGGATGGCAAGGCCGGTAATCAGCGCATCAATGTCTTCTTTTTCAAATTCAAAAACAGCCATAACTGCACCCCTTTACTCTGTATTTTTATCATCATTGTTCCCGGCCGGCCGTGAGCCGCCGGTTCCCTTACCCTTACCAGGATAGGCCACCTCGGTTACATGAGAGCCCACCGGGTTTAAGAATACATGTATCTGTGAATTTTCCAGGTTATAGTTTAACACGTGGATAACAGGCCGGAACTTGTCCAGGTTAATTAGCAGGTTGGCGCTGTATACATCGTCGTCATACCTAGCATGCACCACATCCGCCACCAGCAGTGTATGGTCCCCCGCATCCATGGTTGAGTACAGCTTACACTCCAGATTGGCTTTACATTCCGCTATGCCGGGCGGCTTCACCTTTACCGATTCAAGCCTTTTAAACTCCGACCTGTCAAATTTGTTTTCACCTAACTTAGTCTTGAACGAACACCCCACCAACCGGTCGGCTATTTCCAGCGAAGGTATGTTCACAACAAATTCCCCGGTTCTTTCTATGTTCTCAAGGCTGTGCTGTTTTTTGGGACTGTTTAAAAGAGCCAGCGCCACCCTCGGGGGTTGATGCGAAACCGGGTTTATCCAGCTGAAGGGTGCCACATGGTCTGTCCCGTCCTGATTTTTTGTAGTACACAATATGGGTCTGCTGGGCTGCAGCAGAAATATGCTTTCACATAATCTGTCGTCAAGCAGGTCAACCTTCAAATGTATCCCTCCTCCGGCAAGTTATCCTTTAAACATTGCAGCGTAATCCTTCAATCGCCCCATGCCTTCCAGTATATTGGCTTCGGAGGTGGCATAGGATATCCTTACATAACCCTCGCCCCGCTCGCCAAAGGCGGTGCCGGGTATCAGGCATACACCCTTGGTTTTAAGCAGGTCCAGGGCAAATTCCTCACTGGGTTTACCAAAGGCTTTGATATTGGCAAATACGTAAAAGCTGCCTTTCGGTTTGTTGAACCTTATCCCGTCAATATCATCGAGACACTCCAGCAGTACCTGCCTTCGCCTGCGGTAGCTTTCCAGCATGGCGTCCAGGTCATGCTGCGGACCCGTCAGGGCTTCCAGCGCGGCCTTCTGGGATATTGTGCTCACGCAGGCGACCACATGCTCCTGCAGCTTTGTCATCTGACCTATAATATCCTTGTTCCCCGCTGCAAACCCAATACGCCATCCTGTCATGGCGTAGGACTTGGAAAAACTGTTTATAGTAATAACCCTGTCCCTTATCTCTTTAAACGAAGCGAGGCTTATATGCCGTGCACCGTCGTAGACAAACTTTTCATATACCTCGTCGGTTATCACGTACAATCCGTACTTTTCAACCAGCCCTGCTATCCTTATCATTTCGTCAGAGCTTATCACCGCCCCGGTGGGATTGGCCGGAGAGTTCATAACAAGCAGTTTTGTCCTTTCGGTTACCTTTTCCTCGATATCGGCGACGGTTAGCATAAAACCGTTTTGTTCCCTTACCGGTACAAAAACAGGCTTTGCACCGGCCAGTATTATATGGGAAGTATAGTTGCACCAGCTTGGATCGGGCAGCAGAACCTCGTCCCCCTTTTCGGCAAGGGCAAGTACCGCCAGTACCAGTGCACCCATGCCGCCGCTGGTCACTATTATATCGGTGGAAGGGCACACTTCTATGTCGTTGTCGGTCCTAAGCTTGGCTGCAACAGCCTGCCTTAACTCAATCAGCCCCGCGTTTGCGGTATAATGTGTAAACCCGTCGTCCATGGCTTTTTTGGCTGCCTCGACAATACGCGCCGGGGTATCAAAATCCGGCTCACCTATGCCGAAGTTTATAACATCTTCCATGCCACTGGCAGTGTTAAACATTTTTCTTATGCTGGAATGTGGAACCTTACGAACTGTTGAAGTAATGTCGCTTAACAATTGAATTACCCCCTATCTCTGAACCCTGCCCGAGCCGTCTCCTTTCACAAGGCCCATAACTTCTGCAGTTGTCACGTGATTAAAATCTCCCGGAATGGTGTGCTTGAGACAGGACGCCGCAGCGGCAAATTCCACCGCCTTCTGACAGTCATATCCGTTTATAAGCGAATAGATAAGGCCGCCGGCGAAGGAATCTCCTCCTCCAACCCTGTCGACTATATGAACTTTATATTTTTTTGAAATGTAAAAATCGCTGCCGTCATACAGCATAACCGACCAGCCGTTATCGCTGGCGGAATAGCTTTCCCGCAGGGTTATGGCAGCCATCTTAAGCCCGAATTCATCAACAAGCCGTTTTGCTACTTCCCTGTATCCTTCCCTGTTGAGCTTTCCCGAAGTTATATCTGTACTTTGAGCCTTTATTCCGAACACCTTATCCGCATCCTCTTCGTTGCCTACCGATATGTCAACGTGCTTAACAAGTTCTCTCATGATTCTACCCGCCTTTTCGGTGCTCCACAGCTTTTTCCTGTAATTCAGGTCGCAGCTTACTGTAAGCCCCATGTTCTTTGCAGTCTCAACAGCTTCAAGGGCTACCTGTGCGGCATTGTCGCTGAGGGCCGGCGTGATTCCGGTAAAGTGGAACCACCTTGCCCCGTCAAATACTCTGCGCCAGTCGATTTCCCCCGTCCGGATTTCGGATATGGACGAATGGCTTCTGTCATACACCACCTTGGATGGTCTCTGCGAAGCCCCCGTCTCCAGAAAGTATATGCCCAGCCTTTCTCCACCCCTTATTATGTGCTCTGTCCTTACGCCAAACCTTCTCAGATGATTGAGTGCCGCATCGCCAAGGGGATTGTCCGGCAGTTTTGTGACATATACCGAATCAAGTCCGTAATTTGCAAGGGACACCGCAACATTTGCCTCCCCGCCGCCATATGTCACGTCAAAGGAAGCCGCCTGCACAAACCTGCTGTATCCCGGTGTCGAGAGCCTAAGCATTATTTCGCCGAAACATACCACCCTATCTGCCATTTTTGCACCCCCTAAAGTTATCGATGATTTCAACAAATTCCCTGGCTGTCCGGGTTATACTTTCATAATCCCCCGTTTTCGCGCCGGCGGTTAAAGCGCCGCCTACTCCAAGTGCTATGCTGCCGGCTTTCAACCATTCAGCAGCATTGGAAATGCTAACCCCTCCGGTTGGCATGAGCGATGCCTGGGGCAGCGGGCCCCTGATTGCCTTTATTATCTCCGGGCCAAATACGCTTCCCGGGAAAACTTTTATTATATCCGCACCGGCTTCCATTGCCATAATGACTTCCCTTACCGTCATTGCACCCGGCATGCAGGGTACCTGGTACCTGTTGCAAAGTTTAACGGTTTCTATGTCCAGGGCGGGGCTTACTATATAACCCGCTCCCGAAAGGATTGCCATCCTGGCAGTCTCGGCATCCAGTACCGTCCCTGCACCCAACAGTACATCCTTATCCCTGAGCCTGTCCGCCAGGTCTTCAATCACCCGGTGCGCCCCGGGCACGGTGAAGGTAATCTCTATACAGTCAATTCCTCCCTTAAGACAGGCTTCGGTAATACGCTGGGCCTTGTCTGCGCTTTCCGCCCTGATTACCGCTACTATACCCCTTTGCGCAATTCTGTCTAATACTTTGAACTTCTCCAAAGTCAACCCCCCCTTGATTGTTTTGTATTATGAAACTCCGTTTTACCAATAGTGCCTGGTTTTACCTTATGGGTTTTCACTATACATTATGCCGGTGGAACAAGACTTATCCTATTTTTTATAACCCAGTCTCATTGATATTCTGTGCGCCGTATCCATAACGCTTGATTTCAGTTCATCGAGCCTCTCGTATGTAAACACATCCAAGGTACCCGAAGTACTCACCGCTGCTATGACTTTGCACCTGTAATCCATGATAGGTGCTGCCAGGCATCTTATACCCTTCTCGTTTTCTTCGTCGTCCAGTGCATAGCCTCTTTCTTTTATAACTCTCAGTTCTTCCATCAGTGTCTGTTTATCGGTTATGGTATTGGAGGTTACCGCAGTCATACCCCTTTTTCGAATTATGTCTTCCGCCTCGTCGACACTTTTGTATGCCATCATTGCCTTGCCGAGGGCGGTAGAATGGGCAGGAACCCTGCGTCCTATCTGCGAATACATCCTTATACTGTTTATAACGTCGACCTTTTCGATATATACCACCTGTCCGTCTTCCAGCCTTGCCAGGTGCACCGGCTGCCGGCTTTTCTCCTTCAGTTCATTAAGATACGGCAGCGCCTCTGTTTTAAGCTCGATATTGTTTAGAAAAATGCTGCCCAGGTCAATGACCTTAAGGCCCAGTTTATACTTGTTGTCCTGCGGGTTTTTCTCCACATAGCCCCATTCCGCAAAGGTTGAAAGCAGCCTGTGCACGGTACTTTTGTGAAGTCCCACCCTTTGGCTCAGCTGGGTCACCCCCATTCCCCGGCCCTCAACCGCCAGAGCCTCAAGTATATCCAGTGCTCTGTCCAGTGCCTGCACTCTGTTCGTCATAACCACACCCCTGAATGATTTGTTTTGCGTTATGAAATATAGTTTTATTATATAAAATTATATTATTATTCGTAAAGGATTTCAAGTCCATTACCTTTAATTATACCGGGACCGGGTAAGGGTGCCCTTGACTTCAGCCCCCGCCTTAATTAAAATATGTACTAACAGGACAAGGCATTAAACGTGTTTCTGTCAATTAAGGAGGTTTTCTGATGCAAACTAAAGTTCCAAACCGGGCGGAGGCGTACAAACTGCTGACCGAATTCAATAAAAACCAGAACCTTATCCGTCACGCGCTGGCGGTTGAAGCCGTGATGGTACATTTTGCAGAGCTTTTCAATGAAAGCGATGTTGACAAATGGCGAATAGTCGGGCTGGTGCATGACCTGGACTATGAAATGTACCCGGAAGAGCACTGTCAGAAGGTTAAAGAAATACTAACCGAAAGGAACTGGCCGGAGGACTACATACGGGCGATACAGAGCCACGGATGGGGTATTTGCAGCGACGTCGAGCCGGTGGAGAGAATGGAAAAGGTGCTGTATGCGATAGATGAGCTGACCGGGCTTATCAATGCCACCGCCCTTATGCGTCCCAGCAAAAGTATACTGGACCTTAAACCGAAATCGGTAAAGAAAAAATGGAAGGATCGGAATTTTGCCGCCGGTGTTGACAGGGATATAATACAAAAGGGCGTGGATATGCTGGGTATGGATCTCACCGATGTAATGGCCGAAACCATAAAGGGTATGCAGAAGGTGGCGGAGGAAATCGGCCTCAAGGGCAGCCTGTAGACACAGGGGGAAGATGTGCGACACAGTGGGACGGTTCCCGTGTGTGGATTGCCGACATGAGTAAGCGAAACCGGGGAAATAAATAACCCCCGGTTTTTTTATTTGCATTTCGGTTGGTTCCGCCCAAACCCTTGGCGATGGATAAGCTACTTTGTACTGTGAGCTTTTTTAAACAGCTCCAGGTACCCTTTTTCGTCTATCTTCCTAGGGTTGCTTTCGGTGGATATGTTTTGTGCCGACATCTCTGCCAGCGCTTCAAGGTCCTCTTGTTTTACGTAAAGGCTGTCAAACCCCGGCAGTCCGATATCGGCGGACAGCTTCCTAATCATTTCTATGCCCAGGGCTGCCGCCCCCCAGTGCAACCACACAATCTGCGCCGGTATCCCGGGCAAGCGCCGCCGCTTCTTCGGCGTTTCGGTCCTTCGGGTTGGCCTCCACACCGTCATAAACGGTGTACTCATACCTGCCCTCAACAAGCCTTGTTATCCTGTCCAGCAGCCCCGCCCCGACAATACCCCTGTCGGTCACGATAAGTATTCTGCCTGCCCCTATATCGTCCAGTTCGCCTGTCAGCCGACTGACAGCACCAAGCCCGAAATTTATCCCGGTTGGAAGTATAAACTCAAAGCTGTCTAACAGGCCCATTCTCATCCCCCCTATTATTGTGTCTATTATTATTTCAACGGCGATGTATGTATTCCTCTTGTCATGGGAATATTTATTCCCTTGCTCGTATAACCAAAAAACTCCGGACAAAATCCGGAGCTTTTATTAGTCGTATGCCCTTCGCATTTCCTCGTCGCATATGACGTCCTTTATTGTATCCTGCCACGTATCAGTGTTCCATGTGGCCAGCTTGCTGTGGGTATCGTAGTAGTTCTGCGGAATGGGGTGTGTTCCCACCACCGTATCCAGCCCGAACTTCTCCTTTATGTATCTTTTAAAATAGCCGATCCTGGGACAGGGAGGGTATCCAACCACCAGGCCGGTTGCAAGGTGTATTACCTCGGCACCGTTTTTCTTCATCTCCGCCGGTGCATATTCCACGTTGCCGCCAGGGCAGCCGTCGCATGTGGCGTAGCCCACTATTTCAACTTCCCTGTCCTTGTACAGGCTGAAGGCCCCTTCCCTGTTCCTTAGCGCCCTCAGGCACTTTCCGCCCGCGCACCGGTGATACCTGTCACAAATAATAATGCCAACCTTCACTTTGCCTTTCAACACATGACCCCCTTCGAAATGTAGTACGGCTGGTAAAAGCCGTACTCTGGCTGTCTTCCAATACCATTGTACTTTTTGCAGGGGTTTTTGTCAAATGCCAATTACTATGGGTGCTGTGGAGATTCTAAATATTCTTCAGTTCTGCAGCAAAATCGTTTATTAAGTACCCATTGCATATTATACATATCTTCATAATGAAGAGCTTTATTCGAATTTAAGTCCGACCTCTTCCAATCTGTGCATATGTTTTCCCAAGCCCAGTTCCTCAAGTTTGTCTCTGGTAGGCGCACCTGTTTCGATGTCCCATCCTCTTTCCTTATAATACTCGTCAAGCATGGGTTCAAGCTCTAAGACCGAGCCCGCCGAAGGTCCGCATTCCTCAGGTAGAGGTTCCTCTAAAAACCTTTTTGCCAATGTATCATCCTCTTTTCTTACTCCACATAACATATTAAATATCCTCTCTACGTTGGTAACTCTCTCGCCCACCTTCATTATAGTTTCTCCAGTCATATCAAATCCTGTTAAAGCATTATATATCTCGGCTATATCATCAAAGTCCAGTGTTTCCATAGACACCATAGTGTTTTTGCATAGGTTTAATGAATCTGCCATTACACATAAGGCTTCATAATGCTTGACAACCTTTCCTTTACCTTTAAATGAGAGCCTGTCGGCTGCCTCCGCCATACCAAACTTTTCTATTCCTCGTTGCGGATCTCCCAGTGTTTCGAAAAATGGGTCTGCCCTGACATGGTCTGCCCCTCTGCTTGCTACGGCATTCCCCAGTCCATAAGCTTTTATTCCTCTTGGTTCCCCCAGAAAAACATCCAGCCCTTTTCCATGCATTGCATATGGCTCTGTTTCTTTGCCAAGCCTTTTCACGCTCTCTAATATTCCATCCGCTAATACTGCTCCAAATTTCTCTTTTCTTCCTATCTGGTGAACGAGCTTGACTACTGCATCCATATTCCCCCACGCCAGATCAAGTCCCTGAGTTGTTTCGTTATTTATTAATCCTCTGTCATAGCATTCCATTGCAAATGATATAGCACTTGAAGTTGATATTGTGTCAATTCCATATTCGGTACATAAATCAATACATTTTAATGCAGCCTCTAAATTACCATTCAGTATTCTTGATGTAAATCCTGCTAAGGATTCGAATTCAGGCCCTTCAGCGTTTAACCCCTTATACTCGCCATCTCTGACGACAAAGTATCTGTTACAGGGTATAACACAGCCAAAACATCCTTTGTTCTTAACATTAAATTCCAATGCCAGTCTTTCTCCGCTTACATTCTCTGCAAACTCAAAGTAGCCTGTCTGATTATTCTTTGTATTTAGCTGTCCGGTCGAATTCAATGAATGTACGAGATGAGTGGTACCAAGCATCGTTCTCATATCAAATTCATCATGGGTTCTAACCTTTTGTATCAAACCTTTTATAAGGTTGTCATATCTTTCAAAGTCATATGGTTTTACTGATGATTTTCCTCTTACAGCAACAGCTTTAACGTTTTTGGATGACATTACTGTACCCATTCCGGTTCTTCCATTTGCCCTGACAATATTAGAAAAAAGTCCTGCAAATCTGACACCATTATCGGCACCAATTCCCGTACACAAAACCTGTACAAATAAATCATCTAATTCTTTCCTTATTGCATTATGCACTGTTTTAGGGTCTTTTTTCCAAAGATGTGATGCATCCCTAAATTCAATTTTGTTATTATTAATAAAAATATATACGGGTGTCTTTGATGCCCCTTCTAGAATAACCTGATCATAGCCTGCGTATTTTAGTTCTGTACCCCAGTGACCTCCTGCATTTGAATCCCCCAGGATTCCTGTTAAAGGAGATTTGGCAGAGGCATTAAACCTTTGTCCAGGCATATTTGTCCCTGACGCTGGCGATACTCCCAACATAAGCTTATTCTCTGGTCCCAGGGGATCGCAATTAGGATCAACTTCTTCCAGTAGCCTAATCATATTAAATCCCCTTGCCCCTATATAGTTGGTTTTCCATTCTTCTGGCAGTTCTTCAATAACATAACTTTTATCTGTAAGGTTTAATCTTAAAACCCTATTAGTATAAGCTCCATACACTTTCACGCTGTCACCCCCCTATATTATCTTCCATTTTTTTAGTATTCTATCAGAATGCTTCTCAGCAGTTTTTATCCTTTTTTTTTCTACCGTTTTTTCTATGTTTTGGACTTCTATTGCGTTTACAGGACACACTTTTGCACATTCGGGACTGCCTCCGCACAGATCACATATCATAGCTACCCCGTTTTCATCCAGCGCTGCAGCGGAAAACGGACATACTTCCACACAGACACCGCAACCGATACATTCGTTTTCCTTTAGTATTGTAGCCATTGTTTCATCATCTTTGTACAATGCTTTTACAGGACAATTATTTACACAGGGTGCTTCTATACATTGTTTACATGCGATTGGTATATCCGTACCTTTATCTTCAAACTTTACTATCCTTATCCTTGACAATTCAGGACTGTATTTCTTATAATGTTTTGCGGAACATGCTGCTTCACAAGCTCTGCAACCGGTACATTTTTCATAGTTTATTCTTATTCTCATTCTCATATATTTCCCCCCTCAACAATATCAAGTAAATTCTGGTTAGTTTTTCATATCAGATTCAGCAATCTGTATATACTGTTATATATTTTTATACTCTTATTATAGCAATTTTATATCAACCTCCTTTAAAAGGATAATAGAAAATGATTGTGTTTGTATGACTCAATTTGGTATCAAGATCTTCCTCTGTAGTCAGTAACAAACTCTTATTCTCATCTATCTTTAAAATCACATTTACGTTTGATGAAACATATTGATTTAATTTGTAATCATAGTATTCATTTAGTACGTCTAATGCCTCTCTGACTGTACTTATTGGCGTATTATATTCAAATACTTCCTTATATGTATTCGTTACCTTTATCATACTACCTTTGTAATGAAAACATATTTTCTGCATTTTATCCCCCTCTTGATATTACTGTATCTTCGTATTTAAGATGTCTCTATTTCTAATAATAAACCTTTCTATTTGCACTCATATATTATTATAGACCCTACTTCTTAATTATTTTACAATAATTCGTTGTTATATGGTATTCTACCTACTTCATGCAGCAAAAATATATTAGAATGCTTTAGAAACAAAAAAGTTAAACACTTCGCAAAATGGGTTATACTTATAACTATCTGACAGGGAAAATCGTTTTTATAATCATTTAACTAATAACCATATAATAAGTAATTTTTTAAATAGTATCTGTAAAGTGTTTTACAAAAATGATGTCAGACACAAATTAGTTTGTAAATTCCTCGGTTGTTCAGGCAGCTTATACCCATCTATGTAAATTATTTATCGAATAAAGGAACACGGCAAATAGTTAAGGACACTTAAACCTTTAACCCTCACAGGACTATTGCATGGCATGGATATAATACTGCAAATGGTTGTTTTAGCTTGTCCGCTTAGGGCAGTGATATAAAATCTTGAACTCGGTTAGTATAATATTATACTGAATCATGGATTCGTCCTCCTCGGTTTGATATTTGTTTTCTATTTATACTTAAACCGAGAGATCAGTTTGTGACTCGCTTTTTTACACCATTATATAAACTTAATCTATTTTTCGGACCATTTTACGAACAAATTCTTGTAGCCTAATAAGAAACTTGTTTATAATAAGTTATAATAGAACTAAAAGTGAGGTTTTTCTATGAAGCTAAAATCCCCCAGTAATAGAAAACAGATAATCTATTTGGATAATGCATGCATGGGGCTGGTTTCGGAAAGGGTACTTACAACCGTAAAAGAAAGTGCAGACCGGTTCTGCTATATGACGGTCCCACCCACGCAGCTTACAGTGAACCTGTATAAGAACATCGAAAAATGCAGGGAAAGCATTGCCATACTATTCAATGCAAATAGTGAAGAGATATGCCTTATAGAGAGTACAACCCATGGACTGGGTTTAATTGCCCAAAGCCTTCCAATTGAAAAAAACAACAACATAGTTATATGTGATCTGGAATTTGTTTCGGACGTTTTATGCTGGCAAAAACGCCAGCAGGAAATTGGTTTTGAAATCCGTAGGGTACGAACGAAGAACGGTCACCCCGGTCTGGAAGATTTCTGCAGGGCAGTAGACAGCCGCACCAAAGCAATTGTTGTAAGTTCGGTGCAGGAGATTAACGGTTTCAGGACCGATATAAAAGCCCTTGCAGGACTGGCCAGACAGTACGGGGCCTATCTTATCGTGGACGGTATCCAGGAAGCTGGAGCTCTTAAGGTTGACCTTCAAGATACAGGGGTTGATGTTTATTGTACCGGTGGTCATAAATGGCTCAGAAATCCTTTTGGTACAGGTTTTATGTATATTCGAAGAGATGTGCTCGGAGAACTGGAACCGGGTTTTTACGGGTATTTCAATGCAGTATCCCCTGACGGGGACTGGCAGGCTTATCTGGAGTCTCCCAAAAGAAGTCCCTTTGATAACTTAACAATTGCACAAAGTGCCAGCAAGTTTGAGACCGGCGGCACAATGAATTACTTGGGCATTACAGGATTAAGCAAAAACGTTGAACTTATTATGGAATATGGCATCGAAAACATAGAAAACCGTATTAAACAACTGAACCGTTACCTCCTCATGGAACTAAAAAAGAGAAATCTTCAGATATTGAGCAGTGACGTAGATATACATAGGTCCGGAATATGCACATTTCATCTTGATAACGGCATATCTCATGAAAAAGCGCTGGTGGATAGTGCATACAAGGCAGGAGTTTTTATATCCTTAAGATATGTTTCTGGAATAGGAGGTATCCGTATATCTCCACACTATTATAATCGCAAAGAAGAAATCGACAGATTATTAGAGTTTATTGACAAACATTAAAGCATCAATATAATTTCCCTGGCCTTGTTATGTCAAGGTAACGATAGAGTTTGTCAATGTCTGTAATGATTACATATCCGTTTTCTTTTTTTATTATATTCTCATTTGAAAGGTAACGGAGGATATTGGTTACCGTTACCCTGCATGATCCGGTCAGGTTGGCCATTTCCTGATGGGTAAACTTCAACTGTATTCTATAACCCTTTCCTGTCTTCAATCCATATTGTTCAGCCAAATAAAGCAAGGCATTGGCAACCCGGTAATAAGAATCATCAAAGGAAAGCCCCTCTACCTGCGATGAAAGAAGTCGAATTTTCCTTGTTAATACCTTGATAATTTTTAAACACAAATCGTGATTCCTGCTCAATTCCCTCTGGAAGCGTTCTTTAGGAGTGAGATACAGATAAGAGTCAATAATGGAAGTTGCATTTGCATAGTTCGGATGTCCATCAAGTCCCGAAATTTCCCCAAATAAGCACCCTTGGTCGGCAATAATAAGACATTTTTCTTCTCCGTTACGGCTATAGATGGACAGGCGTATGCGGCCGGATTCCACAATGTATATGTAATCGCTGTAATGCTGCTGCTGATAGATATTGGTGTTTTTTTTATAAAGTTTCGGCTTGATACCTGACGTTATCGTGCTCCAGTCAAACTGGTCGAGTTTCAGCCACGGTGAATGCGCCATAATGAGGTCAATGGTTGTCAGTTTGTTTCCATTCATCTTCTATACCTCCATTTTGCTTATAAATATATATTTCTACATACAGCCCCAAAACCCTCTACAAACATGTGCTTCTAAATATTTATCGGTTGGTTTTTTCATTTTTTATTCGATAATTGTAGTGTCGGTTACATCAAAATAATTTGTTTTAAGTTATTATTAATAATGAATACTGTGTTTGGGGAGGGATGAATACCGAAGCAATCCAAAAACATGAATTCATAAAAGGAAAGAGGTGAAGGTTTTGAAGAACTTTTTTACAGCACAGGATGTGGATTTTGCGCTCTACCGAGGTGAAAAAGTTATATACTACGATGAAAACGATACGATAACCGCAGCCGCCAGAGAGTATGCCCAGAGTAAAGGCGTACAGTTTCTGATTAAAGGCCAAACCGAACAGCAATCAGACACCAAACCGTCAGACACTGACCCCTTACCAAAGGTTAAACCGGTCAAGGCGGAATACCCTGCCAATACGA
>Ga0334896_1002384_pt1 | contig 13278 bp, 11 predicted proteins | sample GraSluR3_MG_8_FD_207734 | JGI IMG/M metagenome (GOLD analysis project Ga0334896, IMG submission 207734) | Sludge microbial communities from methane-producing bioreactor in Wageningen University, Netherlands - Granular Sludge_27_06-R3 | ecosystem: Engineered > Bioreactor > Anaerobic >...
CCCTCATTTTGAGCCATATGCTGACGAAACCATTATGATTGAACCACCGGAATCCGAAGGCAAAGAGATCCTGGATAGCTTTATCAATGTAATGATTAAAATATCCCAGGAGGCCAAAGAAAACCCGGAAATTTTAAATTCTGCCCCTCATGTTACACCTGTAAGTCAAACCGATGATGTTTTAGCTGTGAAACAAGCTATCTTAACTTATGATGATGAAATAAAACATAAAGATAAATTAAATTATTCTGATGAAAATATAAATTTTTAACAAGGAGGTTATGATGCCTGTTAATGATTTGCTATTAACTCCGCTCCATCGTGAGCATATAAATCTAAATGCCCGCATGATTCCTTTTGACGGATTTGATATGCCGGTCCATTACACAAGCATTATTGAAGAACATAATGCTGTTAGGGAGAATGTTGGCATTTTTGATGTTTCCCATATGGGTGAAATAGAAATAAAGGGCCCGGATGCTATTCCTTTTGTAAACTACCTATTAACAAACAAATTTGACAATATGAAAGATGGAACAATTAAATATTCACCAATGTGCTATCCGACCGGAGGACAGGTAGATGACTTATTTGTATATAAAGTAAACAGTAATTTTATTCTTTTAGTTGTTAATGCCTCTCCAAATTTCTCAGTAAAAGATGAGCAATGGATAAACAGGCAAAGCAATCACTTTGAAGTAGAAATACTAAATAAAAGCCGGGATTATGGTGAAGTAGCTGTACAGGGTCCTTTATCAGAAGAACTATTATCAACTTTTTTTAAAAGTGAAATTTCTTTGTCTGACTTAAAAAGATTTACTTTTATAAAAGGTACTCTTTTTAAAAAAGAAGTTCTAATATCCAGAACTGGATATACCGGAGAGGACGGATTCGAAATATACACACCTTATGCAAACGATGTGGTGGATATTTGGAAGAATACTCTAAAAGAAGGCCGGGATTTTGGGATAAAACCGTGCGGCTTGGGTGCTAGAGATACCACCAGATTCGAAGTTGGTTACTGGCTTTATGGTAATGATATAGATGAAAATATTAACCCCCTGGAAACAGGCCAGGAATGGACAGTTAAATTTGAAAAAGATAATTTCATTGGGAAGGATAACCTTCTTAAGATTAAACAACAAGGAATTACCAGGAAACTAGTTGGTCTTTATATTCCTCAAGGTGGAATCCCCAGAAATCAAATGGAAATACAAAAAAATAATCAAGGAATAGGCTTTATAACTTCAGGGAATTACTGTCCTTCTTTAAAGAAAGTTTATGCTATGGCACTTATAGATATATCCTTTTCTGAAATAGGTACTCAGGTAAATGTCATAATCAGAAACCGACCTGTTGCAGCTGAAGTAGTTCCCATGCCCTTTTTGCTGCCAGTTAATAAAAGGTAATTTTTTTAAGCAAAACCCCCGCCTCTAAAGGCGGGGGGTGATTTTTTGTTTCTTTTATTCGCTCTTTGAAAAAATAAGAGCCTGATATTTTACAAAACAATCTACCACCTGACTATTATTATATTATACCTTGTATGCTTTAAATATACTAATTTACATAATAAGTTTTTGCAAAATAGTAATGCTTTTCCAGTAGATTTCTTAGCATATAATATATTAACTACCTTAAAAGATTTGTTTTTACAATACAAATGTGTCGTCACAAGTTTATTAAATTCCAAAAGTATATCTACACAATATAATGATTTTTATATTTAGAGACTTTGAGTTTCAATGAAATATATTAAAATGCAAAAAAGTATAATTGATAACCCTGTTATATCTGTATAGAAAGTCTACATGTCTTAATATTGCAATCCAAATAAAATAATATTTTAAGAAAGGAGGTTTGCTATTAATAATCCGGGAAGGAAGTGATAATACATTTTTAAAACAAATATCTGTAAAACAATGGTTGGTTTGTTGTTATAAAAGATAATCAGGAGGTGTAAATATGACTGCAATAATGAATTTTCTAACGATTGTTGGGGATTTTGTATGGGGTCCCCCCATGCTAATAATACTGGCTGGTACAGGTCTTTTCTTGACAATACGCTTGGGTTTTCCACAATTTAAGTATTCCGGTCATGGATGGAAACTTATTTTTAGAGGTCTGACAAAAAAAGATGAAAGTGAAAAAGATGCCGGAGAAATAACACCTTTCCAAGCCTTAACTGCCACACTTGCTGCAACCATAGGTAATGGAAATATTGCGGGTGTAGCTACTGCCATAGCATCAGGAGGTCCCGGAGCAGTTCTCTGGATGTGGCTTATAGCCTTAGTTGGAATGGCTACTAAATTAACTGAAGCAGCGCTGGGAGTAAAATATCGAATTAAAGATAAAGACGGTGCACTGGCAGGTGGTACAATGTATTTTATAGAAAAAGGCTTGGGACAGAAATGGCTTGGATGGATATTTGCCCTATTTGGCGCAATTGCAGCATTTGGCATTGGAGATATGGTACAAACGAATTCAATGGCTTTAGTTGGAAATAGTGTTTTTGGCATTCCCCAGATTGTAACTGGAATTGTAATAACAGTTCTAGTCTGGCTGGTAGTTATCGGAGGAATCAAGCGGATTGGTGAAGTAACCGAAAAATTGGTACCATTTATGGCTCTGTTTTATATTGTTGGAGCTTTGGTTATTATCATTTCAAGAATCAACATGGTCCCCTGGGCTTTTGGTGAAATTATCAGATGTGCTTTTACAGGCAAAGCTGCCTTTGGAGGATTTGCCGGAGCTACTGTGGCTCAGGCTATGCGCTTTGGTGTTGCTCGTGGAATTTTCTCTAATGAGGCCGGGTTGGGCAGCGGCAGTATCGCAAATGCAGTCGCTAGAACAAAACATCCTGTTCGGCAGGGTTCTATTGCGATGATTGATGTAATGATAGATACTTTAATTATATGCACCATGACCGCTTTGGTTATTCTCTTAACTAACTCTTTAGAAACTGGATACACAAGCACACAACTAACAGCTCACGCCTTCTCCAGTGTATTAGGTGGTGTCGGTGGACCTATTGTAGCCCTGGGTTCGCTATTATTTGGTTATTCTACCATCATTACATGGTGTTATTATGGACAACAATGTTCTCGTTTTATTCTCGGACCTTCAGTAGTTATGCCTTACGCATGGTTGTTTGTTATTGTTGCCTTTCTTGGGTCAGTAGTAGAAGTTCCTTTTGTCTGGGTTCTTACCGATACCTTAAATGGTGCAATGGCGATACCAAATCTAGTTGGACTGGTACTTTTAAGTAGTGTTATGTCCGAACAGGTTAAAGATTATTTCTCCAATCCGGAAATGTTAAAAATATAGCTAGCTCATTTTATTGGGTGAGAGTATAATTATAAATACTCTCACCCAATTTTTAAACAGGGAGGAATTTTTAGTGATGATAATAGGCGTGCCTAAAGAAATTAAAGACAACGAAAATCGTGTTGCCATTACACCTGCTGGAGTTAGATCTTTTGTAGAAGAAGGTCATCATATTCTTGTACAAAAATCAGCCGGCATAGGCAGTGGCATAACAGACCATGAATATAATGATAGCGGGGCTTCTATTATAGCTACATCTAAGGAAATATTTCAGCAATCAGATATGATTTTAAAAGTAAAGGAACCTATGCCTGATGAATACCAATTAATAAAAATTGGACAAATTGTTTTTACCTATTTTCATTTTGCAGCTTCACGAGAATTAACGCAGGCTATGTTAGATAGAAATTGCATTTGCATTGCATATGAAACAGTAGAAACTGAAGACGGGGGTTTACCCTTGTTGGCTCCCATGAGTGAGGTTGCTGGTAAAATGGCCGGACATATAGCAGCATACTATTTAGCCCTGCCTTATGGCGGAAGGGGTGTTTTACTGGGAGGTGTACCAGGAGTCAAACCGGCAAAGGTATTGGTAATTGGCGGTGGAACTGTTGGAACAAATGCTGCTAAAGTTTCTGCTGGCATTGGGGCAAATGTGATGATTATGGATGTTAATTTGAACCGTCTAAAATATCTGGATGATATTATGCCAAAAAATGTTTGTTTTTTGCTATCCAACAGGCATAACATTGAAGAAGAAATCAAAGATGCTGATGCGGTAATTGGTGCAGTTCTAATTCCCGGAGCAACTGCACCAAAATTAGTTTCTGAAGAAATGATTAAAATGATGCCTAAAAATTCAGTCATCATAGATGTAGCTATTGATCAGGGTGGGTGCATTGAGACAAGTAGGCCTACATCGCACCATAATCCTACTTTTAAAAAACATGATGTTCTTCATTATTGTGTTACTAATATGCCTGGGGCTTTTTCCAGAACTTCTACCTTTGCACTTACAAACGCTACATTGCCTTATGCTCTAGAAATTGCTAATAAGGGATATCAAAAAGCAATTATTAGTAATCCAGCAATTGCAAAAGGACTTAACGTGATTAATGGAAGAATAACTTATAAACAAGTAGCAGATGCTTTTAATTTTGATTTTTATCCTATTGATGAATTATATGGTTAGCAGAATAAATAGTATATCATAGAATAGACCCTTACTTTTAAGTGAGAGTCTATTCTATGATATTTTCTAATTAAATACCTATTATTATTTACTTCAAAATCTATTTAGTACATTCCGCCCGGCATTCCGCCCGGCATTCCGCCACCTCCAGGCATAGCTGGCGCATCTTTCTTTTCTTCAGGTTTATCAGCAATTAAACATTCTGTAGTAAGAACCATTCCAGCAATACTTGCAGCATTTTGCAAAGCAGAACGTGTTACTTTAGTTGGGTCAATGATTCCTTTTTTGACCATATCTACAAATTCACCTTCTGCGGCATCAAATCCAATTCCCTTGTCTTTCCCTCTTAACTTTTCAACAATAACAGAGCCTTCATAACCTGCATTTTTAGCAATTTGTTTAGTAGGTTCTTCCAGGGCTTTTGTGATTATTTTTACTGCAAGTTGTTCATCGCCCTCAAGTTTGAAATCTTCTAAGGCTGGAATAATATTGATAAGTACTGTTCCACCACCAGCAACAATGCCTTCTTCAACAGCTGCTTTAGTAGCAGACAGGGCATCTTCCACTCTATGTTTCTTTTCTTTTAATTCAGTTTCGGTAGCAGCACCAACGTTTATTACAGCGACTCCACCAACTAATTTACCCAGTCTTTCCTGTAATTTTTCTTTGTCATAGTCAGAAGTACTTTCTTCAATCTGTGTTCTGATCTGCGCTTCTCTCTTCTTTATATCTTCTACATTGCCTTTCCCGCCAACAATAATAGTTTCTTCTTTGTTAGCTTTAACCTGGTGAGCATTTCCAAGCATCGCAACATCAGCATTTTCTAATTTTAAGCCAACTTCTTCGGAGATAACCTGACCGCCGGTTACTGTTGCTATATCAGCTAGCATTTCTTTTCTTCTATCCCCAAAGCCAGGAGCCTTGACAGCAACACAGTTTAAGGTTCCTCTTATTTTATTAACGACTAAAGTAGCTAGCGCTTCTCCTTCAATATCTTCAGCAATTATAAACAGAGGTTTACCCATTTGGGCGACTTTTTCCAAAATAGGCAAAAGTCCTTTCATGTTACTAATTTTAGAATCTGTGATCAGAATTAAAGGATCTTCGAGCAATGCTTCCATTCTTTCAGCATCGGTCACCATATATGGTGAAATATATCCTTTATCAAATTGCATTCCTTCAACAACATCAAGAGTTGTTCCCATTGTCTTTGATTCTTCGACAGTTATAACACCGTCTTTACCAACTTTTTCCATAGCATCGGCAATAATATTACCAATTTCTCTATCAGCAGCAGAATTTGAAGCTACATTTGCTATTGACTCTTTATCTTTGATTTCAATGCTTAACTTTTTAATTTCTTCAACCGCTTTTTCAACTGCTTTTTGAATTCCCCTTCTCAGCATCATTGGATTTGCACCAGCAGCGACATTCCTTAAGCCCTCGTGCAATATTTCCTGTGCTAATACTGTTGCAGTTGTAGTTCCATCTCCTGCAATATCATTTGTCTTTGTAGCTACTTCTTTTACAAATTGAGCACCCATATTTTCAAATGGATCTTCCACTTCAATTTCTCTAGCAATGGTAACACCATCATTGGTAATAGTAGGAGAACCATACTTCTTTTCTAATACTACATTTCTACCTTTTGGTCCCAGAGTAATTTTTACACTATCGGCTAATGTATCTGCACCGCGTTTCAAGGCATTTCTAGCGCCTTCATCAAACTTAAATTGTTTGGCCATGATAATTATTCCTCCTTAAACAATTGTTATTTTATCTATTTAGTAAATTAATATTTTAATCGCTCAATGACATCTATCCTAAGATAGCCAGAATGTCTTTTTCACTTAGAAGAAGATAATCTTCATCACTTTCGTCTTTTAAGTCAGTACCTGAATATTTTGCATAAACTACTTTATCGCCCTTTTTAAAGCTCATTGGAAAAGTTTTGCCATCATCATTAGTTCTTCCCGGACCAACTGCCAGAACCTCACCTATCTGTGGTTTTTCTTTTGATACAGTATCGGGTAAAACGATACCACCTTTGGTTTTTTCTTCTTCCACAAGTGGTTTAACCAATATGCGGTCACCCAGGGGTTTAATTTTTTTAATATCCATATCAAATCCTCCTCAAATGATTATTTTTAAAATATTTAGCACTCTCATAGTGAGAGTGCTAAAATTACCTTTACTATATTATATAATGTGTTATTATTTTGCAAACACCATTTAAGACTATTTTAAGCTATTTTTTACTATTATAAGCAATTAAACGTTTTAAGATAACATTATATCCCTATTCTCTCTATTATCTCTATCATTATTCTGTATAAACATCCAAGTCATAAGAATCAGTAAATCCTTTCATTAATTTATAATACCCAACAACAGCAATCATGGCAGCATTATCAGTACATAATTCTTTAGTGGGGAAAAATATTTTTTTATTATTTGCTTTGCCGGCTTCAAGCATTCCCTTCCTCAAAGATTCATTGGCCGCAACTCCCCCTCCAACAACAATAGTGTTAATATCATGCTTCTCTGAAGCTAATAGTGTTTTGTGTATCAAGGTTTCAATAATTGCCTGTTGAAAAGAAGCACAGATATCCTCAATTTTTTGTTCCTCTTGTATTTTTTTCTTTTCATTTACAAAATATATTACTGCAGTTTTTAAACCACTAAAACTAAAATCTAAATTAGGAGTTCTTGTCAAAGGACGTGGGAATGTAATAGCATCCTTTACCCCTTTTAATGCCAGTTTTTCAATAATAGGTCCTCCCGGATAGCCCAAATTTAGATATTTTGCAATTTTATCAAAAACTTCGCCAGCAGCATCATCTCTAGTTGCACCTAAAAGTTCATGTTGACCGATTTCGTTAACTAATATTAATGATGTATGTCCACCGGAAACAATTAAAGAAATAAATGGCACTTTTATGTTTCTATGTACTAGAAAATTTGCATATATATGGCCTTCAATATGATTGACACCAATTAGAGGTTTATCCAACGCAAACGATACTGCCTTTGCAAAAGATAGCCCTACAAGTAATGAGCCTTTTAGACCAGGTCCATTTGCAATTGCTATACCATCAATTTCCCTTAATTGCATACCTGCTTTTTTTAGTGCCTCTGCGCATGTAATAAGAATATTTTTCATATGTTCTCTGGATGCTATTTCCGGAACTACACCACCATATTCTTGATGTATTCTTATCTGTGAAGCAATAATATTTGACAATATTTTTTCTCCATTTTCAACAATTGCTACAGATGTTTCATCACAGGTTGTTTCAATTCCCAGAATTATTTTTTTAGCCATTTTTATTAATATCTTCCCTACAATTTTTTTGCTCTTTCCTTTTTTGTTCAGCTGCAGATTTTTTTATATAAAAAGGCGATATTTCATATATATTATCTTCTTTTTTTTCTAATAATCTTTCCTCCCCTAGCAGAGCAATATTTCTTGCTCCCGGGGGTTCTTGTTCTCTTGCAATCAAAACAACTTTATTTTTATAGGAATACATAGCCTGATTATCCCTGATAATTTCTTTCAATCCTTCTCCAAAAACAAAAATATGTTCCTTATATTTATCGAAAATTCTATCTATGCCAATCCAATCCAGGCATTGATAGTCTTCTATTTTGATTAATCGGCTATGATTTTTTTCTTTTTTAAAAAATGCAAAATAATAATCATCTTTTCTCGCCTTGATAATTGGGCAGAGCAATCCGGGTAATTCTTTCCATCTTAGAGCATACGATTCTAATGAATTTACCGCTACTATAGGAATGGAAAGTGAAAAAGCCAATCCTTTTGCAGTAGCAAGCCCAACTCTTAATCCAGTAAAAGAGCCTGGTCCAATAGAAACTGCAATACCACCTAATTCTTTTATGTTGATTTCTGCAATGTTCATAATATTTTTTAATGATGAAACTATTATAGAAGAATGCGTAATTCCTGGTTTATTAATCATATAATCAAAAATTATATTTCCATTATCAATAATTGCTAAATTCAAAATATCAGTAGTTGTGTCAATTCCTAATATTTTCAAGTTTTGTTAATTCCTCCATTAAATCCCTGTATCTTTTCCCGATTGGCTTAAAAATTATAACTCTTTTTAGATATTTTTCACTCATTTTTATTTTGACCAGCAATAATTCTTCTGGCAAATAATTCTCGATCTTAATTGCCCACTCAATAAGTGTGATTCCATTCCCATAAAAGTATTCTTCATATCCTAATTTTTCAATTTCTTCCTGCCGATTAAGCCTGTATAAGTCAAAGTGATATATCGGCATGCTCCCTAGATATTCTTTTATAATTGAAAAAGAAGGGCTTGAAGCATTGGTTTTGCTCTTTAATCCGCGAGCTATACCCTGAATAAAGCAGGTTTTTCCAGCACCCAGGTCTCCATTCAATGCAATTAAATCACCTTTTTTAAGGAGCCCCCCCAATTTTTTACCTAAAGAACCTGTCTCTTCAGGGCGATTGCTTATATAGGTAATTTTTTCATAATTTTTTATATTATTATTTTTCATTTATATTATATTCACCAAAAATATTTTTTATTTTCCATGGCTTATCATCTTTAATAAATAATTTAGCTACTCTTGCCTTATCTACTATATTTACAACTTCGTCAGCAATTGTATTTAAGAGCTCTGCTATGTCTTCAACTGATATTCTATTACCATTTTGTTCTCCCACTAAAACTACCTCATCTCCAATATTTACACAGTCAGGCAAATCGCTAATATCAATCATTGCTTGATCCATACATATTCTACCAATTATCGGTGCTTCAAGCCCATTTACCAACACTTTTCCCTTGTTGGATAGTAGTCTGGAATATCCGTCTGCATAACCTACCGGCAAGGTTGCAACTGTTGTCTCCCTGTTTGTTTTATAGGTGTTTCCATAACCAATAAAGCTATTTGCGTTTACTGTTTTAATAAAGGCAATTCGGGTTTTGAAAGCCATTACCGGAAACAATTTGATACTTTTTGTAACATCATTTGAGGGATAATATCCATACAAAATACAGCCTGGTCTAACCAAATCCAGCCACATATTTGGCAAATCAAGTATGGTACCGCTATTAGCAACATGAAAAAAAGGTATTTTTATGTTGCCACTTTTTATTTCATTCATAACATTACAAAAACATTTAAATTGATATTCAGTATACTTTTTATTTGCTTCATCGGCTGTTGAAAAATGCGTATAAATTCCTTGCACATCAATAAAATTCATGTTTTTTAATATTTTTAAAAATTTCAAAACCTCTACTGTTTTAATCCCTATTCTTCCCATCCCTGTTTCTACCTTTAGGTGTATACCTATTTTCTTTTTCGCTGAAAATGCTCTTTTTCCTAAAGCTTCGACGGTGTTTAAATCACTTATAGTAGGCATAATATTATGTTTTAAATACAAATCTAATTGCTCTTTTAAAGGAACATTTAATACTAATATTGGTGCTTTAATATTGTTATTCCTTAATAAAATTGCCTCTTCAATTCTTGCTACAGCAAGTTGGTCAGCTCCATTTTTAAGTATTATTTTTGATATTTCTATCAAATCATGTCCATATGCATTCCCTTTCACAACTCCCATTATCTGAACATTTTTACCTACATATTTTCTAATATTTAGAATATTTTGTTTTGCTGAATCCAAATTTACTTCAATCCAGGCTGATCCTAACGATTTTTTCATTCTATCTCCTTTAAGGCAATAAAGAAAAATATTGTCTATAATATATTTAATGTTATTCTTTTTTTATGAATACTGTTTTATGAATATTGTAAATTGACCTATCTTAAAACTATTTTTCGATAATAACCATTGCTATTGCTATTTTATTTGTATGAGATATGGTTAAATTAATATTCCTGATTTCTTCTTTTTGAAAATTATTTCTTAAAGCGCTTGACAGATAAATATTTGGTTTTCCAAAGTTATTATTATTAATTTCAATATCTTTCCATTTAATATTCCTGAAGCCTGTCCCAAAAGCCTTTGCACATGCTTCTTTTGCAGCAAACATACCAGCATAGGAATGATAACGGATAGAGTTTTTCTTTTCACAATATATTATTTCATTATTGGTATATATTTTATTCAAGAAGCGATTACCAAATTTTTGTATTATTCTTTTTATTCTTACGATTTCTACCAGGTCAATTCCAGTTCCGACAATCATTACTCACCCAATTTCTTATTGTATAATTCCAAATTAAATTATTTCTTTATCTTAAAAATATCAACTAAAGAATTACAATAATTTTTTAAAACATATAATCATCACCGGAATATACTTTTAATTTATTCCGGTGATGATTTTTTCTATTTCACTTAATGTTTTATTCTATTCTACTGTCACGCTTTTAGCAAGGTTTCTAGGTTTATCAATATCCTTCCCTAGAATATCTGCTATGTGATATGCCAACAGCTGCAATGGAACAACTGTTAATAATGGATACAATATTTCCGGGACTTCAGGAATATAAATAACTTTATCTGCCACTGCATTAATTTCTTTGTCACCTTCAGTCGCTAACGCTATAACCGCAGCCTCTCTGGCAGTAACTTCCTTTATGTTGTTAATCATTTTCTGATATACATGATCTTTTGGTGAAATTGCAACAACTGGAAAATATTTATCCAGCAATGCTATGGGACCATGTTTCATCTCCCCTGCTGGATAAGCCTCTGCATGCACGTAAGATATTTCTTTTAATTTTAAGGCACCTTCCAAAGCAATTGGGAAATTAATATCTCTACCTAAAAACAAAAAATGTTTATATATTGAAAAATCGTGAGCTATTTTTCTTATAAGTGGATCTTTGCTGAGAATCGTGTCCATTTTCTGGGGTATTTTTATTAACTCTCTTATAAGTTTTTTTTCTTCATTATCACTAATATTATTTCTCTTTTTTCCTAAAAATATTGCCAGCAAATATAATGAAAGTATTTGACCAATAAATGCCTTAGTTGAGGCAACGCCTATTTCAGGTCCTGCATTAAGATACATTACTTGTTTTGCTTCTCTGCTTATAGTGCTTCCTCTAACATTGACGATTGCTATTACGGAGCTAAGTTTATCCTTACATGATCGCATTGCAGCAATAGTGTCAGCGGTTTCTCCTGATTGAGATACCACTATTCCCAGTGAATTTTCATTTAACAGTTGTTTTTTATATCGAAATTCAGATGCAAAATCCACTTCTACAGGTATCTCAGCAAGGTTTTCTATTACATATTTACCCACAAGGGACGCATATGATGCCGTTCCGCATGCTATAATGTGAATTTTTTCTAATTTATCAATTATTTCCTGTTCCAGATTTAAATCCGGCAATTTTACTTTTCCTGAGTGTATATATTTACTTAAGTTAGTTCTAATGACTGAGGGTTGCTGTAAAATTTCTTTTAACATAAAGTGTTTATATCCATCTTTTTCAGCCATTTCAGAATTCCACTCAATATCAATGATTTCCTTTTCTATTTCTTTTCCTTCTAGATTGGTTACTCTTACATAATTCTTACCTATAGTAGCTATTTCGTTTTCATCTAAAAATATCACTCTTCTCGTGTAATTAAGCAAGGCTGGTATATCTGAAGCCAGAAACATTTCATCATCTCCAATTCCTATCACAAGGGGACTCCCGCTTCTTGAGGCAACTATTTTATCCGGTTCCATTTTTGAGATTATTCCCAAAGCATAGGAACCCTGAACTTTTTTTAGTGATTCTCTTACTGCTTCCGTAATATCATTTTTATAATTCTTTTTAATAAGATGTGGTAAAACCTCAGTATCTGTTTCAGATAAAAAATTATATCCGCCATTGGCCAGGCTTTCTTTAAAAAGTAAATAATTCTCAATTATTCCATTATGAACAACTACAACTTCGTTGTTTGCAGAAAAATGGGGATGAGCATTAACATTGTTTGGTTTACCATGCGTAGCCCATCTTGTGTGTCCCAATCCCAGATTTCCGTTTAATTGACATTTATCTATCTTTTCTTCAAGATATTTTATTCTTCCTTTGCATTTTTTAATATTTATATCCTTATTGCTATTTAATATCGCAATACCAGCAGAATCATAACCTCTATACTCAAGTTTCTTTAATCCCTGCATAAGTATTGGTAAAGCTTCTCTATCTCCAATGTATCCTATTATTCCACACATTTTAACTTCCTTTCTTTTTAATAAAAAAATCCCCATTATTAACCCAGCAAAGAATACCGGCAATATTAATGAGGATTGTTCCTACAATATTCTTAATTCTTAACAATATATTAACAAAAAAGGATCAATAACTGCCTGGCAATTTTTTGTCCTTACGATTACTCGTAAGTTTTGTAATTACCTAAGGGATGGCAACCCAGGAGTATCCGCCGAAATTTCGATAAACTCCTACCTCGTCAACTTAATATTTGCGGAAATGGCAAGCTAAAAATTTTAATATTAAGTTCAGGCGCTATTATTCTTTTTTTAATTTCGTCAATAATTTTTCCTCCTTTCAATATTATAATACGCTTTTATTATATCATATTTTATTTAATTTTTTCACAATATTCAAAAAAATCATCGTTAGATCCATTTTTACTTAAAGCAGCACTTTTAAAAGTACTGAAAATATTTCTTTTAAATTTTTTCTTGATAATTTTCAATGAAATTTTTAAGCTTGTCCCCTAAATTTTCGATTACATATTTATTTTTACTTTCTAGCAATATTCTTATTTT
>Ga0334896_1002401_pt1 | contig 13185 bp, 11 predicted proteins | sample GraSluR3_MG_8_FD_207734 | JGI IMG/M metagenome (GOLD analysis project Ga0334896, IMG submission 207734) | Sludge microbial communities from methane-producing bioreactor in Wageningen University, Netherlands - Granular Sludge_27_06-R3 | ecosystem: Engineered > Bioreactor > Anaerobic >...
TTGGCTGTGCGATCCATATCAGTGGGTATCAAAGTCTTCAGGCAGACAGTTTCATTGAAAAAATACAGGTTAATATTGGAATGTAGAGAAGACAGAAAAGTTGCCAACGATTACTTGACACTAACATTGTATAATTTACTAGAGCAAAACAACCGGGTTTCTGGTATAATTACCATTATAGCAGTACAGTTGATATAATGTGAATACATATATTACCGGAGACACATAATATACTATAGGCTGTAAAAGAATGGGAGGATGAACGATGAAGAGAAAGAGTACAGTTATCCTGATTTCGTTGACCATGATACTGTTACTGACTGCTCTATACAATATACTTGGCAAACAGGTTACCATTATAGAAGGGGAAGAGGCAGCAGAGGTGGTATGTTTTAGAAACAGTGTGCAGGAATTGCTTGAGGAACAGGAGATATTTCTGGGGGAGGAAGACCGGATAATTCCGGGACTTACGGCTCCTTTGAAGGATGGCATGGAAATAGTTGTTAAGAGGGCGGTACCCCTTTGGGTAACAGTCGATGGAGAGGTCAAGGAGATTATGTCATCTGCCGATACGTTGGGGGAGGTTTTGAGCAGGGCAGGTATTCAAACAGGTACCGAGGATATGATAAAGCCGGGTATCAACAGTCCGGTTGAAAGGGATATGGAAGTAAGAGTGGTAAGGGTGACCCATGACACGATAGCCGAAGAAAAGGAGATTCCCTTTGAAACCGTAGTAGAGTACGACGACGAAGTTGACAGAGGTATCGAGAATGTGGTCAAAAAAGGTGAAAACGGAATAACAAGGGAAGAAATATTAGTTGCTTACCATGACGGGAATGAGGTAAGCCGGCAAAGGGTAAACCAGGAGGTGCTTAAGGAGCCAGTAAACCGCGTTGTTGAGAAGGGGACAAGGGATACCATTGCCACTTCCAGGGGGGCAGTACGCTTTAAAAGAGCTATAAATATGAGTGCCACCGCATATGACGCTACCTTTGAAAGTACCGGGAAAAACCCCGGGGACCCCCATTACGGAATAACCCGGAGCGGGACACAGGTGAGACCGGGAGTGGTGGCAGTAGACCCGAAGGTTATCCCTCTGGGCACAAAACTGTATGTCAAGTCCCTGGACGGCACTCCGGATTACGGTTTTGCCAGCGCCGAGGATACCGGTGGGGCGATAAAGGGTAATAAGATAGATTTGTACTATGAATCCCCCGAGGACGTTAGAAAGTACGGCAGGAGAAAGGTGCTCGTTTATGTACTGGAATAACGGGACATAGGTCATTTTACTTCAGGATAAGCCCACCGACAGGTGGGCATTTTGATGGGAGAATTTATCCTGACAGTGAAAAAATAAAAGAGGGCGGTAATGAATTATGGTTTACGGATATACCTTTAATGAAACATTAGAATTAATGAGGAAATTTGGAATAAAACCAAGCAAAGGATTGGGACAGAACTTCCTTACCGACAAAAACATACTGGGTAAAATAGTGGCTTCTGCGGAAATCGGTAAGGATGACCAGGTACTGGAAATAGGTCCGGGTATCGGGACGCTGACCCGTGAACTGGCGGCCAGAGCGGATAAAGTGGTAGCTGTGGAAATAGACAAACGGCTGCTTCCGGTACTGGAGCATGCCGTTGAACCCTTTGGTAATGTTGATGTAATAAACGGTGATATACTGGCCCTTGACCTTAAAGCCCTTTGGCGGGACTGCTTTAAGGGTAAGGCCATAGTGGCTGCAAACCTGCCTTACTATGTGACCTCCCCGATAGTTATGAAGCTGCTTGAAGAGGGTCTGCCCCTCAAAAGGATTGTAATAATGGTTCAGAAGGAAGTTGCCCGGCGAATGTGTGCCGCTCCCGGAGGTAAGGATTACGGAGCCCTCAGCATAGCCGTCCAGTATCATTCCCTGCCAGGTATAATTGCTGTAGTACCCCCCACTGTGTTTATACCGCCTCCTACCGTAAGTTCTGCAATAGTCAGGTTGGATATCGGGGAGAATAAGCGATATGCAGTCAAGGATGAGAAGTTGTTGTTCAGGTTGGTTAAGGCTGCCTTCGGGCAAAGGCGCAAAACGCTGATAAATGCATTGAGCAGTGGGTTTACCCTGCTCGACAGGAACCGACTTAATGACAGTCTTGCATACTGCGGAATAGACCCCGGCAGAAGGGGTGAGACCCTTTCAATAGAGGAGTTCTGCTGTCTGGCAGATTATATATATGAGAAAAATCGGTAACTAATCCCCTTCGGGAGAATATACTAATACCACAGTATTTCTGTAAGGGGGAGGTCAATTCAAGTGGCAGCAAGGAATTATCGCAGGCAGTTGCTGGTATTATACGAAGAGGACAAAGGTTTTGGAACAGATGCCGGGAAAAAACCTGCAGGTTTTACCAAGATTGAAACAAGAGGCGGTAAAGGGCTGCTGACTTCTCTTGTTCAAAACCTCAAGGACTTAAAGGAAGAGGGTCTGGTATATAAGGGATTTATCGCATCAACAAAAGCGCCGCCGGTATTTGTCAGTACCGGTACAATACCGGTTGACAGCACAGGTAAAGGGGAAAGCAAGTGGAGGTTCGACCCCGCAAATGTAGCCAATACGGGACACAACATAGACAGGTTTGATTTATTTGGGATAAGAGTTTACAGGCCCGAGGGGGGAGAACATAATTTCATATGCCCTCTTGCAGGTGGCAGGGGCGAACTCCCAAAAAACTGGAAGGAGATATACGGCGGGAAGGTCTTAAATGATATTTGTCCACAGGGACATGAAAAATCCGTAGAAGTACCTGCCGGTTTGGCACCCGGGAAAATTACCCGGAAGGAGGCACATGAAGCCCCTGATGAGGCACATGAAGCCCCTGATGAGGCACATGAAGCCCCTGATGAGGCACATGAAGCCCCTGATGAGGCACATGAAGCCCCTGATGAGGCACATGAAGCCCCTGATGAGGCACATGAAGCCCCTGATGAGGCACATGAAGCCCCTGGAGAGGCACATGAAGCCCCTGGAGAGGCACATGAAGCTCATGGAGAGGCACATGAAACGGTGATGGAAGGAGTGACTGATGGTGCGGCGGAAACAGTAACCAAAGCGCCTGCTCCGGAATCCGCCGAAGGGGCAGTACAAGAAAACCGGGAATTAAAACAAAAATACCAAGTCAATACCGGTATAGAGGATTATTTGCAGGAAGTTCTCAGGTTTTATCAAAGGGTCGAGCCCTTTGAACATCCTGACGCAAACTGCCACTGGTGGCGCATAAACAGCTATGATTATCTGTTTGGTACATTATATGGCGGTGACGGAAGAGTTAAATATTACGCGTATGGAATACCTGGGATCTATCAAACGCAGACACAAATGCAAATGGAGGCCTATGGCTTTTGCAGGTGGCAGCCCAAAAAGGGAAGCGAACATACCCCTGGTGATTTAGGTTACTGGCTTGCCTTTGTGGATGCAAAAACCGGGGTGTTGGCAAACCCCGGATAGACAGGAGGTCCCCCACCTCCTATTTTGTTTTGTCATCCCTGTTCTACTTTGAAATATTCACATCCGCAAGCAGTATCCCTGTGATACCGCCCGAGGCGTTTTTTACCGGTGTTGTTACGGATATGCAAAAATCGTTGGTTGCGGAAGATATGTAAGGCTTGGACTGGTAATCCTTTCCCTGTATAGACTCCTTGAAGTAATCCCTATGGGATACATTATCACCTTTATTGATATTGTCCAGGGTTGCTGCCTGAAGCAGTCCATCCGAGTCAATATAAGCAAGCAATTCCAGATATTCATTCCGGACTGCATTTTCTTTTAACAGGTTTTCAATACCGGTTAAGTCTCCGTTTTTGAAGGCCGGAGTACTAATAAGCCGGGCAACAATGGATTTGACGGTTTCTATTTTGGTTTTTTCGGCATCTCCCAGTTCCAGTCCTTTTCTGTAATCCACGAAGCTGGCACTTAATCCTTTTGCTATTTCGTCCAGGTTTTTAATAAGCTGAAAAACCTGTTCCATGGCTGCCGACTGTTCCTGGGCCCCCGCTGCGGCCTCCTGGGCTCCCGCTGAGGACTGCTGGACCGAGGCGACGATATCCTCCATAAGAGACCTTATTTCCCCCGCCTTCCCTTTTTGTTCCTGGGTCAGTTTCAATACTTCCTGAAAGGAAAGGACTGCAGTCTGTGTCACAGTATTGACCTTGCCAAAATCTTCTTTGGACATGTCAGCCAGGTCAACATCCTCCTTAGCTTTAACCGCCTGTGTTTTCATGGATTCTGCAACCAGGGCGACCTGTCTGGAAATCGTTTCAACCAGTTTATGTATCTTGGCAGCGGAAGCGGTTGACTGTTCGGCAAGCTTCCTCACCTCGTCGGCCACTACTGCGAAGCCTCTGCCCTGCTCTCCTGCCCGGGCCGCCTCTATAGCTGCATTTAATGCCAGGAGGTTTGTCTGTTCGCTTATGCCGGTTACTTCCATAGTTATACCGGATATCTGTTTTGCATGTTCCTCCAGCGTAGCAACCTCCTGCGCCAGGTTGTTGTTAATATCCGAATTCATACGAATTCTTTCAACGAGATCGGTAAGCCTTTGAACGCTGGCGTCAATTGTTTGCTGCATTTCGATGGATTCGGCCAGGGTTTTGTTGGAAAACTCCTCAATCTGCTCGGAGGAATCCACCATCTTCTGTATGCTGTCCATGGTTTGGGTAGCAGCCAGGGATATTTCTTCAACACCCTTTGCTATTTCGGATACCGTTACAGCTATTTCTTCGGTTGAACGGCTGGTATCACCTACATTGACCAGCAGGTTTTCAACATAGTCCTTTGTTTTTTCGGCGGTGGTTAGTATATTACCCATAAGCTTTTTGTTGTTAATGAGAATTCTGTTCATTGAATCGGCGGCTTTTTTATAATCGCCCTTGAGGTCTTCAGGCAGTTTTTTAAGCAAATTTCCCTTTTCTATCAAATCCAGGCTCTGTTCCATTTTTCTTATGTTTCTGCCTGAGGATCCGTTAATAATTATATAGAATAAAGCTAGCACGGCGAAGGCAGATGATGCCAATATCACCCAATGGGTAATGGATATCCGGTGTATATGCGAAACCAGGTCCTCCGAGGCATACCCGGCCGGTAATGACGCAACAGCCGCCGGCAGGTTTATCACCAGAAGAAAATATTCTAACCCCGTCATACACAATCCCAGTAACAATAAATATAAAAAGCCCTTTTTATCCATACATGCACCTCCATAGTCCGACATCCTATTATTTTGTACTATTTCTACAAATTTAGCAAAACACCTTTTATTCCGAAAGATTTTTACAAAAAACAAGGTATTTTGTACAGCTTTTCGGGGGCAGCAACCGGACATCTCAAAGGGTTGACATAGAAGACCCAAGCAACAGCATCGCTATATTAAAATACACCAAAAGAGCCAGGGCATCAATAATAGTAGTTAGCAGGGGAGCGGCAATAAGCGCCGGATCCAGCCCTATGGATTTGGCGAGTATCGGCAGGACCGAGCCGGTAAGCTTTGCCAGAACTATGGTCAGAAAGACTGTAATCGAAACTATAAGGGCAATGGGTATGCTCTCACCTTCAAACGCAATTATCCTTATGAAATTTATTAAACCTAGAACAAAGCCGACCATCAGTGATACCCTCAATTCCTTGAACAGGATTTTGAAAGTATCACTGCGCTTCAGTTCCCCAATTGCCATACCCCTTATGATAAGGGTTGAGGACTGGGCTCCTGCGTTTCCTCCGGTACCCATAAGCATTGGAATAAAGACGGCAAGGCTTAACGCAGAATGCAGTACCGATTGGAAATGTCCTATAATATTACCGGTAATGGTGGCAGAAACCATAAGTACCATAAGCCATACAATCCTCTTTTTTGCCAAAGCGAACACACCGGTGGACAGATAGGTATCGTCGGTGGCCTCCATTGCTGCCATCTTGTAAAAATCCTCTGTACCCTCCTGCTCAATGACATCGATAATATCGTCTATTGTTATTATACCTACAAGCCTGTTTTCGTGGTCTAATACCGGTACGGACAGAAGGTCATACTTTTTGAACAGGACCGCTACCTCTTCCTGGTCATCGGTGGTTTGTACCGAGATGGTATTCTCCTCCATCAATTCCCCTATCGTCATATTATGGCCGGCCATTATTATGTCTTTAAGGGAAATAGTACCCCATAAGTACCTGTTGCTGTCTATTACATAGCATGTATATATGGTTTCCTTGTCAATTCCCGTTTTTCTAATATGCTCCAGCGCATAGGGTATAGTATAATGTTTTTTCAAATCTACATATTCAATAGTCATTATAGAACCCGCAGAGTTTTCCGGGAAGTTTAAAAACTGGTTAATTATTTTTCTTTCATCCCTTGATACATTCTGCAGTATTTTTTTTGTTACATTGGCCGGCATTTCCTCCAGCAGGTCTATTTTGTCGTCAAAGGCCAGCCCCGACAGTAGTTCCCGGAGGCTGTGATCCGTTATTGTACCGATAAAGTCCATTTGCTCCTCTTTATTCATATATGAAAACACACTGGACGCCAGGTCCTTTTTTAAAAATCTGAAAAGTATAATCCTTTCATCCCTGTCCAATTCATTAAAATATTCAGCCAGGTCTGCTTCATGATAGCTGTTAAGCCTGTTGATAAGCTCTTCGAAATCCTTTCGCCTGTATAATTCCCGCAGCTCCAGCATTATAAAAACCTCCTCTGCCCTATAAAACCACTTCCCCATGCTGCAAAAACAATTAAGCTTCTCCAACAAAGAAGAAGCTTAATAAAAAGGCTTCCCCTCGTTGAGTTTTGGCACTGTACAGCTTTGGATATGCACCAGCTGCATTAGGTAGAACCTTATTCCGGTAATACCTGCTCACCCGTTGGCGTCTCTCGACATTTCCGGGCAGCAGCGTCTATCTGCACAGGAACCTCACCTAACGAAATATTTTCTTTATAATTTCATTATATAAAAAGTTATGACATAATGCTATTGTTTTTTATTATGGCAAAGATACAGGCGAAATAACCAAAGGGCACACACCTTCATGCCCCTTCATAATATATACTAATCGATTTATTATTAGTATTATACCGGGAGGGATGACCGTGAAGGAAATAAAAATAGGAGACCTCGTCGCAAGAAAATCCTATAACTGCGATACTCTTTTCAAAGTCGTAGAGATAATTAACCAATCCAGCAAGGAAAGGGTTTATATATTAAAGGGAGTAAATATGAGAATAATGGTGGACGCTCCCGAGGCGGACCTGACGGTACAGACAGACAAGGACCTGCGCAAGTTCGAAAAATCCAACCGTGAAATCGTCAGCAAACGGATAGGAAGTGTTGTGGGCTCGCAGAAGTCAAAAACCAACCCAAGGGGTATAAGAAGCGTTTTTTTATATAGAAACAGAAATTCCTTCGGCAGACCGGGTAAAATCCTGCATCTGGACGGGGACAGGGATTACCTGGATATGTGCATGGAGGCCTATAGGGAGATGGGTCTTAACGCCCAGGGCAGGTATATGCCGGAAAGCCAGCAGCCCAAAGGCGTAACGGATATGCTTAAAGAGCATCTTCCGGACATACTTGTGCTGACAGGCCACGATTCCGTTGAAAAGAATAAGGACATTAACGATATCAATCATTACAGAAATTCAAAATATTATGCTGCCGCTGTCAGGGAAGCGAGAAGGTTCGAACCTTCCTACGATGACCTAGTTATATTTGCAGGGGCCTGCCAGTCCCATTTTGAAGCAATTCTTGACGCCGGGGCAAACTATGCCAGTTCTCCCGACAGGGTTCTGATACACGCACTCGACCCTGTTCTTGTGTGCGAAAAGATTGCCTATTCCAATGTTGACACTTTTATTTCGGTGGAGGAACTGGTTTCCAAAACCATAACCGGTATTGAAGGAATTGGGGGCTTGCAAACAAGGGGCAAATACAGAGAAGGTTTGTCCGGTTCTGTTAAGGGTAAAGGGTAGAGGGGGTAGGGGGTTGAAAGAATACAGTGATATTAATGTAAGGGTGTATATAGACAGTGAAAACAAGTGTGTTATTAAGCCTCTGGAAACCCTTGTATCGGAAATCCTGCCTTCTCAGATATCGGTGGAGTTTGACGATGAGGCGTTAAGGGCTCAGGCGGTTCTTATCCGGACCAACATAGTCAGGCAGCAGGCGGTTTACGATGGCAGGGGCTGCGAGCTGCACCCGGATGCAGATATATGTGATTCCGGCCACTGCATTGAGTGGCTGCCCCGTGAACAGGCGGAAAAAAACTGGGGGGATAAAAAAGGTCTGTTTTGGGCAAAAATAATAACAGCGGTTGAAGATACCCGCGGAGAAATAGTTGTTGTAAACAACAGGCCAATCATAGCCCGTTATCACCCATGCTGCGGTGGTGCTACCGAGAACTCCGAAAACATAATAGGCAACAGGGTGGTCTATCTGAGAAAGGTGCTGTGCAGATATTGCAGAGGTTCGGTTTACTGGGAGCAGCACAAAGATATTACCGTTGAAGAGATAGAGCGGAATCTGGGAATAAAGGCGGAGGCTATAAATCCTGTTAAGGGCTCTGCCATCGACGGGCTAATAGATGAGATTGACAGGGATAATGAAGGCAGAATAAAAAGTATAAGAATAGGCGGTAAGCTTTTTAAGGGCACGGAGGTAAGAGATCTTCTGGGCTTGAATTCAACCCGGTTTGGATGGAAACCGACGGCCTTGAAGTTTTTCACCGGCGGTAAGGGCCATGGTCTGGGAATGTGTCAATATGGCGCTGCTGCTATGGCAGCGGAAGGCAGCAGTTACAGGGATATAATAAATTACTATTTTACCGGGGTGGAAATAGGTCCAATAATAGCATCCCATGAGGACATGCCACTGGTGGGAAAAATATTTGTGATTGACCCCGGACACGGGGGCGACAGCAGTGACAATACAGGCCCCGGGGGCCTGCGGGAAAAGGATGTTAATCTGGATATTGCCCGGCGGCTGGAGGAACTGCTCAATAAAGCCGGAGCGAAAGTGTATATGACCAGGCGGGAGGACACTAGAGTTTTGCTTTCGGACAGGACGGATATGGCGAACAGAATTCGGCCGCATTTTTTTATCAGTATCCATCAGAATGCCTTTTTCAACCCTTCTGTTTCGGGGACTGAAATATATTACTATAATGGAGATGCGGACGGCCAAAGGCTTGGAAAGCTTATAATGGAACAGCTTGAGAAGGAAGTCAGTACAACCGACAGGGGAGTTAAAACAGCAAACTTCTACATCCTCAGGGAAGCGAAGGTCAGGTCTGTTCAATTGGAGTTGTTTCACATAACCAACCCCCGGGAAGAAGAAAGGTTGAAATCAGGGAAGTTTATAGACCGCGTGGCGGCGGCAATTTTTAATGGTGTGTTAAATTTCTATAAAAACCAACCTGGTAAATAACATCGAAGGACATATAAAATTAGCACATTTTGTATTTGACAAGTGCTTGTATAAATTGGTACAATAAACTTTTTGATTTTTCTTAGATTTTATGGTAAAATATTGTTAGTAAAGGCAAGCAAGAAAGAGGTGAAACCGGGTGCGGGTGAATAATTCCCTCGACAGGATTAAAAAGGATATTGAGACCTGTGTCGGAGAAAAGGTGAGATTAAAAGCCAATAAGGGCAGGAAAAAAACCTTTATTAAGGAAGGCATACTTGAGTCCACTTACCCATCCATATTCGTTGTGAAAATTCTTACCGACCAGGATTCCATAAGAAGGGTTTCCTACAGCTATTCAGATATTCTTACAGAAACCGTTGAATTGACCATCTGCAATGAAAATAGAAGAATCAAATGCAGTTAAAGACATAAATAGCGGCGGACAGCCGCTTTTGTTATTTAGCGCCGACAAAATTTTTTATACAAATATTTAGCATATATTTAATACCTCTGCCTGGATAAAAACTTCAAACCGGCGGGGATTTTTGTGCTTTATTACAGGCTTCCGGCCTAAGGGGGCCGGTGGGCTGTTTCGCAGTGATTTGTACGGAGTTGGTGAATGATTATTCAGTAAAATAGAAAATTACGTAAAATATGTAAACCTATAGAAAACCATCCTTCTTGTATTAAAAAAATAAAGATAATATACTAATATTGTCGACTATAACAGAAAACACTATCAGTGGTTACATATCCTTAATAAGGAGTGATGGATTGTGCCTATTAATAACGGTATCATGGTCAATTCGGAAATAGGTAAGCTAAAGGCGGTTATTATGCACAGACCGGGCAGTGAGCTTGAAAGGCTTACTCCGGAATATCTTGCGGAGATGCTGTTTGATGATATCCCATGGCTTAAAAAGATGACAGAGGAACACGATGGTTTTGCAGATGCATTAAGAGACAGGGGCGCCCATGTATATTACATTAAGGAGCTCTTGAGGGATGTTCTGGAAACAGTTGAAGTAAAAACCCAAATGATACGGGAGACGCTGGATTTAAGCGGCATTGAAAACCCCGACCGGAGGGAGGCAATAACCGATTACCTTCAGGGGCTTACTACAGACGAGTTTGCCGACAAATTGATTGTGGGTCTTCCCAAATCCGACATAACAGATATAGAAAAGCATTTAAGTCTGGTTGATTATATTAACGAGGAGTTCCCTTATTATATTAACCCGTTGCCAAATTCGTATTTTACCAGGGATCCGGGGGCTGCAATAGGAAACGGTCTGTCGATAAACACCATGAAAGTGAATGCCAGAAAACGGGAAGCGCTGCTGTTGAAATATTTTTATAAATATCACCCAATATTTAATGCCAAGCCCACTCCCCTTTGGTATAATTATAATAATAAATACAGTTTAGAGGGAGGGGATATCCTCGTGCTCAGCAGAGAAGTTCTCGCGATAGGGTGCAGCGAGAGGACTTCTGCCCAGGGCATTGAGCTGCTTTGCAGGAATCTTTTCGAAGGAATAGAAGAGTTAGACCACATATTGGTTATACTGATTCCCCATATCAGGGCCTTCATGCATCTGGATACCGTCTTTACAATGGTTGACCATGATAAGTTTACCATATATCCGGGGGTGGAGGAGCATGTCAAGGTGTTTAAAGTAACCAGAGACAGCAAACCCTACAGCCTGCATGTGGATGCCGAGGATAATCTTACGCAGGCAATCAAAAAATCCCTCAAACTTCCCGCCATCAAACTGATTAAGAGCGGAGGGGGAGATGAAATAACCGCCGCAAGGGAGCAGTGGAACGACAGCACAAATACTTTGGCGATAGCTCCCGGGGTCGTTATAACCTACAACCGAAACGAAGCCTCAAATGAAGTCCTCAGGAAGAATGGAATAGAGGTGGTTGAGATTGACGGACAGGAACTGGTCAGAGGACGGGGAGGCCCCAGATGCATGACCATGCCAATTGTCCGGGAAGAGCTATAAAGGAGGATGTATAAATGCCGTTTAATCTTAAAGGAAGAAGTTTATTGACGCTCAGGGATTTTACCCCGCAGGAGATAGAGCATCTGCTGGGTTTGTCCGAAGAGCTGAAAAAAGCGAAATACATAGGAACAGAAACAAAAAACCTTAGTGGGAAGAATATTGCCCTTATCTTTGAGAAGCCCTCTACCAGGACCCGCTGCGCCTTTGTTGTGGCGTGTGTTGACCAGGGCGCCCACGGCGAATACCTGGGCAGGGGGGATATCCAGCTTGGCAAGAAGGAATCCGTTGAAGATACTGCCAAGGTGTTGGGCAGGATGTTTGACGGTATTCAGTTTAGGGGTTATAAGCACGAGACTGTCGAACTTTTGGCGCAGCACTCGGGGGTGCCGGTATGGAACGGGCTTACGGACCTTTATCATCCTACCCAGATATTGGCCGACTTCCTTACGATAAAAGAGCATAAGGGGTATCTAAAGGGTGTTTCCTTTGCGTACGCGGGCGACGGCAGGAACAATGTAGCCAACTCGCTGATGATAGGAGCGGCAAAGATGGGTCTGGACTACAGGGTGGTGTCGCCTAGGGAGCTGTTCCCTTCGGAGGAACTGGTGACTTATTGCAAACAGGTGGCATCCGAAACCGGTGCTTCCATTACCGTTACCGATGATGTAAGGTCCGGCGTACAAGGCTGTGATGCACTTTATACAGATGTATGGGTATCCATGGGGGAAGAGGAATACTTTGATGAGAGGATAAAACTTCTCAGAAGCTATCAGGTGAATATGGATATGATAAGGGCTACGGGTAAGGAAGACTGCATCTTCCTGCACTGCCTGCCTGCCTTCCATGATATGAATACAGGTACCGGCAAGGAAATCTCTGAAAAATACGGATTAAAGGAAATGGAAGTAACCGACGAGGTGTTTAGAAGCAAGCATTCGGTTGTATTTGATGAGGCGGAAAACAGGGTTCATACCATAAAAGCGGTAATGGCAGCCACCCTGTAGGCCGACATGACATAACCCGGGGGTAAAAGTGAGATTAAACCAGCCAAAGGGATGCATTCAGATAATGCATCCCTTTGGCTGGTTTACCTTTCACCATTGTTCCATATGTATTTTGGACTCGTTGTACCTGTCAACAGGCTCTTTGTGCTCATCCTTATGTCCCACAACCACCAGGCCGACAGGTATGATGCCGGATGGCAGGTTCAGAAGTTCTGCCATTGGTTCCATCAACCCGGGCTCGGGATACAGACCGCACCAAACAGCTCCCAATCCGATACCATGGGCCGCCAGCAGCATATTTTGTATTGCGGCGGAGCAGTCTTCAACAAGGAAGCCGGTTCTTTTTTGTTCTTTGTTATCCCCACATACAATAATCCCGCAACCGGCCTGGGGCAGCATCTTGGCATAGGGGTGAAATTGCGCTATGCTTCTCAGTGTACTATCATCCGTTACTATTACAAAATGCCATGGCTGACGGTTGTGCGCCGACGGGGCCTGAAAGCCAGCTTTGAACAGGGGTTCCAGGTCCTGCCTGGAAACCGGCTGTCCGGTGTATTTGCGTATGCTTCTGCGGGTAGCTATTGCCTGCAAAATATCCACTGCACTTCCTCTCCTTGTATAATAGAGTTAGTTGGAAACATGGCTATTCCAACTACGAACTTACTGTTCATCCCGCATGCCATGTGGGATAATAGACTCGTGCAGATTGAGGGCGTAGTTGCTCTCCTTGAAGCTC
>Ga0334896_1002403_pt1 | contig 13177 bp, 10 predicted proteins | sample GraSluR3_MG_8_FD_207734 | JGI IMG/M metagenome (GOLD analysis project Ga0334896, IMG submission 207734) | Sludge microbial communities from methane-producing bioreactor in Wageningen University, Netherlands - Granular Sludge_27_06-R3 | ecosystem: Engineered > Bioreactor > Anaerobic >...
GCCATGATACGCAGTTCTATCTGGGAATAATCGGCGGACATCAACACATGGTCTTCATCTAGGGGAATGAAAAATTTTCTGATTTCTCTCCCTCTTTCTTCCCTTACCGGAATGTTTTGAAGGTTTGGTTTTTGTGAGCTCAGTCTTCCGGTAGCAGTTACCGTCTGATTGAATGTGGTATGTATACGTCCGGTTTTGGGGTTGACAAGTGCCGGCAGGCTTTCAATGTAGGAAGACAAGAGTTTTTTCAAAGACCTGTATTCCAGGATCAGGGGCACTATAGGATGGCGATCCGCCAGTGCGCTGAGAGTCTCTTCATCTGTGGAATACTGTTTTTTACCCTTCCGGGATCTGTCGTCAATTTTCAGTCTGTCGTACAGAACGATCCCCAGTTGCTTTGGAGAAGACACGTTCAGGGTGGGATCATTTGCGTAATCCCTGACTTGTTGTTCAATCTTCAGGGATGTGGCAGTCAGTTCCCGGCCGTATTCTTCCAGGGATCCTATATCAACTTTTACCCCCTGGAACTCCATTTGGGCAAGTACTTCCATCAAGGGCATTTCAAGATCCGTATAAAGAGAGTGCGTTCCTTCTTTGTTTAGTATGTCCTGCAATGGCTTTTTCAGATGAAATGCAATAAAAGCCCGGCGTAAGAGGTTTTTTAGGGCTGTATCTGTTTCTTTTTCTGTTTGAAACATGTCCTGATCTTTAGTCTCGGTCTCATCCGGAAATAAATTCAGGTATTGAATGGCAAGGTCGTCGGGACGATGGTTTCGTTCCGGGTTGACCAAATAATGCATCAGGCCGGGGTCCCATAGCATACCGGACATGTCTTCCTGTTGATGTTTCAATGTCAGCAACAGGTCTTTGATATCGAATCCGCATTTTTCAATTTTCGGATCTGAAAGCAGCGGCAGGATGATTTCAAAAGAAGCTATATAATTTTTTTCTCCGGTATAAACAGCTGCATATGAAGTGTCGCAGGCTATGCCCACCCGGCCGTTGACGGATGCCTCTTTCAGCAGAGAAGCGATTTGCTGATTGCTTTTGATTGCTTCAAAAGAAACGGGCGGTTTCAGTTCCGGGGAGGCTTCAAGCGGCGTATCCGTTTTATCTTCAAAACAGCAGAACAATTCTTCCAATTTAGGGATAAGCCTCACCAGGGAATGGAATTCGTACTCTCTGAGCAATTCTTTCAGGCGGGCCAACTCGGGCGCACGGACCTTGAAAGATTCTTCATTCCAGGGTATATCCAGCCCGGTGCGGATGGTTACCAGGTCTTTTGAAAGTTTCAGCATTTCCCTGGAATTTGTGATCTTTTCCTGCATTTTGACGGGCAACTCGGCAAGGTGCTCCAGAATGTCCTCAACGGTTCCGTAGCGCGATACCAGGTTTTTGGCACCGACTTCGCCAATGCCCCGCACTCCCGGGATGTTGTCCGAAGCGTCTCCCCATATGGCCAGGATATCTGTTACCTGTAAGGGATCATTAATGTTGTATTTGGCACAGATCTCTTTTTCTCCCATGATCTCCCAGCCGTCCCCGCGGGAATGGGGCCTGAACATCCGGATGTTTTTAGAGACCAGTTGCCCGTAATCCTTGTCCGGAGTGACCATGAATACCTGGAACCCTTCTTTCTCGGCACGTTTGGATAATGTTCCGATGACATCGTCTGCCTCGGCATTCTGAATGGTGATCACAGGGATGCGGCAAGAGTCCAGGAATTCGTGAATGACGGGCAGCGATTCTTTTATCACCGCAGGCGTCTCGGGCCGGTTCGCTTTGTATTCCGGATATGCCTGGTGGCGAAAATTTTTACCTCCCGGATCAAAAGCCACAAAAAGATGGGTGGGTCTTTCCTTCAAGATAATATCAAATAGGGAACGGCAGAAGCCGTATATTGCCGAGGTGTCAACACCTTTGGTGTTGAGCATGGGCCGGTTAATAAAGGCAAAATACGCCCGGTAAACCAGGGCGTGCCCGTCTATCATGAATATTCGTTTCATTTCACCCATTCGGCAAATGATGTGGGGGTTTCGTACAACCTTACGCTGTGTAGCCGGTTGGGCGGGGTAATTACCGGATCCAGGATGCCGGCAATATATAACGTCAGTTGTTCACAGGTGGGTTGAAAATCAAAAATTATGACGTTGTCGTATGCTTTGGAAAGTTCACCGGATAAAGGAGCGTCCTTCCTAAGCATCAGAGAGTGATCCAGGGGTTCAAGAACGTATTTGGAAACAATTTTCTTAAGGTCATTGAAGTCCATGATCATGCCTGATTTCGGATCTTCCGGTTTGTGAGAAGGTTCACCTGTTATGGTGACCATCAGTTTGTAGGAATGTCCGTGTATCTGGCGGCATTTGCCATCGTAATGGGTCAGTGCGTGTGCGCCTTCAAAACGAAATTCCCGGGTTATTTGCAATTGTGACATAAATCGCGTTTATTCGTACAAATGTAGTACATTTCTTCGAGTAACCCTTGTGGCTTATGATTTATATGTTTAAATGCGTTCCTGCTATATATTTGTCATATATTTTGCTTTATTGATTAAACTTTTTTAGTTTTGCCCCGTAAAAGAATTTAGAATTATGCTAGACGAAACTTTGAAATCCATTATCTCTGATAACGCCAAAAATATGAGGCGATCAGCCATCCGGGATCTTCTGAAAATGGCTACACGTCCTGACGTGATATCTTTTGGAGGCGGCTTCCCGGACATTACGGCTTTTCCCGTAGATCAATTAAAGGAAGTCGTAATGGAAGTCCTGGAAGAAAATGCCTTGCAGGCATTGCAATATGGTGAAACGTTGGGAGTTAAGGAATTAAGAGAGGTGCTTGCACAACGTTACCGTGACCAGGGTATGGAGGTTACTTATGAAAATTTCATAATTACCACATCGTCGCAACAGGCAATAGATATGCTGTGTCAGCTGTTAATTAATCCCGGAGACACGCTGGTCTGCGGCTTGCCATCCTACCTGGGAGCTTTACAGGCTTTTTATGCCCACAGGGCCAATCCCGTGGGAATTCCCAGAGATGAGGAATTGCATTCGGTGGTCAGTGCATTGGTTACTGCCGGTAAAAAACCGAAATTCATCTACGCCATACCCGATTTTCAAAATCCATCCGGTGTGACAATGGATATGGAGCAACGAAACAATGTCCTGGAAGTTGCCAGGGAATTTGATCTTCTGGTAGTGGAAGACAGTCCTTACCGGGAGATCCGTTTCAGCGGCGAACCCATGCCTTTGATCTATTCACTGGATAAGGAAGAGCGTACGGTGTTGCTGGGAACTTTTTCCAAGACATTCGTGCCCGGGTTCCGCCTTGGATGGATCATGGCTCCGGTAAACATAATTGAGCGGCTGGAGATTGTTAAGCAATCCATGGATTTGTGTGCTCCGGTATTCAATCAGTTCATAGCTGCCCGTTTTATGAAAAAAGGCTATTACGACAAAAATATTGAGCGGGTTAAGATCAATTACCGTAACAAACGCGACAGCATGATCGCCGCATTTGAAAAATACATGCCCGAAGGGGTAACCTGGACCAATCCCGAAGGAGGCCTTTTCCTCTTTGTTACACTGCCTGAAGGGTACGATTCTACGGAACTTTTCAAAATTGCGGTAAAAGAAAACGTGGCCTTTGTCATTGGGGAAGCATTCCACTGTGACGGGTCAGGGAAGAACACCTTGCGGATCAACTTTTCTTATATGGAAGAATCACGTGCCGAGGAGGGGATCCGTCGCCTGGCCGGTGCCATTGTCAGAATGATGGAGGATAAAAAGGTCAAAGGTCAATAATCAGTTCATTCAGCGAGCGTTTGGGTACATGATGTGTCCCATCCGCATCTCTCCAATATTTGATGTTTTCCCCGGCCGGGAGGTCGGGGTTTGTTGTTGTTAGTATAAGCGGTCTATAATCTTCTGACGGTTCATTTCAGCGGGAGTCCCGAAAAACATTTTTTTATCCGGGGTCATAATCCAAAAAAGATCACAATGCTGCATGGCAAGGGAGAGATCATGCGTGGAAAACAGGATACCCTTATTCTCTTCAACAGCGAGTTTTTTGAGTAGCAGAACTGTAGCTTGTTTATTCGCTATATCCAGGAAAGCGGTAGGTTCATCAAGAAGGATCAATGGCGTGTCCTGTACCAGGGCCCGGGCAATGGCAACCCGGTGAAATTCCCCGTCGGACAGATCGGCACTGTTTCTTCCGGCCAGGTGGGCTATCCCTGTTTTTTCCAACACACCGGCAATGATCTGTTTTCCCAGGGGATTTTCAAGCCCCAGCCAGTTGGTATACCGGTACCTTCCTGTGCTAACGGTATCTTCAACAGAGAAATTGGCGGCCCTCCATGGTTGTGCCGGCACAAACGCACACAGGTCCCGGTCATGGGGGAGACCCTGTGGTATAACAGAACCTTTCAGAGGGGGCAGTAATCCGGCGATTGTTTTTAACAGGGTGGATTTTCCGATACCGTTAGGTCCCAATATTCCGGTGATCTTTCCACAAAGCAATTGCAGGGTGATATCTTCAAAAAGGATTTGTTTTTTGGAGTAGCCAATGGATAAAGCATATATGTCCAGGCAGGGTGTCATAGTTTTACGGCTCTGTTTTTAAAGATCACATATATGATCACGGGAATTCCCATAAGGGCAGCTACGGTATTGACGGGTAAAACGCTTTGTGAACCGGGCATCTGGGAAATGATATCGGCCAGGATCATCATACAGGCACCCAGGATGGCAGAACCGGGAATCAAAACACGGTGATTAGCGTTATTGAACAGCATACGTGCTATATGGGGAACAGCTATACCTATGAAGCCGATTGGACCGCAAAAGGCGGTCACGCTTCCTGCAAGCAAGGTGGTAGCCAGAAAAATGCGATTTCTGACGCGCGAAACCTGAATGCCCAGGCTTTTTGCGTATTCTTCACCCATAATCAAAACATTCAGGTCCTTTATATTGATAAATGAAATTCCCAAACCGGTAAGACACAGAACTGCCATAACGGCCAGGCGGTTTCCCGTAACGTTCCCGAAGCTGCCCATAGTCCAGAGTACGTATGTCTTTAGAGCGGCTGCTTCTGAAAAATACTGGATGAGTCCGATCAATGCCGAGCCGGCGGATCCTATCATTATTCCCAGGATAAGAAGGGTCATATTGCTTTTTAATCTTTTTGATGCCGCCACAATGATCAGCATGACAGCCAGGGCTCCCATCCATGCAAATGCAGCAGTGCCAAGATTAGTAAGCCAGGAAGGCCCATTTCCAAGGCCCAGCCAGGAAGAACCCATGACGAAAAAAGCCACGCCGAGTCCTGCCCCCGAACTGATACCCAGAACATACGGGTCTGCCAGCGGGTTCCTGAACAGCGTTTGCATTTGTGCCCCGCATACGGCAAGTGACATACCGGCCAGGAGAGCTGTGATCATTTTGGGGATCCTGAAATTCCAGATTATTTTATATACGTAATCTGTAGAATCATATCCCGTCAACGCGCTTATAATATCCGGAAAAGACAGATTGACCGATCCCAGGAACAGGTCACCGGCTATGAGCAGAATCAGGACAAAAGGGATCCACAGTTTTTTCATCAACACAAAGATAAACGAAAAACGGTTGGTACTAAAAAACAGTTATATTTGCGGGGTTCTAACACAAATACTATCAATTTTGAAAAGGTTTCCTCTATCAATTTTCTTTTCTTTAGCCTGTTACGTACTGTTTGCCCAGGGGGCTGATCGTGAAATGCCCACAGCTATAGATACCTTGGCTACGGAAGATAAATTTACAAGGATCGTATTGCTGGAAGATTTTTCCTGGCAATACCTGGATCTTGGAAAACCGGTCTTTGATGAACTGGAAATGTATACCGGGTGGGATTCGTCCTCCATTCATGCATTCAAGGATCTTGAATTGGAAGATATGCCCGATGAGATCACCCTGGTACTGGCCGATTCCCTGCAGGGATTTTGTTGCCCGTTTACAGAAAAAATCCGATCACGTTATGCATTCAGAAGAACCCGTCCACACAGGGGGACGGATATTGCCTTGGATACCGGAGACTCAATCCGGGTTGCATTCAATGGGGTAGTACGGGTCATGGAACCTTCCCGAAACACGGGAGGATACGGAAACCTCTTGGTGGTAAGGCATCCCGGCGGGTTGGAAACGTATTACGGTCATTTATCCAGATTTCTTGTCAAACCGGGAGAGATTGTCAAAGCGGGAGAAGTGATAGGTCTTGGAGGCAATACGGGCAGAAGCACAGGGGCGCATCTTCATTTTGAGACACGCTTCAAAGGAAAAGCCTTTGATCCCGAACGTATCATAGACTTTGAAAACGGATCTCTCAGAGATTCCGTATTTGTACTTAAAAAACATTATTTCAGCATCTATTCCCACTACGGTCAGACCGATGAAGAATCCCTGGCCGCTTCACAAAGAATCGTTCACACCATCAGATCGGGAGATACTTTAGGGGCCCTGGCCATGAAATACGGAACCACTGTCCGGCAGATCTGTGCGTGGAACAATATATCTTCGAAGACGGTTCTGCGTATTGGAAGAAGGTTGATCGTCAGGTAAACGCCGGCAAGGATTTATCTTGGTTGTATGAAATAATGGTATACAGCTTTTTGCAACCACTCTGAAGCTTGTTGGAAAGAGGCTCCGGGCGGTGTGACAGAAATACATTTATCAAAAACGTCGTTCAGTAACTTTTCGGATCCAGGTGTTACACTGCCGCAAAATGACAGGATTCTTTTGTTGTGTTTTTTAGCCAGACGGGCTACCCCCGCAGGGGCTTTTCCCATAAGGGTCTGAGCATCCATTTTGCCTTCTCCGGTAATTACAAGGTCTGCATTGATGACCTCATTTTCAAGTCCGATGGCATCCATGATCATATCAGATCCCGATTCCAGACGCCCGTTCAGAAATTCCAGAAAAGCATAGCCGAGACCTCCGGCGGCTCCGGCTCCAGGGATGTCTTTGTTATCAGATGCGCCGGGGGGCTTTGGAAACTTTTTTGCAGCTACTTCTGATAAATGACACAATCCGTTGTCCAACAATGTTATATCTTTTGGGGACGCTCCTTTCTGGGGCCCGTATACATAAGCAGCTCCCTTCGGACCGCAAAGCGGGTTGGTAACATCGCAAGCGATCCTGAAGTGACATTCATCCAGTAAAGGATGTTTGCCTATGGTGTTTATGGATGCAATGCGTTCCAGGTCTTTTCCGCAAATACCTGCGTCCCGGCCCTGAGGATCCAGAAATTCAAAACCCAAAGCGGTAAGCATGCCAATGCCCCCGTCGTTTGTGGCGCTGCCTCCTATCCCGATCAAAAAAGTACGGCACCCTTGTGTCAGGGCGTGAAGAATCAATTCTCCAACTCCGAATGTAGTCGTATAAATAGGGTTTCTTTCATTTTCAGGTACGAGAGACAATCCGGAAGCCGCCGCCATTTCTATAACCGCTGTGGGATTCTTGCCAGATCCCGGGATGATGCCGTAAATGGCCTCCACTTGTGCTGTGAGAGGTCCCCTTACCTTGACGGTTCTGTATACACCGCCCATTCCCTGGATCAAAGCCGTAACGGTTCCTTCGCCCCCGTCGGCCAGGGGGAGTACCCGCGTTTCGGGGATTTCCAGGGACTTGTACCGATAGGCTTTTTCGATGCCTCTTTGTACGGCGTGTCCCGCTTCCCACGAAGTCAGGCTCCCTTTAAAGGAATTCATGGCAATAATGATCTTCATGTCAGACGGTATTCAACTATACATTGTATGATCTCGGTCAGGGCATAAATCAGGAAAAATACACCTGCAAAAATGGTAAGTGTAACGGCGGTGTTGAAGGGATTTAACAGGATCACAACAGACAGGATGATCACCAATACAGGGTTTAGATAGATAAACCAGGGCAGGCGGGACTCATTGCTTTTTCGGAATTGAAAAATATGAGCCAGTTGCAAAAACCCTGAGAACAACAGGATCAAGCCGGCTATGAACATGGTCAGTCCTGTAAAAAACCGGGGAAAGATCAGCAACAATATGGCAAAGATCAAAAAAACGGCAGATGACAAAAAAAGCATGCGTTGCAATCCTTTGTCTTTTGTCTGGTTTTTCCAGGCAAAGTACAGGGAAAAGAGCCCTCCTGTGAGCATAATGGCAGCCATTATCCTTACCAGGGTAACCACGCTTCCTTCCGGATTGATAAGCAGGAACAGTCCCAGAGCCAGTCCCAGAATGCTTCTTAAAATACCAGGGCCAATGCCGGATATGCTTTTCATGTCTTAAAGTATATTAATCGTATAAAGATAATAATTTTTACATTTGCTGCTTATCCAATCTTTATGGCGGCATTTCTACAGGCTGATAATCTTACAAAGACATACGGGGACAAAGTACTATTCCGGGATATCTCCTTCCACATTGAGCAGGGAGATAAAGTGGCCCTGGTGGCTTCCAACGGAAGCGGGAAAACGTCTTTGTTACACGTTCTGTCGGGTGGGGAATCCCCGGAAGGGCAGGGAAGTATTAAATTTCTAAAAGATGTCCGTGTGGGCTACCTGCAACAAGATCCGGTATTGGATTCCCGGTTGACGGTCACCGAGCAGGTACAGAGGGCTAACCAGAGCGTCTGGCAGGCGGTGAAAGCTTACAACCGGGCGGCTGCCGGTACCGATAAGAAAAAGTTGGAAAAGGCCATTAACGATATGGACCGCCTGAACGGATGGAACTATGACAATTTGATCACACGGGTTCTAACCCGGCTGGGTCTGAATTTCCCGGATAAAAAGATTGGTTCTTTATCCGGGGGCGAGCGCAAAAAGGTTGCGCTGGCCGGTTTGCTTGTTCAGGAAGCGGATCTTTTGATTCTGGATGAGCCTACCAACCATTTGGACGTAGAGGTCATAGAATACCTGGAAGAATACCTGGCCACTTCTTCCAAAACCATTTTGATGGTAACTCACGACAGGTATTTCCTGGACCGGGTGTGCAATAACATTTTTGAGCTTGATAACGGCTGTTTATACACCTATAAGGGCAATTACAGTTACTTCCTGGAAAAAAGAGAGGAACGCCTGGCCAATACGGCGGCTGAAACCGATAAAGCCAGGAATCTTTACAGAAGGGAATTGGAATGGATACGGAGTACTCCATGCGCCAGGACCGGTAAGTCAAAGTCCCGGATTGAGAGTTTCAAAGAACTGAAATCAAAAGCAGATGTCCGCCTGGACGCAAAGAAAATGACTATTGATCCCGGCATTGCGCGCCTGGGCGGGAAGATCATACATAGCAAAGCACTTTCTTTCAGTTACGGAGAGAAATGGATAATCAAAGATTTCACATACAATTTTGCCCGGTACGAGAAGATCGGAATCATTGGCGGGAACGGTGCCGGCAAGAGCACGTTTCTGAAACTGATCACCGGAGAGCTGGCTCCTGTTTCAGGCACTCTTCAAACCGGTGAAACCGTCCGTTTCGGCTTTTACCGGCAGGAGGGAATTGCCTTTGACCCGCAGGACACGATCTTTGACGTGGTGCACAATATTGCCGAGACGGTGCTTATGGCAGACGGAACCCGCGTGCCCCTGAATACCTTCCTGAACCGTTTTCTATTTCCGCCTTCCACACACCGGATAAAAGTAGAAAAACTGAGCGGGGGAGAAAAAAGGCGTTTGTACCTGCTTACCGTCCTTATGAAAAACCCGAACTTCCTGATCCTGGACGAGCCTACCAATGACCTGGACATTCTTACCCTGAACGTGCTGGAGGAATACCTGGAGCATTTTAAGGGATGTTTGCTAATCGTTTCCCACGACAGGTATTTTTTGGACAAACTGGCCGATCACCTGTTTGTTTTTGAAGGGAACGGCCATATCCGTGATTATCCCGGCAAAAGCAGTGAATATTACAGCGCAGTAAAATTGGAAAACGCCCCTGCACAGGAAAAAGAAGCAAACGGCAAAGCGAAACCCGCCGGGAAGGATCCCGGGAGCGAAAGAAGTGCTGCTCCAAAAAAAATGACTTACCGGCAACAGAAACGCATGGAAGCACTGGAGGAGACGATCCAGGAACTCGACCGTGAAAGAACAGAACTGGAAAAAATCCTCTCCGAGCCCGGCCGGTCTTTGAAAGAGATTACCCGAGCCTCGGTGCGAATGGGTGAAATACTAAGTAAACAGGAACAGAACTGGGCAGAACTGCTGGATCTGGAAGGTCAGTCGGACGGGTAATTTGCCAGGAATTCCGGATAGATCTTCATGTGTTCATTCGCAGCGCCGTTCCGGTCAAACAACCCGCCCCAGCGGGGAGAAGTGGCTTCCCATATGAATGTCCCCAATCCCATTTTCCCGGGAACATCACGTACTATTTCATTGACTTCCCGGCGGTGTTCCTGGTACTCAACCACAATAACGGGTTTGTTGTAACGGGCTGCCAGATCATTCAGGTTGCAGCGCAGGTCATCAAGCGTCCCGTGCCACTGCGGATAATAGGATTGTCCTATTACATCAAACACCACATCCCGGCTGAGGATCTTGTCAAAGAAATAGACCGATTCTTCATTTTGTCCGCCACAGGCTATGTGCACCATAACCGGTATGTCCGGGTCTGCAGCACGTACGCCTGCCGAGGCGCAGCGCAACAATACGCCAAATGACATGTAGGAGTCTTCAATTTTTCCCTGCGGCCAGAGCATCCCGTGGTTGATCTCGTTCCCGACCTGTACCATATCGGGGCGGACTCCTTCTTCCATGAAACGATTAATCACTTCGTTTGTATAGCGATAGACCTGTCCTTCCAGCCCCGATCCGTAATATTCTTTCCAGGCAGCGGGAGTGTATTGCTTGCCCGGATCGGCCCAGTTGTCGCTGTAATGAAAGTTCAGCAACAGTTTCAGTCCCGCACTTTTAATGCGTTTGGCCATTTCCAGCGTTTTTTCCAATCCGCAGTATCCTTCCGGGGAATACCCGTTTTCGGCGGTGGGGTCTGTGAACAAGCGCAGACGTATCCAGTTGAATCCGTTGTCTTTAAGGATTTCAAGAATGTCTTTTTGCACGCCTTTGTCCGAGAATACCGTGCCCCGGTCTTCCTGCTGCTGTACCCACGAAATGTCGGCTCCCACAACCGGTCGGTCAAAGGCCATCTCCCGGGTTACCGGGGGAAGGGTTTGCGGGCGGGTTTGCGCGTAAGACTCGGCAAGGTTCCTGTATATGTTCAGCACGTCTTCAGAGGCTTTCCCTTCAGGGAAAAGGACCCACGCAGGCTCCCAGGCCATGGTTCCGTATCCGAGGCCGCCGGGAACGGAGCGTACAATGTCGTTGATGCGTTTGATGTTTTGGGCGTTGGCACCGTATTCACAGACACAAAGGGGCTTTTGATACCTTTCCGCCAGGTCGTACAGATTGGCCTGAAGGTCGCGGTACGTGCCGTGCCATTGTTCGTAATAGGAAAGTCCAATGATGTCGTATCCTGCTTTGTATGTGTCCATATAATCCAGGAACTGACGGCACAGGGTGTTTTGTCCTCCCAGTGCCAGGTGGACCATCAGGCGGGCCCGGGGCAACACTTCGCGGACGGCTTTTTCTCCGGCTTTGTATAGTCCCATAAGGGCTGCCCAGTTGCTTTCTTCCGCATTGTCGTCAATAAATCCTTCGGGCCATACCATGCCGTGATTGATCTCATTCCCGATCTGAATAATATCCGGGGCAGTACCTGATTCTTTCATGGCCATTAATACATCCCGGGTATATTGATAAAGCGCATGTTCCAGCTCTTCCCCGGTCAGGTCTTTCCAGGCAGATGGTTTGTATTGCTTGTCCGGATCTGCCCAAGTGTCCCGGTAATGAAAATCCAGGGAAAACGTCATGCCGGCGGCTTTTATGCGCCGGGCCATGGCAATGGTTTGTTCCAGGCCGCAAAAACCTTCCTTGGAATACCCGTCCTGAGCGGTCGGGTCTATAAAGATCCGCAGGCGGATATTGTCAAACCCGTTTTCGGCCATGATGGCACATATGTCTCTTTGAACACCGGCAGTATCCGTAAAGGTCAAGCCCCGGGATTCAAACTGGGGGATGAAGGATATATCGGCGCCCAGGCTGTGGTGTGGAATTGAAGGATGACATCCAACGGAAAAAACGGCCAATACCAGGGATATAATAAGCCCTGTGATTTTGATTGCTCTTGTTTTCATAGATCTACCAGGTTGTTGAGGATCGCGTATATGGTCAGTCCGGAAGGGGAATGGATCTGCAGTTTGGCGGCTATGTTTTTGCGGTGGGTCATTACCGTATGGACAGAGATGAACAGTTTGTCTGCTATTTGTTTGTTTGTTAACCCCTTAACTACTTCAACAATGATGTCTTTTTCGCGTTTGCTCAACTCTTTGGGAATGTCCTTGTGCTGGTCTGCGTTGAAGAGTTTGATGATCTTGTTGCGGATCTGTTCTGCCGAGTCGTAGATGGATACCGAGTCGTCGTAATGTTCCAGGGTATGGCTGTCTGCCAGGGAATGGAGCAAAGCCACGGATTTCATTTTGTTGTTGCCGCACAGGGTCCTGACTTTTCCGGTCAGGCGCGGTTCTGTTGCCGTGGGGTTGATAATGAACAGGTCCGGTGTGTACTTGCATAATACATACTCAAGCTGGTTCATGTCTGCGATCTCAATTATATAAATATCCAGGGTGTTAATGCGTTTGAGCACATCAATGATGCCTGCACGAAGAATCTCGGAAGGTTCGGCTATGGCAACACGGATCTTTTTGCTCATTGCTTCTTTAGATTGAGTTCCAGTTGAGATATCATGGGGACAAAAAGATTGTCTTCAATGAAGTTATGGGAAGCCAGGTCAGAGGCACAGGCAAAGATATCGAACAGTACGCTGTTCAGTTCATCCACATTTCCCGGGGGATAGTATTTAATCAGGATGTTTTTTAATTCGGAAAGTTTTGATTCAATATTGTCATGTTGCCTGCAAAACACACGGATGTTATAATCACCGCGTTTTATCCCTGAAAGCAGCGATCTTACATAAGGGAAGACGGTGGTTTCTTCGTATTCCATATGGGTATGCACTTGTTCCACGTAAAGATCGTAGAAACGGATAATGGCTTTGGCTGCATTGTCGTGATGCGTGTCTATGGCAGAGAGAAGCTTTTGCCGGATG
>Ga0334896_1002412_pt1 | contig 13129 bp, 9 predicted proteins | sample GraSluR3_MG_8_FD_207734 | JGI IMG/M metagenome (GOLD analysis project Ga0334896, IMG submission 207734) | Sludge microbial communities from methane-producing bioreactor in Wageningen University, Netherlands - Granular Sludge_27_06-R3 | ecosystem: Engineered > Bioreactor > Anaerobic > Unclassified...
ACTGTGCCAGTGAGCCGGCACTTAGCTGCAGCCATTCATGGATGTCTTTGTTTTCTGATTGTCGGTAGCGGTTCAGGTTGGCCGATGCGGCAGCATTCCAGGCAGAGCGGTTTATGGCCTGGGCAGCAAAGCCAAAGCGCAACAGGTGTTTCAGTGGAGAAAGCACTTTTACCACAGTTTTAAAATCATTCTGACTGGCTTTGAGCTTTGGTGTAGTTTTTTTGGTTCGAAAACCAGGCCGCACTCTTACCACCGTTTTGCCATACATCTGATATACTACCAGGTTTCCAATGCGACCCGAAAGCCGGCCCATAAATGCGTCACTTGAATCAGCCATATAAAAGGGTTTAAGTCCGTATCAAAAAGCCATACAAAACTAATAAAAAATATAGCTTATAGGTAGTAAAAACTAAAATAATACGTTTATAAACGATTAAAAAACGACTAAACTAAGTGTAAACTACGTATAAACAAAGTTTAAATAGGTATGTTGATACAGACTTGACTGCTGGTTGATAGGGCGTAAACCAATAGGAATATTTTGACTCTTAACAGTCGTAAATGGTATGAGGGTGGTATGACACCATCTTAAACTGATTATATGACTTTTGAGGACAAGGGGCAGGAGCTTCTTGGCAAACGAATTGAAAGGATGGCCAAAAAGGTGGTTTTGAGAAAATTAATCATTATTGTCCGGTATAAATCAAATAAAAACGCTCAATCGCTTGGAATAATTCCGTCCCTGACGGCACCTTAAATTATTAATCCTGTTTTCTACCCATATTTGGTGCCTAAGGGCACCGGGCAGTTCGATCAAAGATGATTTGTTGAACATTCGGTTAAACCAGAATCTGAGCCTGTGATCCCGTAAGGATCGCAGATGGGTAGAAAAACATTCCCAAAAAGACCATTCCGTCCCTGAGGCGAGGATACATCATTGATTGTTATTATTATTGGAATAATTCCATCCCTGACGGGACGGCACTTCGATTGATAATCCTGTTTTCTACCCATATTTGGTGCCTAAGGGCACCGGGCAGTTCGATCAAAGATGATTTGTTGAACATTCGGTTAAACCAGAACCTGAGCCTGTGATCCCGTAGGGATTGCATATGGGTAGAAAAACATTTCAACATTAGACCGTTCCGTCCCGTAGTGGACGGCATAATAATAAAAGAGTTATTAATTGATTTGTGGTGGTATTAATTAATTTTCATCCTTAAAATCAATAGGTTGAAAAACATAGCGTTCATCAAAGGGAACCTCAAATTTTTCTAAAAACTCAATGTATTCTTCCAAAAATGTTTTTTTGCGATGATGTTTTTTCTGATCTTTTATGTAATCAATTACGTTATTTATCTGAGACCTGCCGTATGAAAACCCACCATAACCCTCTTGCCAGGAAAAACGTCCCGTAATAAATCCCTTTTGGTTAATCCATTTTGAAGAATCTCCTTTTACTTGCTGCATTAAATCCGACAAGGATTGATTGGGTCGCATTCCAAAAAAAATATGGATGTGGTCTGGCATACCATTGATAGCTAAAACTTTATGCCCGTAGTTTTGGATAATCCCTGTGAGATATCGATATAATTCTATTTCCCAGGAAGGTCTGATAACACAATGGCGATTTTGAACCGTGAAGACGGTCTGAATATGAATTTGGGTGTATGTGTTGGCCATAATGATTTGTTTTATCCATCAAATCTAAAAAATAATTTGTGAATCATGTTTTTTTTGATTTGCGCTTGGAATAATTCCGTCCCTGACGGCACCTTAAATTATTAATCCTGTTTTTCTACCCATATTTGGTGCCTAAGGGCACCGGGCAGTTCGATCAAAGATGATTTGTTGAACATTCGGTTAAACCAAAACCTGAGCCTGTGATCCCGTAAGGATCGCAGATGGGTAGAAAAACATTCCAAAACAGGCCATTCCGTCCCGTAGTGGACGGCATTATCATTTTACCGGACAACATTGATTTAAAATTACGTTCAAATCCAGAAGGTCGTTTTGCAATAATTGAATAGTTTTTTCTAAATTTACACTTTTGTTAGACATCCAACCTTATTCAGCTGTTTATCAATGAATAAAGCGGTCATAGTTTAAGGGAAGGATGGGACTGACAAGGCGGGCGCATGTTTGGCGGGAAGTGTTATACTTTTTTCTAAGATGATTTTTCGCTTTTAAAACAATTTGTTAATTTAGCTGGGTTAAAACAATCTAATTCTTGAAACCAAAACCAACCATACAACTGCAACAATACACGCATGAAGGCTCGGCTGTGATTCAGCTACATTTTAAGTACAATTTCAAGCTGAAAGAACAGGTAAAGCGTTTGCCTGGAGCACAATGGAGTGTAGCCATGCAGTGTTGGTTTATTCCGGAGCTTGAATTTGAGCTGGCAAGTGTTTTAGAAGCCCTTGAACCGGTAGCAATTATTGAGGATGATGCCATAAAAAGGGATTCGAATAAAAATGCACCGTCGAACATTAAAGCAAGGCAGAATCGAATACATGCTCCTGTTTCAGAAAAGCCCTTAATAAACACTATTAAAGTTAGTTGTGACGAAAAGGAAAAAACTTTTTATCTGTCGCTGCCTTATGCGCTAAAGGAGCAGTTTAAAAAGCTTGAAGGTGCCAAACAATTTTATTTCGTGTATTAATCAGATGGAAAATATATACGCAATATGTCAATTAAAGTAAGTAAGGAGATACATAAGGGTGAGGCAAGAATTGTTGTTTATTTTGATTATGATAAAGCATTAATAGCCAAGATAAAAAATATTGCAGATGCTAAGTGGAGTCAAAGTTTAAAGGCATGGCATGTTCCACATGATAAACATATTTTAGAAAAACTGATAGTGTTATTTGACAACGAAAAAATAAGCTTGTCGGCTGAGCTTGAGAATTTAATTAAGAAAGAATTGCCTGACAAGAAAAACAGCAATAAGGCTCAGGCTGTGAAGATTGACGTGATAAACAGAAAAATAAGAATTTATTTACCTAAAAATGAAGACGACATAAAGTTCATCAGAGGAATACGTTACAGCCGGTGGCACAAAGGCGATTTCTGTTGGGAAGTGCCTGATTATCCAGGCAATCTTGATTTGATCAAGGATTATTTTGCTGGAAGGATAAATTCATTAAACCTGTATGAAGCAATGGAAGTTAAGGCCGTAAAAACGAGCATGCAAAGCATTCAGCGTGATGAAGTATTGTTTTTGAAGACGCGTTCGGGTAGGGTGAAAATATTAGCATTTTTCAACAAAGCCCTGATTCAGGCCATTAAAGAAATACCCTATCACCGATGGGATGCCAAAAATAAATGGTGGACGATACCCTATTCGGAAGTGATAATGGAAAGGATGAAAGCGGCGTGTGAAGCACATCAGTTGAAAGTAATTGTAGAGGAAGAGCCAAAAACCGGTGTGGCGGCAAAAAAAATCAGTCCTTTTGATGTGCCCAACTACCGTAAGGTACCTGAATCGTATATTCAAAAGCATATCGAATTACGAAACAGCCCGCATACCATCAAGAATTATGTGTCGGCCTTTGAGGAGTTTATTAATTACTTTCCTCAAATGGAGATCGAACAGATCAATGAAGCCCAGATAATGGAGTATTTAAGGTATTTGGTAAGCGAGCGGCAGGTATCGGTTTCGTATCAAAATGTAGCCATCAATGCCATCAAGTTCTATTACGAACAAGTATTGAAAGGGCGGCGCAAGTTTTATTTTATCGACAGACCCAGACGTGATAAGGTGCTTCCTGAAGTTTTAAACATGCAGGAAATTACCGCTATGATCAAGCAAACTGAAAACATAAAACACAAGTTGATTCTTATGTTTGGCTACGGATCAGGTTTGCGCCTGAATGAGATCAATAAAATAAGGCTCAGTGATATTGACAGGGAACGCATGCAGTTGAAGGTGAAAAACGGAAAGGGGCGCAAGGATCGCTATACCAAACTTGCGGCTAAAATAATCCCCATATTAGACGAATATCTTGCCAATGAGCCAACGGATGATTTATTATTTAAGGGAGCTACTGGGGGTTTGTATTCTGATCGTTCGATACAGCAAGTTGTAAAACAGGCTGCTGAAAGAGCGAAAATTCAAAAAAAGGTAACACCTAAAACGCTGCGACACACCTTTGCAACGCATTTGCTGGAGCAGGGAGTTGACTTGCGTTACATACAAGAAATGCTTGGCCATGCCAGCAGCAAAACCACTGAAATATACACCCATATCACCACGAAGGGATTTGAAAATATCGAAAGTCCGATGGATGGTTTGGATATTTAATAATTTTTTATCTTTAGCCATTGAAAAAAAATGAAAACCATAAAGGTGGAACATAGACACAAGGTGAATATATACGCAATAGTGCGTGTATTCACTCGTTAGCGGTAATATATTGACTGAAAACATCTTTAAAACATGAACAAGATTTTTATTTACGGAATAGTAATATTTATTATAAATCTCAACGAATTGTATGCTCAATCTTATGACCTTACTTCCGTTGACGAGTTTTTTAAAGTTGCAGGAATATTAAAAGAAGGAAAAGAAATATCTAATGTTCAGTGGGATAATTTTGATAATTCTGCTTGTTACAGAAATTATTCAAAAAGACAAGACAAATTTGTAATAAATACGATAAAGAATTCTATTATTATTGTATTTGGAAGTAGTCATAATTCTGAACTAGACAGTATTTTAAGTATTACAGAAAAGGACATGGAAAGGGATATAAAACTGCTGTTTAAGAAGGAACTTTTGACGAATTACTTAAGTGTAAAGAGTAATTACGACTCAATTAAATCATTTAGAGAAAATTACGATTTTAATAATTTGGTTGAAAAATCTAAGCAAAGATTAGGTTCATTCCTTGGGCAACCGTTAGATTCTTCAATAATACTTAACCCTGTTTATTTTTTATTTATTACAGCAGATGGGAAAAATAACGAAGAAGCAATATATGTCGATTTTAATTTGATTTATAAAAAAACTGAACAACAACGAATAGACTTTATTGCCCATGAAATGTTTCACAATTATCGAGCATACTTTAGAAATTATGACTTTATACATAGTAGTGACCTTAACAGTGCTTTAGATATGATACAAGACGAAGGAATTGCTGATTTAATTGACAAGAAAATTGGATATAATAATTACTTTATTGAAAATGGAGAATTGACAGAATTGGGTGAAATATTTGTAAAACTATATAGTCAAGCACCAACTGATTTAGAAAGGTTTCAATCTGTAATCTTAGATTATTCTAAAGATAAAATAACTGAAACGAAAATGATAGATGAGATAATAGAAATTGTTAAATTTGGAGGTCATCCAATTGGATTTTATATGGCTAATAAAATTGTTAGTGCCGGATATCAAGAACAGATGCTTATAACCTTTTATAATCCTTATGAATTTTTCAGACTTTATAATAAGGCAGCAAAAGAACAAAACGGTTTTCAATTAAGTGACGAATTTATGAATTATTTAAACGAAATTACTAAAGAATACTACCGCTAACAGCAAGGCTATATGCAATAAGGGGGATTATGGTAAATCAAACATTCTGTCCCGCTCAAACTGCAGTGTTGGCTGACAGGAAAGAAGTCCGCAATCCCTTACTGCATATAGCCGCAAACCGTTAGCAACAAGCCTAAAAGACAACGACATAGAAAAGAACAATATGACAGAAACGAAAGAATATTTTTGCTGCAATATGAAAAAAGAAGAATGCCAACGCTCAATCGGGCACATTTGCTTGCCCCATCACACAAGCCAACGCTTCGCAAGCAAAAGAGCCCGATTTTTTGCCAACGTTGACGTAATATTAACTAATTTAGTCGCCTAGAAAATTATGGCAAAATTTATACAAAATCTTATAGATGAAATAATTGACCAATATGTTTATGCGGACGAAACAAATCGACCGTGGATAATTGGTTTTAGCGGTGGAAAAGACTCAACCGTAATGTTACAGCTTGTTTGGAAAGCAATTTCACAAATCAAAGAGTTGACAGGAATTGTAAAACGTGATATTTATGTTGTCTGTAATGATACAATGGTTGAAAATCCAGTTATTACTGAATATGTGTATCGTGTGCTTGACAAAATTGAACAAGCGGCAGTTGAACAGGACATCCCAATAAGAGTAATAAAAACAATTCCTAGACTTGAAGATTCCTTTTGGGTTAACTTAATTGGACGTGGCTATCCAGCCCCTAATAACGCTTTCAGATGGTGTACAGAAAGACTAAAAATACGACCAACATCAAGGTTTCTGATTGAACAAGTAAATGAGTTTGGAGAAGCAATTATTTTAATTGGAACACGTTCTGCCGAAAGTGCTCAACGTGCTAAATCAATGAAAAAACACGCAATCAAAGGAAAGCGTTTAACAAAGCACCCGACACAACCAAATACCTATATGTACGCTCCAATTCGTAGTTTAAGTTTAGAAGAAGTTTGGTACGTAATTAACACAATGGAATCACCTTGGGGATCTGACAATTCAGAACTTTTTCAAATTTATTCAGACGCAAGTGCAGATGACTATGAATGTCCAACAGTTGTGACCAACAAAGAACATAAATCGTGCGGACAAAGCCGTTTTGGATGTTGGGTTTGTACAGTTGTAAAAGAAGATAAATCAATGTCCGCATTGATTGAAAATGGTTTAACTTGGTTAACACCTTTGCTGAAATTCCGAAATGAATTAGCTGCTGAACGAAACATAATTGAACACCGAATGCCAGAACGTAGAAATGGAACAGCTGCCATAAACGGAATGGGGCCATATTATCCTTGGTATAGAGCAAAGGTGTTGGAAAGACTTTTTGAAACTCAAAAAGAAATTCAAAAAGAAAAACCACACGTTGAATTGATAACAAACCAAGAATTAGTTGCCATTCAAACCATATGGTACAGAGATTTTATTTTTAATCAAAAGGTATCAGACCTTTATCGCAAAGCTTACAAAATCAATTTGGATATGAAAGACCAAAACGAAAAACACGAAAAGGAATTAGAGTTGTTGAAAAAATCGTGTGAGGACAACCCCACCGATTTTGACTTAATTCAAGAATTATTAACGCTTCAAAAAAACAAATCACTTTTGAATAGAAAAAGAGGTTTGAAAGAGGATATTGAAAACCGTATTGAAGAGTACCTAAAGAAAGAAAAATAATATGTACATAAAGGAAATTGAGTTAAACAACTTTAGAATTTACAAAGGGGTTAACAAAATCAATTTATCACCTGAGAAAGACAAAAATGTAATTGTCGTAAGTGGTAAAAATGGTTTTGGAAAAACTACTTTTTTAATGTCGCTTGTTTGGTGTCTTTATGGTAAGAATATGCAAAATGTTGATGAGCTTTACCAAAAAGAAATCGGAGATAAAGGAGGATACGGCAAGTATATTGGCAACAGTTTAAATAGATTAGCAAAATCAGAGGGAGAAACAAAATTTTCTGTTTCTGTTACTTTTCGAGACGTAAAAATTCCTGAAATTACCTGCAACGAAATTAAAATCACACGAACTTATGACATTGTTACAAGTGCTAGTGATAAAGTTGAAGTTCTTGTTGATGGTTTTCAAAATGAATTAATTCAGGATTTAACAACTGATGGTAAACAAGATGGTGAAGAAATTTTTATTCGTGATTTTATTCTTCCTATCGAAATTGCTAAGTTTTTCTTTTTTGATGCTGAAAAAATCGTTTCACTTGCTGAAATTAATTCACCCGAACAAAGACGACTTTTAAGTAAAGCTTATACAGAAGTTTTGGGAATTAAGAAGTATGAAGACTTAAAAGACCAACTTGAATCTATTCAAGATGAATACAGAAAGAAATCTGCAAAACCACAAGAAAAGTCTGAATTAAGTCAAATTATTGCAGACATCGACAAAACTCAAATAGAAATTGAAGAAATTGAAAAATCAATTCAAAAAATCAATGACGAAAAATTAGAAAAGGTTAATGCTTCTAATGATATTCAGCGAAAATTGATTCAAGAAGGAAATCAAATGACTCTTGAACAATTAAATAAACTAAAAGAAGAAGAAAGTGGCTTAAACAATAAACTTTCGCTACTTCAAGACGACTTAAAGGAACTTTTTGATTTAATCCCTTTTGGTCTAGCTGGTGAGACTTTAATGGAAGTTTCAACTCAATTAACTAACGAGAAAAACTACAGAACAAACAAGTTTATTCAAGAAGATGTTGGAGAAAAAACCAACAAAATCCTTGATGACATAGAGCAAGAGAAAAAATCGTTTCCAACAGCAATTCCTACAGAAATAAGAAATTTTTACGAGAATCAAATTAAAAATTTGGTAAGAAAACACTTTTTTGCAGATGCTCCAGAGCTACCATCAAATTTTGAAGCATTACACGATTTTTCAGATGCTGAAACCAACGAGTTAAATGGTTTAGTAAACAACTTAAAGCATACTTTTAAAGAAGCGTTTACACGCTTAAATGATGAATATTCTCGCTCAAAAAATCAGTTAGATTCCATCCGTAGAAAAATTAGGGATGCAGAAAAAGATGCAGAAGATGAATACATTTCAAATTTGAGAAGCGAAAAAGAGCGTTTGGATTTACGTGTAATGTCTATCGAAAAAGACATTTACGATTACAAAGAGAAAATTGGAGGCTTAAAGAATGACATCAAAACCTTAAAACAACGTCAAGAAGAATTAAGAAAGAAAATTGATGATTCTAGAAAGTATAGTGCAAAAGAAGAAAAAGCACAAGAAGTAATTGACCGTTTAAAAGGTTTTATCAAATCATTTAAAGAGGAAAAGAAAAAGTCTCTTGAATCTAATATTTTGAATGAGTTGAACATATTGATGCACAAAAAAGGCTTTATCAAAAAAGTGGCGGTTGACATCAACCAATCGGGTGATGATGTGGACATTAATTTATTTAATTCACGAAATGAAAAGATTGATAAAGGTTCGCTTTCAATGGGTGAAAGACAAATGTATGCTTCTGCCCTTTTAAAAGCATTGGTAGATGAATCAGATATTGAATTCCCAGTTTTCATTGACTCACCAATGCAGAAATTTGACCGTGACCACGCTGAAAACGTGATAAAAGAATTTTATCCAAATGTTTCTAAACAAGTGGTGCTTTTCCCTTTGATTCATAAAGAATTGACTGAAAGTGAATTCAACTTATTGAAACCAAAAATCAGTAAGGCATATTTGATACATAATTTTAGTATGGACGCTTCAAAATTTGTTGAATCTGTTCCAGACCAATTAATTAAAACATACAACGAGCTTTATGCAGATTAATATAAGAACTTCAGAAGCCAATCAAGAAATTGTTAGAAAACTCACTAACAAACTACCTGTTGGCACTAAAGAAAACGTAATTGCAAGAATTGCTTTGGGTTACTCTTTGCAAAATGGCAGAAAATTTAGTAATTCAGAATTTAATTTGTACGATTCTAAAGGTAAAGAGTACAAAGAACATATTCTTTTTGATGCAAAATATAGAGATTTCTTTGTTGCTTTAATTTCTCAGCATTATGGCATATACAAAACGCACGAAAACATCCCGAAATATGTAAAACTTCATATCGACCACGGTTTGGAGTTAATGGACAACTTGTTTAATAACAATAACAACTATACGTTTTTCGATTTCTTGATTGAGCATTTAGACAAAGGGATTTCAATGCTTGACACAGTTACTGTCAGTTTAGATGCTGTAAAAAACAATAGCCAAAATATTGAGAAAACTTTCTTTAAAGAACCTATAAAAATAAATGTCGGTAAAAACTCTTCGACAAATGAAGACATTTTACTTGGCTTCAACGATACCAATGTTTACAACAATTGCCATATTGCCGTTGCCGGAAGTTCGGGTACAGGAAAAACACAATTTGCTTTAGAGTTGCTCAATCAAATTAGCAGTGAATCAAATCATCACGTAAGTTTTATTTATCTTGATTTTAAAGGTTTGAAAGATGATGATTTAAAGTACTTCCAACCTTTCTTTGATAAAACTAAAGCATCATTTATTGATGCTCCAAATACGCCATTTCCTGTAAATCCTCTATCGTTTATTGATAGCATTAATGAAGTAAACAAGCAAATGGGAGTTGACAAATTTGTGGACATCATTTGTAAATACTCAAATATTGGTATCAAACAAAGAGGAACATTACGTGATGCAACTTTGGAAGCCTTTTTGAGTAAAAAGCCAGGAGAATATCCAAGTTTTCCTGAAATCAATGAAAAACTATTAGAAATTGTTGGAGACAAACGAGATACATTAACTGAAATTATTGACGAATTAAGTCGTTACAATATTTTTAAAGACCCAAAAAAGGGAGCGACCTTTTTAAACCAAAACATCTATCTGTCTTTATCAGGTGATTTATCAAATTCAGTACGGTTCACATCCTTGTTTTTGATTATCAATTACATCTACAACACGTTTATGAATATGGATAGCACACCAACCGAAAACGGTTACAGAGGTATGCGATACGTATTGTTGATTGATGAAGCACACGTAATTTTCAAAGAGAAAAAATATCAAGATATTCTCGAAAAAATCCTACGTGAAATCCGTTCAAAAGGCGTTTCTGTAATAATGCTTTCACAAGGTATTGACGAGTTTAACCAATCCAATTTTGACTTTTCTAGTATGTGTGAAATGTCATTCTTGTTAGATATTAAAGATAAAACAAACACAAAAGCCATTAATAAATTCTTAGGACTTAGCGACAAAGACGGAATCAAAGCAGCAAGAAGCCTTGAAAAAATCCAAAAAGGTCAAGCCATTTCCAACATCAAAGAATTTACAAAAGGCGAGTTGTTTGAATTGAAACAATTTTATGCGAGTTAGTTATGGAAAATAGCATACCACATTTTTTTAAAGAAATTAAAGAAAGGGCAAGATTGCAATTTTTTCCCTTTAATGATTTGTATTTTACTTATCTATTCTTCTTTGTCCTACTTATTGGTGGCGTAGGTATATGGATAACTTTAATTCAAGAATTAAATAATAAGGTATTTAATCATGCCAACATCATTTTAAATATTGGCACTTATTATTTGGCACTACTCACAACGTCTTACATAGATATTACCACAAATGAAAAAATCGTAAATAAAAAAAGTCTTCAAATTTACTCTTTTGTTTATCTGTTTATAATTATTGGTGTGTTCTCACTTTCTTTTTTTCTTCCTCAAAACTATTCAATTGCGATGGCAATATTAGGTCTTTTATTAGCCTTATTTGTTTGGCATTTAGCGAATTGTGATAATGAGAAATTTATGGATGAAAGTTATATGGCACGTATTAAATCTGAAGCAAAAGCAACTCACGGAAATAATTGGGGTGACTCAAATGATAATTAATTATGAAGAATTTAATTGATAATAAAATTATAGGTTTTCCAATTATACAGAACCAACAGGATTTTGTAATTGCAAAGTTTAGCATTAAACAAATATTTACTTTTACAAGATACACCACTAGAATTTTAAATTCATTTGATGATGATGGCACTCCAATATATAACGAGGAGATACAAAGGGAAATTGAGCCAAGTCGCGTAAAGAAAATCGCTGATTTTTTAATTGAGGATCCAGAAGCTACTTTTCCAACAAATTTGGTGCTTCATATACCAAAAGAGGTGATTGAGGAACAAAAAGAACATAAAAATTTTGTAGAGATAACTTTAAAGGATAGAGTTTTTGATGAACTAAAAAAAACTAGTGGAGATGTATATATAACAATAATTGATGGACAGCACAGAATTAAAGGTATTGAAATCGCTTTAGATCGAATTAAAAGCGAAATAGAAACTTTATCAAAAACATTGAGAACAGGCGTTAAAACAGAAAGCGATTTTTTAGAAAAGAAATTAAAAGATAGAACTCAAAGATTAAAGGATTTAGAAGATATTGAACTAGTAGTTTCTTTTTTTATAGATAAAACAATCGAATATCAAGCAATGATATTTTCTACTATCAACAGAACTCAAAAAAGGGTTTCACAAAGCTTGGTTTATGATTTATTTGGTTTAAACACAAATGATTCGCCACATAAAACAGCAATACAGGTTATTATTAGTTTAAATGGACACAAAAGTTCACCATTTTATAAGAGAATCAAATTTTACGGTGGTGACTATTCTAGCGAGAACAGTCCTCCTTTATCACAGGCGACAATGGCTAAATCCATAGTTAATTTAATTTCAGAAAATCTCAGGGAATCTGAACGTGACAGATACCGTACAAGAAAGGAATTAAATTCAAGAAGTGCAGGTTCAAATAAATTTTTACCATTTAGGAAATACTATGCGAACAATAAAGATAGTGTGATATCAGATATTATGTTCTATTATTTCAGCTCTGTTCGAAATACGTTCAAGGATGAGAATGGTAATTCATTATGGAATATGGGGCAAACTGGCAAGCCTGAGAACATTTTACATACCACAGTTGGTTACGACAGTCTACTAAGGATTCTTGTAGAGATACTTCAAGAACAAAACGTAGAAATAACAAACACAGAACATTTTGATAAGTATTTAGAGAAGTGTAAAAGTTTAAAGCTTGATAATACTATTCGCTATCCGTTCAACAATAAAGGAAAGAAAATACTTTATTTAGATATGAGTTTGGCTATTTGGCCACATAACCCAAATAATAATAAAGACAACAGATTAATTGAATTAAAAGAAATAACAACGGACTAAAGCCATACACATTGCCAAGCCGCACCAGCCAAAGCTTGTCAATAAGTATGTCTTTCTCCAACGCTCGAAAAGAAAATATTGCAGCAAAAATGAGACGACTTAACACGACAGAAAAAGAAGGCCAGTTGCTAACAGCGTGTATAAGAAATAGCGGTTTTAGTGCTAAATCAAAGGTCAGTGCTTTTAATAAAAGTCATTGCCAAACTGAAAGTGAAGTGCTTCTAATCCGCTACTGCTCATACACGCAAACCGTTGGGCAAAATATTAAACTGAAGCAACCAAAATGAATTTGGAAAACTTAAACGGTTATAGCCTATATAATATTGGGAAAGTAAATATTATACTTGGCAAAAATGGTACTGGAAAAAGTACTGCAT
>Ga0334896_1002421_pt1 | contig 13091 bp, 11 predicted proteins | sample GraSluR3_MG_8_FD_207734 | JGI IMG/M metagenome (GOLD analysis project Ga0334896, IMG submission 207734) | Sludge microbial communities from methane-producing bioreactor in Wageningen University, Netherlands - Granular Sludge_27_06-R3 | ecosystem: Engineered > Bioreactor > Anaerobic >...
GTTTCTGTAAGTTCATTCAACGATTGTGCATGGATAGATAATATTGTATTTCCACCTGTTTACGATTCTCCAAAAATACTTACACTGTCGGTTGACACAATTGTTAAGTATATGAACATTGACGAGATTGATATTGATACTATTTTTGTTACTAATAGTGGAGGAGGTATTTTAAATTATTCGTTTGAAGTTTTAAATGTATTGCCAAGCGAAGACAACCAAAATAAAAGTTTAATAGGCTCTTATGTTACCTGCAATCAAGAAACATTTACTCAAGGTAATACTGTAAACTGGGTATTTACTGTATTCAATGGCAGTACTGATGCCGAATGGATTAAGCAAGTTTATATGAGCTTTCCTTTTGGCGTTACCGTTACCGAAGCAAGCAACTTTATTGACCAAAATAATGATACATTATACGTTTCGGAAACTACAGGTAATGGAGTAATAATCAGTTGGTTTAACGAAACAGAAAGCGGGTGGGGAATAATTCAAGGTAACGAATCTGCAACATGCTCGGTTGAGGCTATTATTGATGATAATTTTGACGGAGATATCGAAATAGGATACCAATTGCATGGCGACATTTATGGTAGCGAACCTCACATGGTAAATGGAATTATTAGTTTAACAAATTTAGGACCTCCTATTGATTGGTTTCAAGTTGAACCGGAACAAGGCAATGTTATTATCGGAGAATCTGATACTATTTTTGTAACATTCAACACTAACGGAATGAATCCCGGAACTTATGAGTGCTTACTTAGGGTTTACTCTGACATTGACACAGTAGATGTTCCGGTAACTTTGCATGTAGATTGGGATGTAAATATTACAGATAATAAACTAATTTCGAATGTTTATCCAAATCCATCTTCAAATGTTTTCTTCCTTGAAACTGAAATTGGGACTGAATCCGATCTAATTATTTATGATATTCTAGGACAAATAGTATGGAAAGATAAACATTTTGGAGGAAAAATGGAATTGAAAGCTATAGAAAATATGCAAAATGGCACTTACATGCTAGAAGTAAAAACAGACGATTATACTCGCATTCATAAATTAATACTTAACAAATAGAATAAATATCTATAAGAAAAAATACTAAGGTTAATAATATTTTAAAACAAGTAGAACCTCATCTATTCTTGCAATATACTGCGCAATTCATCAATTTGCTGCTGAAGTAAATCTATCTGCTGCTGTTGTTGTTCAATTATTTGTTGTTGTTCTTGAATTGCTTTAATTGAAATTACTCCAAACTTACTATAATCTATACCAACAATTCCTTTATCATTTTCTGATGAAACTATTTGAGGAAAAATCTTTTGTACATCATTTGCAGAAACACCTAATACTTTGGAACAGCCATCTGGATTATCAATATAGTTATATTGTATAACATTTATTTGTTTTATTTGGTTAATTACAGGATTCAATTCTTCAATATTATGTTTTAATGAAATATCTGACAATTGATTCCATGATCCATCGGTGGGACTAATATAAGCTTTAGGGGTATAGGTTACTCCATCATCACTTGAATAATTAAATCTCACATAATTATTACTATTATACATTCTCCAATGGTAAGTACCATTACGCAAATTTATACCACCTGTTCCTTGATTCGAGGCAGACCCACCAGATTGTTCAATATCCAAATCACTTAAAGTGCTCTCGGTACCAATCCCCATACTACCATTATAAAAGACATCTCCATTTGTAGCTACCCATGATTGCATTGTACCTTGTGTCTGTATTTGAATAGCTTTATGTGCAAGCTCTCCTGAACTATTGTTGTCATCGGTCAAATATAGCATAATCCCGGTGTCTGTATGATCTTTAATGTCTAGCTTAGCGTTAGGAGATGTTGTGCCAATTCCTAAATTTCCTCCATTTTGGAATGTGAACAGTTCAGAATCACTATCTGAGTAAATTGCCATTTTGTTTGCTGTTCCTGATCCTGAACCATCATAACCGAGTTTCATTCCAAATCCACCTGTGTTTTCGTAAAAAGCAATTCCATTACTTGCCCCTGAGGTATTTATTCCAACGATTAAATTAATAATGTTATTTGAAGTACTAGCAGTAGGACCAAAACCTGCACCAAACAGAGAAGAACCTCTTACATCAAATTTTACTAAAGGAGAGCTTGTTCCTATCCCGAGATTGGTGCCATTGTCAAATATTTGTGAGTTTCCTTGAGTATTTCCATCAGGAGTCCATTTTGATATGTAATTTGTAGTTCCGCTACCACTTACAATACCTGATCCTACAGCTGTATTAGTTGATAAATTTCCGTTTGCATCAGCCATAACAAACCTGCTACCTGTACCGCTTAAATTCTGAAAGCGAACACCTCCAGTAGTATGTAATTGAGTAGAAGGAGAAACAGTTCCAATGCCCATATTTCCACCTGTTTCAATTCTTAAAAATGTATTACCATTAGTGAAAGTAGTGCCATATGCTATATCATAATTTGCAGATTGATTTAGTCCTGTAAACCAGAAATTACTAGCTGTAGAAGCGTTTTTAAATGCAACTGTTGGTTCACCTGCAGTAGCATTATTATTTTCAACCAATATTCCTTGATTCCATGTGCCATCACCACCTGTAGTACCCAAGATATGTAACTGGGAAGAAGGACTTGTAGTATTTATGCCAACGTTTCCAGCTGTTGAAACGTAAAGCTTATCATTCCAATTAAATAATCCGGTTGATCTTAACCCGCATTATTCATACGATTAGCTTTGTGTAGCTGGTAGGCGTCGAAACTTGCAGATATATCCTTATATTTCAAGAGTTTTGCAACGAAGCAGATGCACAAAGATAATTGTAAGCTTTCTCAAAATTTGGCTAATAATAAAACCATAAGCACCGTGCCAATCCACTGACTAACAACTTGTTACGAGCCAGCCAAGAATAATGCGATGAATAATGCGGGTTAATGCAAATTCAGCATACGAAGGAGTTCCAGATTCACTAGCAGTTGATTCTAACTTAAACAAGAAATTTGCACTTGATTCGTCCTGAATATAGTGCTGTGTGTAATAAGTATCATCGATTGTAAACCTTACTTCTTCTTCTTGAAGTACGTCTCTAGCAGTTTGTCTGCCAATTCTAAATTCGTTTGCACCCGAATTTGTTCCAAAATAGGTATCTCCAATTACATGAAGTTTTGCATCTGGAGAGCTTGTTCCAATACCTATATTTGCTGTATTGTTATTGTAAATATCGTTTCCGGAAGCTGTCCAAACACTGTTTAGGGTTGTTCCAGTCCATGACAATCCATTTCCTGCAGTAAATAAATCGCCACCCGTTCCTACGCTAAGATTTCCACTGGCATCCACCTGCAAAAAACCGTTTGTATAATTTGAAAAGCGAACGGTTCCAGTGGTGTGAAATTGAGCACTAGGGCTTGTAGTACCAATACCGATACGTTCATTATCTCTCATTATTGTCATTACTGTTGATGGTGTTGAAGTGTTTGGATACCTGTCAAAATACAAGTTGTTGTCGGTTGCATTGTATCTGATACCCATACCGTAAGTGGGAGTTTCCCTCATTATTATATTAGCTTCATAATTGTTTTCTGCCCAAAAAGTTAGCATATTATCTCTGTTAACACCATCTGTCCCTATTTGCATGTCTTCGGTAATGTGCAGCTGTGTTTGTGGCGAAGAAGTTCCTACACCAATTCTGTTGTTACTATTATCCCAATAAAAATTAGCATTAGAACTTAAAGTATTTGCTCCATCCCAAAATGCTACACGAGTTGCTGTTCCTGTACCTGTAACATTATCTGTTGGCAATACTGCTCCTACTTGATCGTCAACGTATTTTTTTGATGCAGCATGAGCATCAACTGTAGGGGTTACAGGAATTGTTAACTGATCTGTAAAACGTCCTGTGCCACTAACATCTAAAATGTGTGTTGGAGTAGCATTACCAATCCCGATTTTACCATCTTGCAATATCGTAATGGCTTCAACTTGTGTCCCTGTTTGTAGATCAGAAAATATCGATAACGAATTATTGTTTCCACTCCTTGTACCCATATATCTCAACGAAAATCCAAAATCGGCACTTGTGTTGAAAGCATTTGCATTCACTCTTAATAAGTCAACATCATCATTATGGGCGTTTATATTAATTACCTGTCCTGTTCCTAATGATTCTAATCGTATTTGTTTGCCCGCCCCCAACTGTAAAGTTGCAGTCGGGCTTGTTGTGCCAATACCAACATTAGTTCCATCATCAAATATCTGAGAGTTTCCAATAGTAACACCATCCGGTGTCCATTTCGGGACATAGTTTAAAGTTCCGGTACCACTTACAAAATCAGAGGCATCGTTAGCATTTGTAATTCGCAACCAAGAACTGCCTGTATAATAATAAAATCCTACTTCTCCATCTGTTTGGAAAACTAATAGACCGTTAGCTGGAGAACTAATACCTGTTCTCTCGCCTGCAGTCATTCTGGGGATTAATAAACCGGAGTTAGTAGAAGTTCTGAACCATCGTTGTTTATTGCTACACCTTGCGAATAAGATTTAATGCTTGTTGCTAAAACTAAAATTACAAATAATACTGAGATGAGTAAATACTGTTTCATAATATATTTTACTAATATTTTTTATACATTGCACAATGCAAATATACAATTTTCAGCAAATCTGTGCCTATAAATCAAATAATTATGTTTTATTTTGCATAAAACATAGTTATAATGTGCGGGAGATATATTTTAGTTCAAAAAATAGACAAACTTGAAAAGAGGTTTAATGTTATAGCTAATAATCCTTCGTTATGGAGGCCTTCGTACAATATAGGTGTGGGGCAAGATGCTCCTGTAATTACAAGCGAAAATCCTGAGTTATTACAAGTTTTTACATTTGGTTTAACACCTTTTTGGTCTAAAAAGCGTATGTATTTATTCAATGCCAGATCAGAAGGCGATAGAAACACGGAAAATAATATAAATTATCGAGGGAGTAAGGATATTATCAACAAACCCGCTTTTAGAAAACCAATACGGAGCAAACGCTGTTTGGTGCCTGCAGATGCATTTATAGAAGGCACTACACAAAATGGGCTTGACGAACCATACTTAGTATTTTTAAAAGATAAACAACGACCATTTGCATTTGCCGGCATTTACGACGAGTGGGTAAACAAAGAAAACGGAGAAATAATCAGAGGCTTTAGTATTATTACAACTACTGCAAATAGATTATTGCAAAAAATACCACATCATCGAAGTCCTGTAATACTTAATCCCAACGACGAAAAAAAATGGCTCAACCCTAAAACCCCACTTACAGATATAACTTCAATTCTTCATCCATTCCCAAGCGACAAAATGAATGCCTACCCTATTGATAAAGCAATTAAAAATCCTGCAATTAATAATCCTGAACTATTAAAGCCAATAGGTAAACCAATTTATGATGAATCAAATAATGATATAAACGAAAAACTAAAACGTTCAGGGTTCGGCAGAAATCAAAGGTTTTTTTAAATTGTTCCAAAATAGCAAATAGCAATTAAATTACAAATCTCAAATTACAAAAATCAATTAAATAACAAATCACAAATATCAATTAAATAACAAATCACAAATATCAATTAAATAACAAATCACAAATATCAATTAAATAGCAAATTACAAAAATCAATTAAATAACAAATCACAAAAATCAATTAAATAACAAATCACAAATATCAATTAAATAGCAAATTACAAAAATCAATTAAACTAAAAATAGCAAATAACAAACAGGCTCCGTCCTTGCGAACTCGCATCGAAAGCTTTCGAGAGTGAGTGAAGCAAACTGTATTTGAACAAATTGTAATAGTTAAAAATTAAAAAAATTAACTGTTGGTAGGTACTTAGCAGAATGCTTCTCATTTGTGCCTCATGCTCCCATTGACGTAATTGAGATTTAAATTACAAATAGCAAATTACAAAAATCAATTAAACTAAAAATAGCAAATAACAAATTACAAATCATTTTACATTACCACATTTTACAAAATCACATTTTACATTACCACATTTTACATTACCACATTTTTTAGTAATGAAAAACCAAATTTTTAATAAAATTTTGCATTTTTGCACAAACTATTTAATATGACCAGATTATTAAAATACACAATATTATCATTTCTAATACTAAATTTCGGAAATATTTTCAGTCAAAATATTATAGATACAATTCCATATAAAGAGTTTGAAATAATTCTTTTAGATAACCAAACCTGGTGCTATGTAAACAACGACAGCGTTTTAGAATTAATACATAAACGCGATTCAATAAAGCATTATAATTACATATTATCAGAAAAAACTTATTTACCTGATAGCCTAGTTTTATTTGTTGATGAGTGGGATAGTATTCCACAACTATACGGATATGGAGGTTTAAACTATGCTTTAGTTCAAGACACATTTGCAATTCCACTTGACACAAACGATTTTACCCTCCCATTCGATGGCAAAGTTATATCTGAATTTGGTTGGCGTTGGGGGCGTATGCACCATGCTTTAGATATTCAATTACAATTAGGCGAACCGGTTAAAGCTGCATTTAGCGGTAAAGTAAGACGAGCATTTTATAATACCGGCGGTTATGGTAATCTTGTAATTATAAGGCATAAAAATGGTATAGAAACATACTATGCACATTTATCGAAACTACTAGTTAGCGAAGGACAGTGGGTAGAAAGTGGTGAAGCAATTGGTTTGGGAGGAAGCACAGGCTATTCATTTGCTCCACATTTACACTGGGAAGTACGATTTAAAGACAACTCCTTCAACCCTAGAATATTTGTTGACTACGAAAACGGTAAACTAAAAAGCGATACTCTAATTTTAGTCCCCGAATTGTTCTATCATATTAAAGAATTATCTCAAACACAATATTATACAGTTAAGCAAGGCGATTCGCTTTGGGGAATAAGTCGTAGATTTGGAATTTCAATAAGTGCAATTTGTAGTTTAAACAACATTACTGAAAATACTGTATTAAAAATTGGACAAACTTTAAGAGTACGATAATTAATTGCTATTATTAACTTATTAAGAAAAAAAAACATATTTTTTAAACATTAGCAAAAAAATAATAAGATTTTTATTTTGTAAAAGATTTTTTTATACTTTTATATTATCTAAAATATTTAGCCTATGACTAATAAACCCAAACGATATTCCCTTTTTGTGGATGCTCTAATATGTAATGTTTTTAACATTTTAGTATTAATGTTTTTATGGGTAATTATCGATAGCATAGATTTATTTAATCCATTTGATGATGTCCTCGAAGATTTTGATTATACCGATTTATATTATTCAAAATTTAAAAGCAGTCAACTACCAACCGACACCAATATTTACATTGTTAATATTGGTAATTTAAACCGAATGGAGCTAGCAATGATGATAAATACACTGCAAAGATTTGAACCAAAAATAATCGGTATTGATGCTGTATTTAATGAAAAAAGAGGACCAGAAGATTTGTTCTTAAGGCAAGCCCTTACTCAATATGATAATATTGTATTGGGTGTTTTTGGCAAGTATAATAAAAAAGGTGCAACAGGGATAATTAAGCACCATCCATTCTTTGGAGAACATCCAATCGGTCATTTAGAATTTATTACCCCAAATGGGACCACTCGTGAATTTGAAAAGTATATTGAATTCAATGATACTGTCGTAAATCACTTTACTCTAGAGATAATGAAAAAATACGACAGTACAGCTTATCTCTCAATTGCAGAAAGGAAAGGGCAAGTTGAACTTATTAATTACAGAGGTGGTCAAGTGCCATTTATTTCATTTAATTATGAAGAAATTTCTGACAGTAACCAGTACCTAAGCTTAATAAAAGATAAAATCGTACTATTGGGATATATGGGGCAATATGCAAATGCACCTTTTGATACTGAAGACAGTCACTTTACTCCTCTCAAAACTTCTGATGAAATATATCCTGATGCTAAAGGTATCGAAATACATGCTCACGTATTAAGCATGATACTTAGAGGCGATTATATTACGAAAATGCCGGAATGGCTTAATTATATTCTAGCATTAGTTATCGTCCAGCTATTTTTAATGTTTAGTATTTATTTATACGTTCATAAATCTAAATACTTTGATTTTATAACTAAACCATCACAATTTATAACAATAGCAATTGTACTCTGGGGTACATTTATGGCATTTAAAAACTTTCATATAAAATTCGATATGGTTCCGACAGCTTTGGCATTAATTTTGTCATTAGAAGTTCTATATTTATACGAAGAAGGGCTTGAATTATTAAAAATAAATACTTATATTACGCAAAACTTAAAATTCGACAAACATGGAAAAAAATCAAAAAAGAAGAAAAAACCTATTGCTAATAGCAATAATGGTATTTCTAATACCGGGGCTAATGATAGCCCAACAAACCGAGTATAAAATCTTCTATTATTCCGGCTCTCCATTAATGAAATTGAAGAGTAAATCGGAAGCTATAAAACGAGATGTTATAATTGATGCCGGTGCAACTATCTCAATTCCTCAAAATGCTTATGTAGTAATCACAAACAAAGATGAAGTTCCTTTGGGTATTAGTAAACCCGGTGAGTATGGCATAAAAGAAATTGAAAGCTTATACAAAAACATTGGCGACAATAATTTAACCGAGGAATTTTTTGAATACATAGCAGGGAATATGATTCGCGGCGACGAGGTAGAAAGAAAAAGCGGTGGTGTTTACAGAGCAGTTGGAGATTTAATGATTAACCCATACGACTCTGCTACAGTTATTAGCTCCGATATTACTTTCGAATGGTCAAATCCAAATCAAAGAAAAATGTATCTTAAAATTTTTGACATTGATACATGGGACTTATTAGCCGACATACCTTCTACCGATAGTGTTTACACATTAAATGCCGGCGAAAAAGGCTTAATCGAAGGTAAAGAATATGCTTGGGTTATGGCTCCTATCGAAGGAATTCCTCAAGATGGTACTGAATTACTAATATTTAAAATCGCTGATAAGGAATACCTAAAATCTTTTAACAAACAGCTTAAAGATGCCGATAAAAATGCTACAAGCGACCAAATGAGAAAAATGATGAAACTTAGAATCTATATTGACAATAACGTATTCCCAATTCCACCGTATTCCGAATTGTAAATTAAAATTTTATAAAGCCGTTAAAATAAAAACAAATTTTAACGGCTTTTACTTTAAGACAGCAGAATTATGAATAAAGTTATAATTGTTTTAGTTATTTTGTCTTTTAATGGGATGTTAATTGCACAAAATGAAGCCTATTCAATTTTTTATTGTTCAGGTAATGCTGAATTAGTAAACCAAGGAAAATATACTCTAATCAAAAAAGGAGATGCAATAAAGAATAACTCAGTACTATCAATTCCCAAAAATTCATATGTAGTAATTATTAATAACGAAAACATACCATTAGGAATTGATAAAGAAGGAGAATATAAAACTAGCGACATAAATAGTTTGTACAATATTTTATTAGAACAGAATATTACAGAAGAGTTTTTTAAATATATAGCAGGGAATATGATTAGAGAGAAGGAAATTGAAAGAAAGGCAAGCGGCGTATATCGCTATGTTGGGCATCCAATAATGAAATACCCTTTCGACTCGGCGTATATTCTTACCCCCGAAATCGATTTTGTTTGGAACAGTTCTGATAAATATTCCTTATTCCTAAAAATATTTGATAAAGAATGGAATTTAATTCTAGACATGGAATCAAAAGACAGCACTTATACAGTAAATATCTCTGAACTTGGGTTGGAGAATGGCAAAACATATTATTGGGTAATTAGCCCATTCGAGGGTATGCCGGCAAACGGCACCGAGTGTCTAGTTTTTTCTGTTTGCGAAAATAGCTTTATTCAAGAATTTCAATTTAAAATATCGCAAATAGAAAATGAACAACAAACCGAAGATATGCGTAAATTTTTAAAACTGATGCTATATTTAGAAAACAATATCTATCCTGTACCTAAGTATTTCGATTTGTAAAATAACTTTTGTTTTATTCATTGTCGAAATTTTCAAGTATTTTATTTACTTCGTCTTCAGTTGTCTTTAAACGCTTTTTACATTCTTTGATGAGATATCCGGCTCTCTTAACTTTTTCTGTCAACTGATCAACATCAAGAGATTCATTTTCAATTTGATTTAAAATCATTTCAAGTTCATCTACTGCATCATTGTACGAAAATATTTTTTTTGCCATAATTTAACCTCCTTTTACTTTTGTTTTATAACCTTCGTTGCTTAAATAAGCAATTATTAAATCACGTTTTTCGCCTTGAATAAGTATCTCCCCATCCTTAACACTACCACCTACTCCACATCGCTTTTTAAGCTCTTTAGCCAAAGATTGTAAATCAGTACTTTTACCAATAAAATTGCTCACTATTGTAACAATTTTTCCTTTACGCTGCTTGCGATCTATACTCACATATAAAATTTGCTTTTCGGGCTCTAAAGTCTCTTGTTCAATCTCAACATCATTATCATAATCAAAATCTTCTTTTGTGGAATAAACTACTCCTATCCTATTCTTTCGTTTTTTGCTCATTCGTTTCGTCTAAATTCTAATATAAACATAAGATTTTTGTAAAAATAAGAAAAAAACTTACAGATGATTTGTAAATAAGTCTAAAATATACACATTACACTATGCATATCGGTTTTTAAAATTCCAAAAAAGAAAGTATTTTTATTTCTTAAACTTTTAGAAAATGAAACAACTTCTGTTATTAATAATAATTGTCTTTTCAATTAACTCAACATATTGCCAAATCAAGATAAATAATATAGCTCCCCCTAATTGGTGGACAGGCATGGAAAACAAACATGTACAATTATTGATACATGGCGACAATTTAAATAATGCCGCTTGCACTTGGAAAACACCTGGAGTTACAATCGATTCGATTTACAATGATAATAAAGGAAATTATTTAATTATTAATGTAAATATTAAAGAATGGGCACCTACTGGAAATCATATTATTCACATAAAGACAAAAAAAGACAAATTTTTTATTAAATATCCAATTTATAGTAGAAAGCAACGAACAACTAAATATGGTTTAGATTCTAATGATTTCGTTTACTTAATTATGCCTGATCGTTTTGCAAATGGGGACTCTAATAATGATATAATTGAAGGCATGAACGAAATTAGTTTGTGTCGCGATAGCATGTTTTTGAGACATGGTGGCGATTTACAAGGCATAATAAATAATCTCGATTATATTAAAAATTTGGGAATGACTGCCATTTGGCTAACTCCTGTAATGGAAAATAATCAAGAATACGAATCATATCATGGGTATGCAATTACTAATCATTACAAAATTGACCCAAGACTTGGAAACATTGAATTATATAAATCATTTGTAAATCAGTGCCACAATCGAGATATAAAAGTAGTTAAAGATATAGTCCTAAACCATATAGGGAATAAGCATTTTCTCTACATTACTCCGCCGGATTCTAATTGTTTTAACTATTGGGCAAACTTTACGAGAACAAATTATCGAGCTACTACACTAATGGATCCGTATGCTACAGAATCTGACAAAAATATTTTCCAAAATGCTTGGTTCGACACACACATGCCCGACATAAACCACAATAATGAAATTATGGCTAATTACCTGATTCAAAACTGTATATGGTGGATAGAAGAAACACAAATAGATGCATTTAGGATAGACACTTATGCCTATAGCGACCAAAAATTCATGGCAAAATTAGCAGAACGGATTTTAATCGAATACCCTAATTTTGGAATGTTTGGCGAAACATGGGTTCATGGACAGGGAATACAAAGTTGGTTTAGTTCAGGCATAAAACCGAATAAAAGCATTAATTCTCTTCTACCTGGAACCACCGATTTTCAATGGTATTATGCCCTTACTGAAACGCTTACCACAAAACAATCATGGACAGGAGGAGTGTCAAGACTATACTATACTCTGGCTCAGGATTACCTTTACGAATCACCTGAAAATAATGTAATATTTCTAGACAATCATGACCTTAGTCGTTTTTACAGCATTGTAAACGAAGATTTTGAAAAATTTAGTTCAGGTTTGATTTTACTTTCAACTATGCGAGGTATTCCTATGTTGTATTATGGAACAGAAATATTGATGAAAAACTATGCCGATCCCGATGGAAAGGTACGTGAAGACTTTCCCGGAGGATGGGAAAAAGATAAAGCAAATGCTTTTAAAAATGAGCTTTCGCTAAAACAACAAGAAGCCCTCAATCTCGTTAAAAAACTCACAAAACTTAGACTACAGCACAATGCTTTGCGAACAGGTAAGTTCAAACATTTTGTACCAATAAATGATATGTACGTATATTTTAGATACAACGATAAAGAAAAGTTTATGGTAGTACTTAATACCGCTGATAATACTGGAGATATGAGCTTATTTAGCTTAAAAGAATTCTTAGGAAATAGAACTATCGTTAAAGATGTTTTAAATAATGAAATTATAAATGACATTTACAGTTGGCAAATTCCTGCAAATTCCTGTTATTTATTTGAGATAATGCAATAATAACAAACCGTGCATCTTAACCCAGATTGCATACCAAAAGCCTTTGCAACAAGTTAACTAAGAACAAAAAAATCAAAAAAACAAAAAATTCTTCTTCAATATCTACAAATAATTTAGTATATTGTGCTGTGTTTGTGCTAAAAAAATAAAATTATGAAAAGTATTAAAAGTATTGTAGCATTTATTGCTATTATTATCTATACAGCAAGTCTTCATTCGCAAATCGACACCTATTCTGCAGAAGAACAAACCTATTTCACACAATTACAAATTGAGAACTCAAAACTGTTTTTTAGCGATAATTATAGCTCCGGCATTTATGCAATAAAGAATGGTAATATTTCTAAATCTGTAACCGGAGTTGGTAGCGGAAGGTATTTTACCCTTTCGCCAGATGGTACTACATTAGGATATAAACAAATTAACCCTAATGGTTCGCAGCAAGCTA
>Ga0334896_1002433_pt1 | contig 13050 bp, 14 predicted proteins | sample GraSluR3_MG_8_FD_207734 | JGI IMG/M metagenome (GOLD analysis project Ga0334896, IMG submission 207734) | Sludge microbial communities from methane-producing bioreactor in Wageningen University, Netherlands - Granular Sludge_27_06-R3 | ecosystem: Engineered > Bioreactor > Anaerobic >...
CATTAAGACCATTTGCATCACTGATCATGTTGATTTTGAAGCGACTGAGGATAAAATAGACCTTCTTTTCAGACCCCTTGACTACTTCAGAGACATCAACAAGGTCAAATACAAGTACCGTAACAAAATCGAGATACTGGCCGGGGTTGAAATAGGAATGCAACCCGGGCTTGAAGCCAGGTATGACACATTTGTCCAGGAGAATGAATTTGATTTTGTAATAATGTCACTTCATACAATAAATCGCAAGGATATATTCCACGATTACAGCAGTACCGAACTGTCTTCATCTGAGATAATATCCAGATATTACGATGAATTGCTCTATTGCGTAAAGTCCTATGAAAACTATGATGTGGTGGGACATATAGACTTTATTGACAGGTACATAGATGATGAGGATGTTATAAGGCGATATGACCTCTATATGGACAAGATTGAAAGCATCCTAAAGACCATAATCGACAAGGGAAAGGGCATTGAGATAAACACAGGCGGAATGAGGTACAGGCTAAATGTGGCCAATCCAAAACCATCGATCCTAAAACTGTACAAGGATCTGGGCGGGGATATCATTACCTTCGGATCTGATGCCCATATTGCAGAACATGTGGGTTATGAGTACAGGTCAAGTGAAAGGATGCTCAAGGAAATGGGCTTTAGGTACATTTATCTATTTAGAAACAGAAAAAAATTCCCCATCCAGATACAGTGACAGAACTATTGCTTTTTATAACAACTAAAAATAGGCATAAATAAAAACCCTCCTAGAAGGGTTTTTATTTTCAGATTAATTCCCGCAATGCCGTCCTCTCGTCTAATTCAGACCCGCGTAAGTGCAGGTGGGTGTCTTGCCAAAAACTTCTAACGTCCCCTCATTGAGGGCTTGTTATCCACTTTCAGACTTCTGACTCCCGTATTTAATATGTCGGTTGAATTATATGAGAATAACGCACATCGCAGAAACATTCCTTGAGTATATTATACTACTTATTCCACTTCACTTCAATGCATTCCATCAATTTTTTGATGATTTTAGTAAATTTATAAGATTTTTCATATCCTCTGGAATTTCTGCCCTCAAGGTTACTCTCCTATGGGTCCTTGGTAAAAGGAAGGACAGCTCATGGGCATGAAGTGCCTGCCTTCCTATTTGCGCCTCTTCCTGTGAATACAGATGGTCCCCCATTATTGGGTAGCCCAGATGAGACAGGTGAACCCTGATCTGGTGGGTCCTTCCCGTTAGAAGCTCCAGCTCCACCAGGGTGCCCCCTCCCATCCTTTCCAGCACCTTGTATCTTGTTATTGCCTCCATGCCATCATTCCTTACAGTCTGTCTGATACCGTCTTCATGCTTTCCAAGGGGCAAATTTATTTCACCGCTATCCTTCTCCATGGTTCCGTGAACAATCGCAAGATATATCTTCTCTACCTTCCCCTGGTCCATCTGGGATGCAAGCTGTTGATGTCCAAAGGAGTTCTTTGGGAATATGATGATTCCGGAGGTATCCCTATCCAGCCGGTTAAGGATCCTGATCTTTCTTTTGAGGCCACTTTCCAGAAAATAGCTTGCAACTCCGTTGGATAGGGTCCCATCAGGATGATTTGGTGTTGGATGAACCAGGGTGAAAGGCTCCTTGTTCAAAACCAACAGGTCCAGATCCTCATACAGGATTTCAAGCTTCATTTTCTGTGGCTTCATATCACTCTTCTCATCAGTCAGTTCAATACATACAGCTGCATCCCTGGGAACAGTCTCACTGCCTTTACATACGGAACCTTCAATGCTGATAGCATTGCTTGACAATGCTCTTTTAATCATTCTCCCTGAGAGTCCCTTCTCCTTAAGGAAGTCTCCAAGACCCTTTGACATATCCTTATTTACAAACATCAGTGTATTTACGTCCTCTTTAGGCATTAATGTTGTCCTCCCCATCTTTCAATACTCATTGTGATGTGTTAAAATCATTATATCAGGAATCGCGTAAAATTTTAGTTATTTTTAGACAAGACCAGTGAATTAAGATATTTAAAATGCAAAGGGTGTGTAATATGAGCGATGAAAGAATAATCAACATTATTTCAAATAAAAACTATGAATCCAGAAGAACCAAGAAAAATTTGATATACAAGCTTAGGAAAAACGGTTTTGAACCCTCAGAAACCTATAATGACAAGGCCGAGCTGAACATTTGCATAGGTGGAGATGGAGCATTCCTAAGGGCTATCCACAGAAATGCCTTCCCTGAAATTCCCTTTATAGGTATAAACACAGGCCATCTCGGATTCTTCCAGGAACTGCTGCCCAATGAAATTGATTCCTTCATTCGCAGGTACAAGGCCCAGGATTACCAGGTTGAAAAGATCTATATGGTTGATGCAACTGTATGCACGAAGAGTAAATGCTTTTATCTTACAGGCATCAATGAAATCGTGATCAAGGGAGTACGTTCCAAGGTTGTGCATCTGGAAGTTTTCATAAATGATAACCATTTACAGAGATTCAGTGGCGATGGCTTGATAGTCTCCACTCCATCCGGAAGCACCGCCTACAATTTCTCAGCTGGTGGAAGTATTGTTTATCCAAGCCTTGAATCACTACAGATAACACCTCTGGCACCAATCAACTCAAGTGCCTACAGAAGTCTTCCAAACAGTGCCATAATCCCAGGGGAGGCCATAATCCAGATCAAGCCGGAACTGCGGTACGAAAACTCCATTCTGGTCCTTAACGATGGTATGGAATTCAAGTATGACAATATAGTTTCAATTGATCTTACAATGTCCAGCAAGAAAATCTACAAGCTCAATTTCAGTAAAGACATGTACTGGAACAACCTTAAAAGTAAATTCCTATAGAAAATGCTCCCCGGGGGGAGCATTTATCAATTTGTTATACTGTTTAGAGCGAAGCTTATGATCTCTCTAGCTATTGGAGCGGCAGACCTGCCCCCTGAGGAACCCTCCTCCTCAAGCAAAACAACCACTGCTACCTTTGGATCATCCAAGGGTGCAAAGCCCACAAACCATGCATGGTTCTTCCCGGAGGAATTCTCAGCTGTTCCGGTCTTCCCTGCCACCTGGACACCACTGATGCCGGCATTGGTTCCCGTTCCCGATCTTACGACCTCTCTCATCATGTTTTTTAGAGCCTGTGCCTCGCCATTTTCCATCACCTTCCTGGATTCGCTCCTGTGTGAGTCTATTCTCATGCCTCCTGGGGAAACGACGGATTCAACTATATAGGGCATAGGCATATACCCATCATTTGCCACTGCGGAAACGATCATGAGCATATTCAAGGGAGTGACAAGAATCCTTCCCTGACCTATTCCAGAAGCACCAAGGTCCGTTAGGCCTATGGAGTCCTTGGGGAAGGTTGAAGTGCTTGTTTCCAGGTCAAAGGTGATTTTCTGATTGAATGATAAATTCTCTGCAATTTCCCTGAGTTTGTCATGACCCATTGCAACAGCCTGATCAGCAAAATAGGTGTTGCAGGAAACGGCAAAGGCCTGCTCAAGGTTCAAAGGCCCATGCCCGCTCTCATCAAAGTCCCTTATTGTATAGCCGTCTATTACCGTGCTTCCGCTGCACTCATATATGGCTTCAGGCAGACCATTCTGGATTACCCCTACAGCCGTAAGAATCTTAAATACTGAACCAGGAGTATAAAGTCCCTGTGTCCCTCTGTTCAGCAAAGGGCTGTCAGGATTTTCTGATACTGTATTCCAGTTTTCGCTTAAATTCCCTATGTTGAAATCAGGCACGCTGACCATGGACAGTATCTCTCCAGTTTTTGGGTTTATGGCAATTGCCGAGCCCTTTTTACCGCTCATAAGCTCCCTTGTCTTTTTTTGGAGGTCATGGTCAATTGTCAGGTTCAGATTATTTCCAACACCAGAAGGGTTTATAAGGTTGATCAGCTCATTTATTGCAGTATTTTCATTTGCATTTACCAGGTATGAATTATATTTTCTTTCCAGACCTGATTTCCCATAATCCTTCAGACTGTAGCCAATGACATGACTGTAAAGATTGTCATATCTATAGATTCTATGCGCCTCTCCATCTCTGGTTTCAGAGTACACCAGAACCTGACCGTCCCTATCAGCTATGCTTCCCCTTAAAATATTGTCCTCATTGATCCAAAGCCTCTTGTTGTAGGAGTTGTCCCTTACAGCCTGTGCCCTGAACATCTGGAAATAGCTTAAGTATCCTATTAGAAGCACAAAACCCAGACAGAGGGCCACTAGAATTGTAATGATTCTCTTTCTTTCACTATTCATTTCCAATACCTCCCCTTCCCCTTTTTTCAGAGGCACCCTGAAGTATTCCCAAGGCTATGAAGCTTGTCACAACGGAGGTTCCTCCATAGGATACAAAGGGCAGAGTCAAGCCTGTAAGCGGTATTACCTTCAAAACCCCGCCGATTATGATAAAGGACTGTATTCCAAATATCATGCTTATTCCCAGGGCCACCATCCTAAAAAACTGATTCTCCTGGCTCAAGGCTATCTTAAAGCCTCTGTAAACCAGTAGCATAAACAGCATTATAATGCCGATACCTGTAAAAATACCCATCTCCTCACTTATTGCAGAAAAAATAAAGTCATTGTATGACAAGGGAATAAATGATGGGTTCCCTCTACCCAGACCCGTCCCAAAGAAGCCCCCTTCAGATATCGCAAAAAGAGACTGAGTTATTTGGTATCCCTTGTCGTTAATGTGAGGCCATGGGTTGAGCCATGTAGTCACCCTTACCCTTACGTGGTCAAAGATCAGATAGCCTGCTATACCACCTACGGTTGCCAGTCCAAGGTTAGCCCAGATAAGGCGTCTATCCTGGGAATAGATGTACTGAAGTCCTGTGAAAACACCGAAAAATATCAATGCCGTACCCAGATCCCTCTGCAGAAACAACAAGCCGATAAAGGAATATACCACTATCATCAAATAGACTTCGGCATTTTTAATTTTTCTATATTTTTCATCCCCACCATAAAAGGCAGCAAGTAGGAATACAAGTACTATTTTCGTAATTTCAGCTGGTTGGACACTCACTCCGGAAATGGTTATCCAGTTGATCGCCCCGTGGGTTCTTGAGCCCATTATCAGTGTCAAGGCAAACAAAGCATAGCTGGCCAACAAATAGATTGGAGTCAGCCTTCCCCAGAAGCTGATGTACCTAACCGCAAAATACGCAGCAAAAAACATGGCAATACCAAATGTCAACCACATCAGCTGCTTTAGTCCCAGGTCGGGACTTATCCTGTAAATCATTATTATTCCAATGGAAACAAGCATACAAACAATCAAAAAGATATAGTTGTCGCCCTTGGATATCCTACCCAGTAAATAATTTGAAAAGTAAATGAGCAGAACCAGTCCCACTGCAATTACATAGGTTTCAGTTTGAATTCCCTCCCAGCTATAGAGAAAGATCAATGACAGGGATAGGATTTCAAATAGAAACAAAAGCTTTCTCGGAGCCTTGTTGATTAGCCCTTCGTTCATAGTATCACCTCTCTACGCTCCGTTTATAAAGATAAATTCCAACTCTCCAACCTTTATAATATCACCTTTTCCAATTCTAACAACATCATGGATCTTTTCTCCATTCAGGTAGGTTCCATTTGAACTGCCCAGGTCCTCAAGGAAGAACTCCTCCTCGTCCTTGATGATCCTGAAATGCCTCTTTGATATATAGGGATCCTTAATCTGAATGGTATTGTCCTTTTGCCTACCCAGCGTCAGTTCAGCTTCAACTGGATAGCTGTCGCTCAAGTTGTAAGGAAGGGAATCAATTCTGTTGAGAAGCTTCAAATAAGCTCCCGAATCCAGATTCCCATAATCTACATTTCTTATGTCCAGATATATCATTCTGATTATGGTGAAAATGAATAAATAAATAATAAATACAAACACATATTTTAGACCTATGGAAAGCAGATCAAACATAACATCACCTCTTGTTTATGTTACCACAAACAGGTTTGCAAGGGAATTAAAACCCATTTAAATTTGATTATTTTAAGCTTCCTATTTCATTCACCCCTTAAATCTGATATTATCAAAATGAGAAATTAAATGGGAGGGAATAGAATGAAAAATCTTAGAAGATCAAGGTCCGACAAATACATTTTCGGAGTATGTGGAGGTCTTGGCGAATACCTTAACATTGACTCAACCATAATTAGACTGATCTGGTTTATACTGGCATTAACTTCCTTCGGTACCTTCGCACTGGCATACCTCATATGCGGTCTGGTGATACCTGAAGATGATGGCTACATTCATGAGGACAAAGGGGACGGTGTTGAACGTAAGGACAACAGCAGAACCGTAATAGGAATTGGTTTGGTGCTTTTGGGAGCTGTACTACTTGGAAATATAGTGTTCCCATGGTTTTCCCATACAATCCGCCAGATAATGAGACTATGGCCTGCACTTTTGATAATTTTGGGTCTATACGTTCTCATCAAGAAAGATTAGATTTCCAGAAGGGTTGAAAATGATTATTACAAACATAACATCACAGAAGGACCCTGAAAGGGTAAACATTTTCATAGATAACCAATTTGCCTTTGGGCTGTTCCTATGGACAAAGGAAGAGCTTGGCTTGAAAAAAGGCATGGAGATAGATGAAAGTCTACTTGAAAGGATCAAATCCAAGGATGAGCTTCAAAGTGCAAAAGCAAAGGCTTATGAATATCTAAGCTATAGACAGCGCACCCAAAAGGAGCTGGAGGACTATCTCCTCAAAAAGGAGTTCAAAAAAAACACGGTGGATAATGTAATTGAACTTCTGAGGGAAGCCGGGTATGTAGATGATCTGGACTTTGCCAGAGCCTATGTCAGGGACAAGACCACCTACAAGAATTTTGGTCCCTACAGGATCAGAAACGAGCTTTCACAGAAGGGAATATCCAAGGAGTCAGTGGATACAGCTCTCCACGAGGAATACCATGAGGAGGTTCAGGAGCTTGTGGACCTTGTGAAATCCAAATACTCTTCAATACTCCATGACAGGTCTGACAAAAGATTCAGGAGAATCGGAGGATTCTTACAGAGAAAAGGCCACTCATATGATACAATCAAGAAGGTGCTGGACATAATAGATGGAAAGGATGACTAGATTGTTTTTCGTATATATCCTTAGATGCAATGACAACAGCCTTTATACAGGCTATACTGACAGTTTGGAAAAACGCTTGAAAAAGCACAACGAAGGTAAGGCCTCCAAGTACACAAGGTCCAGGCTTCCTGTCAATATGGTCTATTCCGAAGAGCATCCTGACAAAAGCTCTGCAATGAAAAGAGAGATATCCATAAAATCACTTTCCCGCCAGGAAAAAATTAAATTGATTCAGGAGGCTTCAGATGAACCAGTTCTTTAACAGCTTAATTGAGTATCCAGTCATAGCTGAGGTAAATACACTTGACGAGTTCAACCTTGCTCTGGAGTCCAATTGTCAGAATATCTTCATGATGACAGGAAACATATTCAATCTAAGGCAGCTTTGCAAAAAGGCTCACAATAAGGGCAAGAACATATACATATATCTAGATGCCATCGAAGGCTATTCAAAGGATTCCTGGGGACTGGAGTTTATATCAAAGAACATCGAGATAGATGGAATAATAACATCCAAGCCCGTACTTATGGAACAGAGCAAGGAGATGGGCATTTTCACTTTAGGCAGATTTTCGGTCTACAACGAATACAAGCTAAACTACACCATCGAGAAGATCAAGGAAACCAGACCCCATTGTGCAATTGTGCTCCCTGCCGTTTTGCCTCACCTCATAGTCCATATAATCAAGGAAACAAGGATTCCCGTGATTTCAAGCGGATTTCTGGATACCAGGGAAGCTGTCATAAAATGCCTGGAATCAGGAGCAGCAGGTATATCAACCATACATTTTAAAGACCCAGACATATATTAACCCTGAATCTATGATAGATTCAGGGTTTTTTCTAGCTTTTAGCCGCTTCTTCAGTCTTTTCTGTTTTGTTGGTCTTTGAATTTCTTCTTTTCTTCTTGACGGGTTTTGAATATATTCCAATTATAAGGGCAAATAGCATTCCCACAAGACCTGCCACAGTTCCTATGATAAATAGCAACAGGTTCACAAGACTTTCATCTGCTGTAAGGGTATCCATCACGCTATATAGGTTGAACAGCCCAATCCCAAGAACTATGAGTCCAGGGAGGTATTTCATTATCCTTATCTTTCTGAAAATAAGATGTGTGAGCAGTGTTATTCCCATAACCCCTGCAGTAACATAAATTATCATCCTCGAGTCATCGTAATACCCACCCAGTTCAGCCAATATATCTTTAACCTTTGAAAACAGGCTAGTAAAAGTCTCCATAAAATCATTCCCTTCAATTATTTGTGTCCCTGGAGGCTATCTTTCAATCTGAACAGCTCCATGCTTTATCATTTCATTTTGCCATATGCCAGGGTATCTTCCAACTGCCCACTCCGACATAATTACTGCAGAATCATTGGGCAGCCTTATTCTGGCTACAGGAGTATTATTTATATCATACTCCTCCAAGGAATATATTACAATATGGGAAGTGGTTATTACAACCATAAATTCATTGTTTGGAGATGAAAACACATCCTCCACATCAGGTACTGTAAGCTTCACTGCATCCCATGGAATTGCAAGCTCATCATAGCTTACCATTTCCTTTGGCGGTATTGCCTTGATATTGAAGTCCCTGTAGAGCTCCCTGTCATTTTCCTTGTAATTGATCCTTCCCTTCAACGTCCAATATCCTTTGCTTCTGACAAGGCCAACATTCTCTTCGTTTATCATTATTTTCTCGTCAACTGCAGTAACGCTTCTGACTCCTTCAAGGAATAGATCCCTTCCTGTTTCACCTACCAGGTCTGAAAGCTTGATAGGTTTCTTTTCAGACAGATTGTCCACCGCATATATGTGGAGGGACCTTCTATCATCCCTTTCCAGCTCAATGTTCTCAACTGAAATATAGTCATTTCCAACAAAGAGGATATTTTTTAGTATTGAGGGAACTGGCCTCTCATCCAGCAATGTCCTCTCTCTTGAGTCAAAGACCATGGCCTCCATTATTCCTGAATTATCCTCTGGTGTAAAAAGTGGAGTGGCTTCAATTTCATCTGATATAATCCCTTTCTCAACAGTTCTTTCCTGGTCCACAAACCAAAATCCGTTTTTCCTGGGCAGTAAAATCCTGTCAAGCTCATACAGTCCCTCTAGACTCCTGTTCTGCATGTTTATCCAATAGGTTCTATATTCCCAGGTAGGTATCTGGTAGGCATCGTCAAAGCCCTGAGTCCGTACTCCAAGCAGAAGGCCTGTACTTAAACTCTCATCCGACGATTCACCAAGGTTCCTCTGCACACTCTTCTCAACGTTTATATACCTCTCCACCTCATCCAGGCTAACCTTCTCCAGCTGCCTTTCGAGTCTGTAGAAACGTTCATCCAAATATACAAGTAGCGTATCCTCATCAAGCTCTATGAACTCAGTAAAATACTGATCTTCGTTTATTATGGTAATTACCTTGATATAATCCTCCTCTATCCCCAGGGATGCGGGATTGAGCTTGAATTTTGAAATGAGATAGTCCCTTGTCCGAACCTTCTTGATCTTGAATGAAGGTGTTGATGTATAGTCCTGTCCAAGGACAACTCCCTCCTTGTGAAAGAGACCTATTTCTCCCACACGTGAAACTGTTTCCTGATTGTTCACTGAACCCAGGGTGTAAACAAGTTCAGCAACCTCCCATTTTCCCGTTATGGGTGATAGATTGTTGTCGGGTGCGACTATCCTCTCCTTGGTCTCACCTTCGATCACAGCACAGGATGTCATAAGGAATGACAATGCTATCATAGCTACCACTAATATTTTTCTCATGCCGACACCTCCCTTGGGAAGCCTACTGTTGCCACTGTACCTTCTCCTATCTGAGACTCGATCTTGAATGTTCCACCGTGCAGGGTGATGATCTCATCGCAGATGGAAAGACCAATTCCGCTGTGGGATTTGCTGTTTTGACCTTTGTAGAACTTGTCCTTCACATAGGGCAGCTCTTCCTCAGGAATCCCCGGACCATTGTCCCTTATTTGAATTACGAGATATTCCTCTTCCTCATATGCAGCCAGACTTACCTCTCCCTCACCTGTAAACTTGAAGGCATTGTCCAACAGGTTTATCAGTACCTGTCTTATCCTGTTCTCATCTCCCAATATGGGAGCAATATCATCATCGATGTTAACTGTAAAATCGATACTATTGTTTATAGCCCTGGGCATCATCTGATAGACAACTGTCTTAAGGGTTTCCTTGATGTCCACCATCTCTTTAACCAGGGAGATCCTTCCAGATGTAAACCTTGAAAAATCAAGTAGTTCCTCAACCATGCCTGTCAGCCTGTCGCTTTCACCCTCTATGATATTGAGTCCATCCATTAGCAGGTCGTTGTCCAGTTCTTCGGAATCCTTTAAGGTGATCGCCCAGCCTTTTATGGATGTGAGTGGAGTTCTAAGCTCGTGGGAGATTGAAGATATGAAGTCGTTCTTCATGTTTTCCTTCCTGGTGATCTCCTCTGCCATATAGTTTAGGGTGTGGGAAAGCCTTCCGATTTCGTCATTCACCTTGACCTGGCTTCTGACCTTGAACTGACCATCCGCCATTTTTTCCGCAACATCGGTTACCTCCTTCAGTGGCTTTATAATGGAATTTGCCAGGAACAGGCTCAAAACCCCTGATATGGCAACAACCAGAAGTCCAATGAGAATCAGGATCTGGGAAATCTGTCTAATAATTATGTTCGTCTCCTCCATGCTGGAAATGAATCTTATGATACCTATGCTTTCTCCGGCACTCTCTATGGGCATTGCAACTGCCATAACCGGCTCCTGGTCATATTCCACATTGCCAGTCCACACTCCTCTTCCCTCATTGATGGCCTGCTGTATGTCAGGTGTATCTATTCTGTCGGTAAAGTTGATCCCAAGGGAATCCATCAGAATGTTTCCTTCAAGGTCCAGAATCTGTACCTGAGCTGCAGTATGCTGCCAAAATATGTCGGTATCCTCAATCAGGATACCTTCAAGATTTCCAGATGAGAAGTAACGGGCATAAAAAGTAGTAGAAAACTCAATCTGACTTGTCAGAATGTCTTCTACGTTTCTATAATAATGATTTCTTATTCCTGTTATCAGTAAAATTTCCAGGAATATAACAGTCACAAGTATTATCAGCATGAAGTTCTTGATAAGCCTGGATTTAATACTTCTTCTCATTACATGCTCCTAACTTTTGGCTCTCCATCTGTACCCAAGACCCCATACGGTCTCAATATAGTATGGTTGACTTGAGTCCTCTTCTATTTTCGACCTTAATCTTCTAATGTTCACATCCACTATTTTTGAATCACCAACAAAATCCACACCCCAAACGTGGTTGAGAATTTCATCCCTTTTAAAGGCCCTCCCTGGATTCTCCATAAATAGCTTTGCTATGGAAAATTCTGTAGGGGTCAGCTCTATCTCCTTTCCAGCCCTATAGAACAGTCTAGAATACACATCGATCTTAAAAGGTGGAAACTCAAGCATGGATGTATCTGGACTTCCCTCGGATTCCAATCTTCGTTCAAGGGACTTTATCCTTAAAACAAGCTCTGTGGGATTAAAAGGCTTAGTCATGTAATCATCGGTTCCATACTCCAAGCCCATTATCTTGTCGATATCCTGACTTTTGGCTGTAAGCATGATTATTCCCAGATGGGGGTAGCTGGATCTTAAGGATCTGCATACCTCAAAACCGTCAATTCCAGGTAGCATTACATCAAGCACAACAATATCAATTGCTTCACTTTTTGCAATTTCCAGACCCTCTTCTCCAGTTGGAGCTTCCAGAACAGTATAGCCTGATCTGTCAAGATTGATCTTAATAAACTTCCTAATTGATTCTTCATCTTCAACTACAAGGACCTTTCTAGTCATAATATCCCCCTTTAACTAATGGTTGTACTCTTCCAGTGTTCTGAAGCTGTAGCCCTCAAGGAACAGATGCTCAATTATTGAAGGCAAGGCCTCTAGAGTTGTGTGCTTTTCATCTGTATCATGCATAAGAATTATTACCTGATCCTGCTTCCTATAGGTTTCCTTGAACCTATTGTACAGATAGTCTCTTGTTGGTTTGTCCAGTTCAGAATCACCGTTGAGTGCATTCCAATCATAGACACTAAAGCCCGCCTCTTCAAGGGCCACTACAGTTGGCCTTTTATACTCTGCATGGGATCCACCTGGTAGCCTGACCAGGCTGGTCCTGTAGGAAGGATCCCCCACTGCCTTCTTGATTGCCTCTTCTGTCTGGTACACTTCCTCCAGAAAGCTATCTGTATCTCCATATATGATGTCATAGTTGTGGGAATAGGTATGGTTACCTATTTCATGTCCCTTTTCATAGGCCAATCTCAATACATCCGGATTCTTGTCAACCATTTTCCCCAGTACAAAGAAGGTAGCCCTTATCTCATACCTGTCAAGAACCTGGAGTATTTGGGGTGTCATCTCCTTGGAGGGACCGTCATCAAAGGTAAGGTATGCAAGCTTGCCAGATGCGTAAGCCTGTTCCACCTGATTTTCCTGGTCCGGGAATTCCAACTTCCCTTTACCCTCAGCCTTTCGAGCTCTGTGCTCAAGAATCAGCTCATCCTGTGCTTCATAAGGATTCCCCGCTGTAGACTTATCCTCATAAATCTCAAGGACTTCCTTTCCAGTGTTATCCCCTTCAAGTAAATCCATCGAATTATCATCATACACTGCCTGATTCTCATTGTCCTCTGCCTGTGAGCGGTTTATTGCCCCTGGGATTACCAGAAAACCAACAAGTATTATCAAGGATATGAGGAATGCTATTCCAAACTTTGTTTTCATGGTCGATTTCTCCTAGAAAGTGTCTTTGTTTACATATTATTATACCCTCAAAGGACAGTAGTTACAATTCAATTAACAACCGGTTACAAATGCATTACACTATTG
>Ga0334896_1002435_pt1 | contig 13047 bp, 9 predicted proteins | sample GraSluR3_MG_8_FD_207734 | JGI IMG/M metagenome (GOLD analysis project Ga0334896, IMG submission 207734) | Sludge microbial communities from methane-producing bioreactor in Wageningen University, Netherlands - Granular Sludge_27_06-R3 | ecosystem: Engineered > Bioreactor > Anaerobic > Unclassified...
GGCTGAGTGTCCGGCCCCACGAATAGTGAAGGCCTTTGCAAGACAAAGAAAAGTTTCCATCCCCTCATTGTCGGGGCTGAGTGTCCGGCTCGGGTCCTGCGGCACGATCGCCGGCCTGGAAGTTCTCGCCTCCCGAGTTTCCATCCCCTCATTGTCGGGGCTGAGTGTCCGGCCAAACACAGATAATAAACTTAAAGAGTATAGGGCCCTGTTTCCATCCCCTCATTGTCGGGGCTGAGTGTCCGGCACCCGTGCACGTGGATAATAACTCACGACTTGTCTGTGTTTCCATCCCCTCATTGTCGGGGCTGAGTGTCCGGCAAGGCTGCAACGGCAACTAAGGCGACTAAGGCGACTGGTTTCCATCCCCTCATTGTCGGGGCTGAGTGTCCGGCGTGGTTAGCCCTAAAATAGAATCTAAACATGTCGGTCAAGTTTCCATCCCCTCATTGTCGGGGCTGAGTGTCCGGCACGGCCGGAAAGGAGGCTCCTTCGCAGAAGGAGGCTCGGTTTCCATCCCCTCATTGTCGGGGCTGAGTGTCCGGCCCAGTACGACGCATTCCCTGGTGCCTGCGCGGTGTTCGGTTTCCATCCCCTCATTGTCGGGGCTGAGTGTCCGGCGGATCCAGGGAAGCAGCGGAGGCCGTGGCCCAAAGTTTCCATCCCCTCATTGTCGGGGCTGAGTGTCCGGCTGCCCGCCAGCGGGCCCCGGGCTGGCTGGGCTCTTCGGCGTGGTTTGCGGGAATCCCCCTCCCCCCCATCCCCTCCCTATCGGAGGAGGGGGGCTGGCTCAAGTTTGAACAAGCATGACGGTGGGCGAGTGGAATTCCCCGCAAAATGGGCCTTCGTTTCGGTTTTCAAAGAGCGCCCAGGCGGCTCCTGGTTGTGCGCAGATCGAAAAGTTGTCGAAAACGCCCTTGAGGCCCGGCCTGGTCGGGCTCGGCTTGATTGAACTCCTCTCAATCCAGCGCAGCCCGATCGAACGCCGATCGAACGCATGCCAGGTCTCACAGAAGAGATTCGCCGTTCGAGCCCTTCAACCCTGTCGTCCCAGGGCTTGCCGCCCTCTACGGTGCTTCTTCCCAGCACACTTCCCAAGCCAGCCCGCGACGCAAATCTGGCAAGGATGGGAAGCCTGGCAGACCTGGCGCCTCAGTCTTCCACCGCGCGCACCTTGCCCGCACGCCAGGACTCTCGCTGCTTCTTCCGGTCGAAGTTCCGGACGGGCGTGAAGCGAACGCGCGCGCCGTCCTGGCGGCAGGATTCAGGAAGGTCGGCGGTCAGGACGAAGACGCGTTCGCGATTCTCAACCTTCAGGAAGGCGAAGGAGCGGTCGGATTGGAAGGAGGTCACGGTGCCGACCAGGGTTCCGTCGTCGGCCAGGTCGGGCAGGGGAGGTGGCCCACTCTCCGTTGGGTTGCTACCCGAAGTCGTGCTTCGGACGGGTTCTCCTGGGGCCCGACCTCGAAGCCGCGCTGTTCCAGGATTGGCGTCGGAGGGGCTTTGGCCTCTGGGCAGGCACAATGCACGCAGGTTCCGGGCGGAGGCATGCCAGTCGACTTCGACGCCGTCTAGCCTCTGGCGCAGTTCCGTCAGGGGCGGAGGGATCGGCCAGCCTTGTTCCCGACGCAGGGCCAGGCACCACGCAAGATGCCGGGCTGCCGCTTCGGGATCCTGGCGCTGCAGCGCGATTTTGGCCATGGTGGTCAGCAGGCCAACTCGTGCCTGGTCCTCGGCGGGCAGGTCCAGCGCTCGCCGGGCCGTCTTCCAGGCCTCGTCCAGGCGTTCCATCTCCAGCAGGAAGCGCGCCAGGTCTGCCAGGTGGTACCAGCGGACCCGGCGGTCTCGTTCCAGGGGTGCCAGCAGGCGGATTGCTTCTTCAATGTTACCCAGCCCGGCCTGGGCCTCGGCCTGCCAGCGCAGGAATTCCAGGTTCCGAGGATAGGCCTGGCATGCCTCTTGTGTTGCCTGGAGGGCTTCGGGCCAGCGTTGCAGGTGGACCAGTGATTTCACGCGGGCATAGTAGTAGCGCTCGCGTGGCGAGGGGATCTTGCGCCCCTTCGGCCCCTCCTGGGGTTCGTCCGAGAGTGTCTCTGGCGTCAGCAGTTCGCACCAGCGCGCGACTTCTCCCCAGTGGCCCTTGCCCTTGGCGGCGCTCATGGCGGCGAAGACCGCCAGTTCCAATGGCAACCCTTCGGCCCCAGCCTTCACCATGTCTCGGGCGGCCTGCAGGACCGCTTCTTCGCTTTCTGCAGCCTGGGCGGGCTTCAGGCGGGCGTAGTACAGGCACCAGGCCACCTCGCTGCGGGTCGCCGGATCCTCCGGGTGGGCCCTCTGGACGCGGAGGGCTACGTTCAGGGCGGGGTTGGGATAGCCGGCCTTGCGGAGGCAGAAGGCATAACGCCAACCGGCTGCGGCTTGACTGCGCTCGTTCCAGAAGTCGTGAAAGGCTCGGCCGGCGCTGGCGTATTGCCCCGCCTTTCGTTGGGCCTCGGCCTCGGTCCAGCTCAGAGTCGGCCTGGGCTCTGGGGCTGCTGTTTCCTGTGTCACGGGCTGTTCCTGGGTCGGGGTGCTCATGCTGGTTCCTCCCCTTCAGACGATGATCACACCGTCGGTCTCGTCCTCCGGGCCAGTGCCCGTCCCGGTGAATTCCACGGCCGGGACACACCGCTGGCACAGGTGGTAGTAGCGGATGGTGTCGACTTCATGGTCTATCTGCCGATCCAGTCGGGCCTTCAGGTCCAGGTACTGCTTTTCGGTCAGCACGCACTCGAAGACGCTCTTCTGGACCCTGCGGCCGAAGTCGCAGAGCATCTTGGAAAGGCGGGTCCGGCGGTCGTCTTCGACGACATCGTAGGTGATCACGATGAACATCAGCGGGGTACGAAGGGCTCGTAGATCTCCTCGGCCTTGATGTGCCGAGCCAGGCGGCGCGCCTGCTCCAACACGACCTGGCGCCAGGTGATCTGGGTGCCCAATGGGGGATAGAGGACCCTCTGGCGGAGGGTCTGCTCATAGACCAGGATCCACTTGCGGATGCTTTCCGGGCGAAGCAGGACCGGGTAGTCCTCGCGGGCGGGTGGTTCGTCTCCGGCCAGCTCGGCCGGCATCTCGACGTCTTCCTGGTAGAGGAAGTCTCCGGGGACCATCTGCCGACGGTTGATGGCCCGCAGGACCGCGGCATCGACCAGCAGGGGGCGAAACTCCTCCATCAGGTCCAGGACCAGCGAGGGTTTGCCGTTCTCGGCTGCGTGCAGACTTCCCAGGAAGGGGTCCAGCCCGACGACTTGGATTGCGGTGGTCACGGTTCCCAAAAGCATGGTGTAGCCGAAGCTGAGCAGGGCGTTGACAGCATCTTTGGGCGGGCGCCGGGTGCGCCCTCCGAAGGGGAAGCCTTCTTGCAGGATCAAACGCGGGAAACACCCGAAATAGGCCGCCGCTCCAGCGCCTTCACGGCCCCGGATTTCGTCCAGCGATCGGGTGCTGGCCAGGGCACGGATGCTGTGGTTGATGCGCAGCAGGGCCGTCTGGATTTCGTCGTTGGGGCGCTGGCGCTGGTGTCGGCGCAGCAGGGTCCGGCAGTTGTTCAGCTTTCCTCGAACGAACCGCTGGGCGATGTCCAGCAGGAAAGACTCCTCCTCAGCCTTGCGGAACTGCTGGCGCCGAAGCAGGATGTTCTTGCCGTCCCCCGAGACCAGTCGCCCCCGATAGCGTCCACCGGTCCCCATGAAGACCGTGTCGATCCCTTCTTGAAGCAGGAAGGTGGTCGCCTGGGCGGTCAACTGGATGTTGCCGAAAAGGATGACCTGTTCGAGATTGAAGGTGTGGACCGTCTCGATGACATGGCCGAGCTTGCGGACCACCAGGCGGCGCCCCAGTTTGTGGACCGTGGTGCCTTGCTCGGTCACGTACAGGACGGACATGGGATCACACGTCCAGGATGAAGCGGGGCCCGCCGTCCTCGTTCTTCGTCCGTTTCAGCAGGCCCATCGGGGTCTGGAATTCGTCGATGCCGGCCTGGTCAAACCACGAGTTGACCTGGTCGGCCAGGCGCCGATGCACTCGCTCGGCGGCATGAAGCGCCTGACGGGCCCTGAGGAAGTCCGAAAGCAGGGCCTGGAACTGGAGGGTGTCCACCTTGGTCCCGGGCGGGGGACTTGAGGCCTGCAGGTGCAGCATAGGGTTGGGGTAGAGCCCGGCTTCGGTCGCGAACTCGCAATTGCAGGGGAGCCCGGCTGTCACCGAAGGAATCTTCTTGCGGATGCTGGGGCAACTGATCGGATTTCCCCGCAGGCGGCTCTTCAGATACAGCTTCGAGTCCACTGTGGGGCACTTGCGGAGCAGGCTGTTCACGGCCTGGGGTCCGTTCTCGAGGTGCCCCAGGGTGTAGAGCAGCACGTTCACTTCATCGTGCGTGAGGGTGCGCTCGGTTTCGGCCTTGTTGACCAGGGTGCGTAGGGTCACGCAGTGCCCCAGCACCGTCTGAAGGGTGATGTCGTCGTCGGGATGATACTCCTGGAGGATCTGCAGGGCAGGCCGGGGGGAGGCGGCGCCCCCCTCCTCGTTGCCTTCCCAGGGGGCGCTCGGGTTCTCTTCCTCCGTCCGAGGTGCAACCTGCTCGAGATACCGCAGGATCGTGTCGCGAGAGGTGCGCGGGGCGGTCATGAGCCAGGCGTGTTGATCCGCGATGGGGGTGCCGTCCAGGTCCAGGAACTGCACGCGGCGTCCGCTCAGTTTGTGGATCCCCAGCGGGATCTTGATCAGGTTCCCCAGGCCGTTCGGGGGGAGGTTGGATTGTTTCGGAAAGATTTCGATGTTGACGTTGAGCGGCGGAGGAGCCACCTCTCGATCCAGGGCCTGGAGCAATCGCCGAGCTTCGCCGGCCCGCAGGGGCTCTGCGAAGAAGAACCAGATGTGGCGTCCTTTCGAGCCGCTATCGGCCAGACAAGGCTCCAGACCGCGTTCGCGAGCGCACAGGACCAGACGTCGGGCATGCTGCTCCAGGGCAGCCATCGCGGTCTCCCAGTCTGGTCGTCCTGGTCCCGAGCGTTCGACCAGGCCCTTGGCCAGATCCAGGTCAAAGGCCGCGAAGTTGACCGTGTTGTCCAGTCGGACCGGGTAGATCCCGACCGTGTGGTTTCCCAGAAGATGGTTTCGAGCCACCCGGATGTTGAAAGGCTCGCGAACCGGAGTGTAGCCGGTCTGTCCCTGAGGATTCACCCATTGCCGGGCGTACAGGCCTTCGCGGCCACTGAAGAGGGTGACGAAACGGGCCAGGAGGGCGTCCTCCAGGGGAGCCTCGGCCTCCGCACCCTCAGAAGGCTTGGGGCCGGATTGAAGGCTTCGCAGCAGGCCTTCAAAGCGCCGATCACCGGTGGTTTGCAGCCCTCTGGTGTAGGCATCGCGCGCCTCTTCAGGGAAACCGTGGGCTGTCAGAAGGGCCCCCAACTCCTCCCAGACTTCCACGTCGTCTGGCGCCCTCTCGCTGAGGGCCCGCCAGCACTTGATGGCGCGCTCGGTCCGCCCGGCGTCGTGGTGGACCTGGGCCAGTCGCCGCAGCAGATCCAGCTCTTCAGGGGCGTCTCGGAAGGCATCGTTCAATTCCAGGATCAGGCGGTCACCCATTCCGAGCTCTTCGCACAGGTCCGCCAGGCGCAAGTGCAGTGCGCTGTCACGGACGTGCCGGATGGTCAACAACTGGATTCGCGCCTTGGCGCCGGCGTCATCTCCCAACGAGATCAACTCGGCGATGGCGGCCACCTCGGCGACCGCTGCCGCCACATTCACCGGATCCTGGCTGGGGGCGGATGGAGTCGCGATGCGGTCCGTGCGTTCTGGTTCGGCCATGGTCTCCTCCAATCCAAGGCCGTCGCCGCTCGGATCGGGCGGCGCGCCATGCGGTGCTCTACATCGAGGTGGCCCCTCCCGGAAGGATGCGGACCTCGATTCTTCCCAGTCCGAAGGTGGTCGCCTTGCCGAGATGCAGCTCCTGGCCGGCCATCAGCAAGGGCAGGAATTCCCCGACGGGGCCGGCATAGATTGCCCGGCCGACCAGTCCGCCCATCTGGATCTCCCGTCTTTGCCGGTTGGAGTGGCGCCGGAAGTCGAACCAGTCCAGTTCGAAGTCTTCCAGGGCGCACTCTTCGGCGCGTGCGACGATCTGGCGGAAGTCCACATCCAGAGGCCCTTCGCCGTGCACCCTGCCCAGCAGGTCGATCCGGCGCAACAGGGCACGGATCAGGTGGTGGAACTCGGGTTCGTCCACCAGTTGCCCCCGGCTGACCAGACGCGTGGGGGTCTGGAAGGCAATCTCCAGTCTCCTGGCCCCGGTCAATCCATCGGCCTGTCGGGCCATCTCGGAGAGATCCCAGGAACTTGGTTCCTCCAGGGCGCGCCCAGGTGTCGTGGCGTTCCCTCCTTCATAGAAGAGTCGGGGAGGGGCCCCGGGACGGACGACGCTGGCCGATTTCAGAGTGAAGCGGGCCTGACGCTCTCCCAGGCCGCGTCGGCCCATCTCTTCGACGGCATAGAGGAAGTGGGGGAGATACTCCGTGGCCCTCCCAAACAAGGTCAGGCCCAGGCGGAAGGGCTCCCCAGAGCAGATGGTCCGCAGACCGAAAGGCGGCTCCAGGACAAAGGGGCGCGGGACCTCTTCGCTGCCTTGCTTTTCGGAGATTCCCTTGGCTCGGGTCTCGAACAGATAGCTGTAGGCGCAGGAATCCGGCTGCCGGCATTCTCGACAGGGCGGCCGATTCGGGCAGGCCGCCGCCTGAAGGCACCAGCCCAACAGGCCTCGGAAGGAGGTCCCCGAGAACGAGGGCAAGGCCAGGTCGTCCCTGGCTTCGAGATCCAGGCGCAGCCGCAGCAAGGCGAGACCTTGCAGTGCGGAGGCGTCGGGGATGCTGGTGAGAGGCTGACTCATGGCTCTGGGATCACTTGTTCGCCTCGGAGGCGTCCGAGTCCTCGCAGGGGCCGAATGAAGGCAATCAGGGCTCCTCGGGATTCGGGGAGCCATTCTTTGGGTCCAATGAGGTCAGGACCTGACCTGGCTTCAACCAGGACGGCGCTGTCCATGCCTGGCACTACTGCTGAGGCAGTAGGAGTTCCGGGAGCCTGCCCGGCAACTGTGCTGGCAACTCTTCGCGGGTCAGATCTCTGATGCAATCAGCCAGGAATCCGGAGACCAGTTTGTGGAAGCCGCGCCAGGCATCCAGGTTGATCGATTGGAATCCATGGGCAAAGAGACTGTGATTGCGGATTTCAAGCGCTGTCTGCAGGTGGCCTTTGAGTGGGTCAAAGCGTTGCCCGAGCGGATCGTCGGGGAAAGCGCTCAGGATGCGCCAGGAATCGAAAAGTCCCACGCGGACACAACCTGTCTTGGGGTCGGGAGTCTTGCCCTCCATCAGCAGCGGGCGCACGCATTCCGGGATGACCTCCGGCGGGACGTGTACCGTGTAGATGCCGTAGGTCCTCTGTAATCGGATCTGAGCGGTCAGTTCGAGGGCCCGGTAGAGTCTTCCCACGGCATCATCAAAGCGGGACTGGGCTGCCCGGCGCTCAGCATTCAGAATCAGGTCCCAGACGGGTTCATATCCATGGTGATGAGATTTTGCCTTTGGGAGGGATCCGTCTGCATCTCCTCGGGTCTCCAGGTCTGCACGCGCAGTGCAGATATTCTTCAAGCGGTTCAGGAATTGGTCTCGGATCCACGGGTCTCGGGTCAGTGAGGCCAGGAACCTGGAGGCTGTGTCGTGGTCAAATCGGTCCCAGGCCTCCAGAGTACGGGAGAGATTCCACCAGAACTGGAACTCTGCACGCTGGACTCCGTGAGAGTGGCCCTGGATTCGCAGTCTCTCCATGAGACTGACAGCCCCTGAGTAATCGAAGGCCTCCAACAGATCGGGTAGAAAGATCTTCAAAGCACGTGCTGCGTGGATCCTGTGCGTTTCCAGCCTCTCGGTCGACTGTCCGAAATCCACCTTGACCAGGTCGCGACGCACGCCTGTCGTGACAAAGACCGGGACCTGGAGGTCCAGCGCAGCCGCGACCAAAGCCGCAGACATGGTCTTGGTTCCTCCGGTATAGTCCACCTGGATCTCGGATGCCTCCTGGCTCATCAGTCTTTCCAGGACACCTGAGGCCAGCGCATACCACGCGGGCAGATCGTCAGGATCCTCCAGGGTTTCGACTTCGTAGTCCTTCAGGTCCAGTTGATGGACCAGACTGGGTTTCTTATCGACCACCTGGCCAAGCTGTCGCACTTCGCACGGGGTGCCTGGGCCGTCAACCTGGGAACGGCTTCCAGAGCGTCCACCCGAACACAGGAAGACCACCCTGTCGGGCTCGAGACTCTCGATGGAAGTGCGGACCGGTTCGAATGAGCCGCCAACCGTGATGACCAGGGTGCGCATGGAAAGCCTCCTTGCTCGGAATCCCGTCGGGATTACAGATGTCTTCCAAGTCTCTCGACGACCAGGATGTCCTGTCGGATGCTGCAGTAACACCGCGGCGCGGCACCCTCGGAACTGGCGTAGAACTCGTGCGTGCAGCCGTCTTCCGTGGGGAGTTTCAGTTTCTTGAAACGAAGGGCGCGAAGGTTTGGCCCTTCGGGCTCCTCGATGAATCTGTTCAGAAGGTCCAGGTTCCGGTTCAATGTGTAGAGCTGGTTGGGAGCCAGGGCCTCGGCCGTCTTCCGGAAGGCGTCCTGATAGACCACGCGATGGGTCAGGGGAGAGGGCAGGAATTCGCGGTACAGGCGTTCTCGTGCCTGATTCCACACCATCTCTCCCCAGGGGGTCAGGCCTGCCTGGCCTTCGTGGGTGAAGTAGAGTGTCTCGGGAAGGCCAGCGCATTTGTCGGCCGGGACCGAGTCCAGCACGCTCATCCGTCGGAAGGTGTCCAGGTGCTGACGGACCGTCTCTTCGGCTGCCATCTTCACCGGAAGGCGGGGGATGCGCAGCAACTGCTCGCTTCCTTCGAAGAGGTAGATCGTTTCATCGGCCATCAGGGTGGCCAGGACCTGCAGGAACCCCAGGACACCCTTGAAGCCACCGGTCAGGTTGAAGACGATCCGGAAGCCCGCCTCCCGGTAGCCAGGAATCTCCTCCCAGGCCCATCGGACCAACTCGGAAAGAGAAGCCTGGAAGTCTTCCAGGCTTCGGGTCGCCAGGCCCGGGGTGGTGTGCAGTCGGGCTTCGTATCCTTGAGCATCCAGCCAGTCCTTGAGGATCTGCGCTGCGGCCCGACCCAGGTCGGTGTCGGTGTGCAGCAGCACCAGGTGGTCGGGGCGGCCTGCATTCCGAGGCGGCGCGGGAAGGAAGGCTGCCAGCGAGTTCAATTCGGCGCTCTGCTTGCGGGCCTGGGTCCATCCCCCTGCCTGCAACCTTCGGGAGGTCGCCTCACGGTGGCGGTCCAGCCAGTTGCGGTCTTCCGGGTCCAGCTCCCTTTCATTGGCCAATCGGGAGCAGTGGTCGCGGGTGGCGGCGTCCACTCCGTTGGTCAGCACGCTCGTGCCGCACGAGATCAACATGTAGGTTGACATGGCTCAGGGCTCTCCACGCAAGGCGATGGCCAGAGGATCGTAGGGATCGGGCGGAAGGACGCGGGCCGGGGTTGCCTGGCGTCTTCCCCGCGCGCTGATGGCGTGGGGAGCCTTGGGCTTCCAAGGCGTCCAGTCGACCCCATCGCGCGCCAGTTGCTTCATCTCGCGATTGTCATTCAGTTCGGCGCGACGGGCCATCAGGACCAACTGCTGGCGCGGGCGTGAGAAGGCCACGCAGTACAGGCGGGGGGCGTCGCCCTTGCCGAAGCTCTCCAGCAGCCAGCCGTGGCGCGGGTTGACCGGATCGAAGACGACCAGGTCCGCTTCGTTGCCTTGCGAGGTATGGACAGTCCCGGCCCGCACGTTCGGAAATTCGGACAAGTGGGTCCGGGCCAGCTTGCGCAGCAGATCCGCCTGGTTGCGGAAAGGCGACAGGAGCAGGACCGACTTCTCGGGTGAACCCTCCAGCATTTGTCGAGCGATTCCGATGGCGATCCAGGCGCTCTTCTCCCAGCGGTTCTCTTGTTTGACTCGCTCCAGGACGACCCTGCGGTCGGCGAAATCAGGCAGGGAGGTGGTGGCGGGATCGACTACCAGGCAGGAAGCGGCTGGCCACTCGGGCAGCGCTGGCGGTTCAGGGGGCTGACCTACCGTGACCAATCGCCCTTCGTAGTACACGTCCGAGACCGGGCCGCACAACCCCTCGTTCATGCGGCTCTGGTGCTCCAGCATGTGCAGGATGCCGGCATCTTCAAGGCGCTGGATGTCGGCTTCGTCGCACAATCCTGCCGTCTCGAAGGCGCTGTGTCCGATCCAATGGACGCAGTTGGCGTTCTCGTCGTTGTTGTTGCGGCGGATCGGGCCCAACTGGCGGAAATCACCGGCCAGGGTGAGATGGATGGGGGGATGCTCGAGGAACGGAGGAAGCACGTAGCGGGGAACCATGCTGGCCTCGTCGATGACCAGGGCGTAGCGTTGCTCGGACAGAGCAGCGCGGATGGATTCGTGCGCCAAGCCAGACGTCAACGTCGTAGCAATGATGGTGGCGTTCTGGGCCAGGTCCCACAGCAGGCGGGCCCGGTTTCTTTCCTGGGCAATCAGGATCTGACGAAGTTCCGCCAGGTCGAGGTTGGTCTCATCTCTGGCGGGGCCCTGCTGGCCCGTCAGCCTTCTCTCAATGAGGGCGATGGCCTTTCGCACACGTTGAACTTCTTCGCTGTGGGACGCCAGGACATGGCTCCAGGCCATCAGGTGATCTCGTTCCTCCAGGGCCTGGAGTTGGGGGCGGCCAGCCCGGATCAGCTCGCCCCGGGACAGGGGACGTCCCATTCTGGACCGGGCATCGTCGATGGCCAGGCATGCCTGATCGATGGCCACGTTGGTGGGGGCCAGGACGAGCACCTTGGTGCCCAGGATGGAGAGGGCAGCCACCATGGCCCCGATCGTGAAGGTCTTGCCTGTCCCCGGAGGTCCCCAGATCAGGGAAAGAGGGCTGCAGGCGCCCAGCGCTGCATCCAACTGGGGAGCGCGCATTGCTGGCCGGAGATCAGGGGACCGAAGGAGCCGCGCCAGGTCGTCGGGCGAGCAGCCTGATGCGCTCTGGAAGCCCAGGTGGCCCTCAGGCAGACTGCGATAGGGATGGCCGGGATCCAGGCCTTCTGCGTTGATCTTGGTGTCAGCCCAGCGACGGACCAGTTCCTGGTAGTCCGGCTCGATCATGAAGAAGGTCCCGGATCGGGGCGGCGCGTGGGGCGGCTTGAGCTCTAGGACCAGCATCCGGTGGTCGACATCGACCGTCGCCACCTCGGCACGCCACCATTCTTCGCTTTCATCCTCATCCTCTTCATAGCTTGGCGGGGCCGTGAATCGCGTCGTCACTCCGCTGAGCGGCCCATAGGCGGTCCACCCGACCATGTCTTCGCGAATCCTTCCCAGCGAATCTCCACTCAGGCGGACCAGGAAGAGATCCCGCTCTGACCGCTCGAAGGCCTGTGCTTCCAGCCGGATCCCCTGAATGGAGGCCTTCTCTTCCATCAGGGCGGCCAGCATGCCCGCCAGGTCGTCGCGGACCGGAACCAGGGGCCCCACCTTTCGTGCGGGACGGTTGCGGGGACGGAAGCGATTGGGTTTCCAGGAGTAGCGGCTCACCGGAGGACTTCCACCTGTTCGGCCAGACCCTCTCCCAGGTAGTGGTCCAACCAGCCGAGCAGGGCCCGGCGCTGTCGGATGGCTTCGGTGCCGGCCAGTCGCCGGATCAGGGCCGGAGTCTTTTCGGTCGTTTCGGGTGCTCCCAGCCCCAGGGCCTTTGCTGCGGCTTCGGCCAGGGCGCGGGCGGCCGGGGGATCTGCCTGGTTCCAGCAGACCTTTGCGGCCAGCCAGGCCAATGCCGCCGAGTCCAGGTCGCCGATTCGGGCTTGCAGGACGGATCGCGTACTCTGCGAGGATCTCAGGACCATCTCGCCGACGCTTCGAGGAATCCGGGTCTGCAAAGTTGCTGCCGCCTGACGCAGGTGTCGGCGCATGCCCCCGGGCTCACCTCGACGCAACGCTCCGCTGGTTGCCGCCAGGGAAGCCCAGCCCCGATCTCCCGCCGACGCTGCGCTTTCGGCCACCAGGGCCAGGAAGGCCTCCTCGGCCGCCGCGCAGGCACCCGCGCTCAACAGGGCCAAGGCTTCTTCGCGCCGGCGGGCACCGAAGACGTCCAGCACGTTGTCCAGGAGGACCAGGTGCTCATGGTGTGAGAATCCGAACTTCCTTTCGAACGTGCTGCCGACATAGAAGAGCCGCCAGCCGTAGAGATTGCCCACGCCGGCCATGGCTGCAGTCATCACCTTGGTTCCACCCGTGGTATCCGCACCGACCTTCGACCCCGAAGGCAGGGCTCGCGTGTCGAAGATGTCGCGAATCGCCAGCGCGATGTCGGCGACCGCGGTCTCGTGCACCCGAACGTGCAGGAAGACCGTCTCGGGAGACCCGGCCGCCAAAGCCGCTTCCACCTCCTGGCCATAGGGGGCCGAGGCACTGGTCTCCAGAAGGGCCACGCAGGCTGCGGGATTGGCCAGGGCGGCCAGGGTCGGCGCGTAGGGCTGGGTGCCAACCGGGATATAGAGCAGGTCCAGGGGCTCGACGCCGTCCCGGTCACGGCGGAAGCGCTCGCAGGTCAGCGGGAAGACCCTCTGCCGGTAGAAGGCTGCGGCTTCCAAGCCCGGTTCCATGCCCAGCCACTCGGCGACGGCCGAGTCGTAGACCTGATCAAGGTCACCCTCCCAGGTGGCGTGGGTGGGAAGGGGATCGGACATCATCAGAGCCTCCAATGTCTCGGTGGAACCCAGGTTTCGCGATGAAGGAGGTGAAGCCTTCAATCCGGTTGCGCGTATTGCAGGTCGGGGGTGACAGAATTTGTCATTGCGCCAGGCAAAGCCTGGGTGAGGAGGAGAGTAAAGCATGAGCTGAACCTGAAACCTCACGATGGAACCCAGCGGGTGAAAGTCCCGCCCAACCAAGGT
>Ga0334896_1002454_pt1 | contig 12951 bp, 14 predicted proteins | sample GraSluR3_MG_8_FD_207734 | JGI IMG/M metagenome (GOLD analysis project Ga0334896, IMG submission 207734) | Sludge microbial communities from methane-producing bioreactor in Wageningen University, Netherlands - Granular Sludge_27_06-R3 | ecosystem: Engineered > Bioreactor > Anaerobic >...
TGATAAGTCCGATCAGCAGGGATGAAAACAACCCTAGGGCCATCCCGTTAAGTGTCTTTACAATGTAGTCCTGTATACCTGTTGCTCTTTTTGCCATTATTCGACTCCTTTTAAATTTATTCCCATCTCAGGTCTTTTCCGTAGAACCTCAAGGGTATGAATTTATCAAATATCCTTGAAAATACCCTGTCGGTATATATCTCGGATATTTCATTTGGTGTAAGGTTTGTTGATATTATGGTCTTTTTGCCTGCAAGTAGTCTTGTGTTGACTATATTAAATATCTCAGCATTTGTGAAGGTGTTGGAAATCTCTGTTCCAAGGTCATCAATTATCAGAAGGTCCGCCTGAAAGAGCAGGTCATACTCGTAGTCAGAAATCTCCCTGCTTCCCTTGCCAAACCTTCTCTTTTCAAGGATATCCAGGATTGTGAAGGCAGTCTGGTAGATTACTATCTTGTTCTTGTCCAGTAGGGCCTTTGCAATGCAACTGCACAGGAAGGTCTTACCCAGGCCTGTTGTTCCGTAGAAAAGCAGGTTTTCACCATTATTCTCTTCAAAGTTTCCTATAAATCCTTCAGCATAGCTTAATATATCCAGCATGTTCTCCCTTGGGGTGAGGTCTTCACCATCAAAAGCTTCCTGGCTGAAGAGGTCTATGTTGAATTTCTGGAAATTCTCCTTGTGGAGGATGTTCTCCAGGTTGGACATCTTGTAGGACCTGTTGATAAGAAGCTGCTTCATGCAGTTGCACCTTTTTGAATCCTCTACATAACCAGTATCCTTGCAGAGATTGCAGGTATACCTGGGCTCCAGATAGTCCGGGGAAATGTTTCCCTCCGTCAGGACAAATGCTTTTTCCATCTTCAGGGATTCAATCTTCTTCCTGGCCTCCTTGGCTGCACTTTCTGAGTCTTCCGGCTTTAAAAGTACCCTCTTGGCCATCCTTAGTCCCGTAGCCCTTATTTCATCATCCAGCTGCTTCACTCTTGGCAGCTTTCTGTAGACCTCCTGCTGTCGTATTCTCAAATCCTTCTCTGCATTATCTCTTCTCTTCTCGTATATGAGCTGTATCTCCTTCAATACTGGATTATTCATCAGAACCACCGTTTCCCTTCGCTCTGTGGGCTTCACGCTTTCTCTTGGCCATCTTCTCAAGGTCTTCAGCTGAATATTTCGCACTTCTTTGTTCAAAGTTATGGAATCTTGTCTTATGAGGCGCGGCCTTTTTTCCCGAAGTCTTGTAGGTCTTTTTTTCAGCCTTATCCTCTGGCTTGTCAAGGACATCAATATCCTCGATCTTTCTAATTCCCTTCCTGTACCAGTCACTTATGACCCCATCAATATAGTTGACAGTCGGATACTGGACCTTGTTTGCCGCCTCACAACCCTTGAGTACAAGTTCCATGGGATAGCCGTACTGGTCAAACCACTTGTTGACAAGGTTCAGGTCACCGTCTGTAACCCCCTTGTGCTCTAGGCCGATGGATTTCATGACCTTCTGGTACCTGAAATACTTCTGGTCCACCTTGTTGAAATAGTCCATGACAGCATCCATGTTTGTCAGTCCCTGGTCGTACCAGTTTCGTATTATTCCTTCAACATATTTTACGCTTCTCTTGTTCTTCATTTCAGCCCCATAGCTGAAGGCCTTCTCGATCACATCGGGATTCATGTTGTAGTCCTGAATCCATGAAAGGATCTGCTTTTTCTCCATTGGAGCCGTAGGTCTTCGCATCATGAAATCTATGTTGTTGAACATCTTGTTTATGACAGGAATCTGGTTTGCCTCAATAAGATCTTTTTGGCTTGATTGGCGAGGCTCTTTCTCCTTTGTTGTACTGGACTGGTTCATAAGGTTGTTCTTTATGAAGAGTTGCTTCAGGTTTAGAAACACAACCTGGTAATCTACATCATCAGAGCCTTCTTTTCTTATTATCCCCTTGTTCTCCCAAAAATCCCAGGCCCTCAGAACGTCCTCCATTGGTATGTCCAAATGCTTTGAAATGGTCTTGTTGGTTACCTCGATTCTGTGGTCCCTGTCATGGGCATATTTATAGCCCAGCAAATAGACCTTCACATAGGTTCCATTGGCCATGGGCATGTAGTCGTTGATAAATATATTCTCAATGGGAGTGTCCCCCAGGTCCATATCTGTGGTTTCAATTATAAAACTCATCGGTCAATCATCCCCTCAAAGCCTTCTTGTCTCTCTTCATATCTTTTTTTGGTCAGCTTCATTTTGTAGATATAATTATATATCTTTTCATCTTTAAATACAAAACAAGATTTTGAAGCCATTATATCAGGATGGTCCTTGGAAACTCCCTCAACCGGGAAAAGGTCTGTGTAGTACTGTATTGGAATAAACCCGAGTTTTTCATAGACCCTTAAGGCCCTTTTATTGAATTCAGCCACCTCGAGATAAAGGGTCTTCATTCTCATACCATTGAAATACTTGGGTAGAAATGCCTCCAGACTTTCAGTTCCATAACCCCTGTCCATGTAATCCGGGTCAAACACTATTCCCAGGTATGCACTTCTCCTGATGAAGTCCTTGTTCTTTATCCCCAGGTATCCCACAAGATTCCCTTCCTCATTGTGGACGCCAAAGTACTTGTTCCAGATTGTAAAAGTCTTGTATCTGAACCATCTCTTTACTTCTATGTCATTTTCAAATGGGAAATTGTAGTCTCCCAAAAGTACAGTTTCATGGACGCCCCAGCCTTTCATGGATTTTGCATCTTCCATGGTCAAGGGGGAAAGTATAACCCTTTTTCCTTTTATTATCATCTTTTTCACATCTCCAAAAAAATAACCTCGAGGTCTCCCCTCGAAGTTATTTTACACTATTATCCTCAGTTAATCAAAGACTAGTTCGTTGATTCCCAAAGCTTTAAAATGTGTCAATTCAGGGTTTGGTCTGACCCTTCAATGGACTTTAACCATTACCCGGCTCAATATACCTTTCCATATTGAGAAACTTGGTGTACTCATGCTTGAACACAAGATCAACCTGTCCAGTTGGACCATTTCTGTGCTTTGCAATTATTACCTCGCCTATGTTCTTCTTCTCTGACTCCTGGTCGTAATAATCATCCCTGTACAGGAACATTACAACGTCTGCATCCTGCTCAATGGCTCCCGACTCCCTCAGGTCTGAAAGGATGGGCCTGTGGTCCGATCGAAGCTCTGGAGCACGTGAAAGCTGGGAAAGGGCAAGGACCGGGCACTCCATTTCCTTGGCAATTGCCTTCAGGCCCCTTGAAATTGCAGAGATTTCCTGCTGCCTGTTCTCAACCCGTCCATCAGCCTGCATAAGCTGAAGGTAGTCTATGACTATCAGGTCCAGACCCTTCTCAACCTTGAGCCTACGGCACTTGGCCTTCATTTCCATCAGTGATATCCCCGCCGTGTCGTCTATGTAGATATCCATCTTGGAAAGTGGTGCCATGGCGTTTACAACCTTTATCCACTCGTCGTCGGAAAGGTTACCGCTTATTATCTTCTGCAGGTCAACATGTGCCGTTGCACTTATGATCCTCTGAACCAGCTGTTCCTTGGACATCTCAAGGGAGAATACCGCAACCTTTCCATTTCCCTTTAGGGATGCATTTGTGGCTATGTTTATTCCAAGGGCCGTCTTTCCCATGGATGGTCTGGCAGCCAGGAGGACCAGGTCGGATTTCTGTAGACCTGACAACTTGTGGTCAAGGTCTGAAAATCCTGTAGTAAGACCCGTCAGCTCTCCCTTGTTGGCAGCCCTTTCCTCAATCTGGGCAAAGCTTGAAAGAAGGACCTCGCTTATTGGATGAAAACTCTGCTTGTGGGCCCCCTGGGTGATGTCGAATATGTTCTTTTCAGCTCTTTCAATTATTGAATTGACACTGTCAGAATTATCGTAGGCAAGGCCCATTATTTCATTGCTGGACCCAATCAGTCTTCTTAGTATTGACTTCTCCTGGACTATGTCGCAGTAATACTTTGTATTTGCTGTAGTTGCTACACTTCCAGAAAGGTTTGCAAGGTAGGTCACCCCGCCTATTCCCTCAAGGGATCCCCGTCTTTTAAGCTCCTCTGAAAGGGTTACAAGGTCAACTGGCTCATTCCTGTTGTTAAGAACAAGCATAGCCTCATAGATCTCCTTGTTGGCCTCCTTGTAGAAGTCATCTCCCCGAAGATGTTCTATTGCCGTGTTTATTGCCTCCTTGTCAAGAAGCATGGCCCCTATTACCGACTGCTCTGCCTCCATACTGTGTGGAGGGATTCTACCAATACCTGTTTCCATGGGATTCACCTCTTATTCTGCAGCTACATCCACCTTTAAAGTAGCGGATACATCTGGATATACCTTCACTTCAACCTCGGTTACTCCGGTTGTCTTTATGTTGTCCTTCAGTTCTATCTTTCTCTTGTCTATATCAATCTTGTGCTGTTTTTTCAGCCCAGCTGCAATGTCCTGTGAGGTTACCGACCCGAAAAGTCTACCTTCGGTTCCGCCCTTTGCCTTGATATTCACAGTAAGCTTCTCGATTTTTTCCTTAAGCTCCAGGGCTTCCTTCATTTCCTGTTCCTTATTGGCAGCCTCCTTGGCCTTTGACTCCTCCCATTTCCTAAGGTTGTCAGCAGTTGCTTCAATTGCAATATTTCTTGGGATAAGGTAGTTTCTTGAATAACCGTCCTTTGCATTTACAAGGTCACCTGCCTTCCCCATTCCCTTGACATCCTTCAAAAGTATAACTTTCATTACTTTTCACCTTCCTTTAAATATTTGTCTATTATATCTGTTAGAAGCTTTTCAGCTTCGTCTATTGACAGCTTTTCCACCTGGGCTCCGGCACTGGTCAAGTGCCCTCCTCCCCCCAGCTTCTCAAGGATAAGCTGTACGCTTATGTTCCCAAGAGAACGTCCTGAAATGTGGATCTTGTCCTCCAGCTGGCTCAATACAAATGATGCCTCCACGTCATTGATGTTAAGAAGCTCATTGGCAGCCTGGGCGGCTATTAATATGGAGTCCTCCATCTTATTCTGAAGCCTTCCTATAGCAATTCTGTCGAAAACAATCTTCGATGATTTTATCACTTCGGCCTTGTTGACAAAGGTGCTGAAGTCGTCTCTGAAAAGCTGCTTGACAACCGTGGTATCAGCTCCTGCCCTTTTAAGGACAGATGCTGCCTCAAAGGTTCTTACTCCCGTCTGGAAGCTGAAGTTTTTCGTGTCTACAGTTATTCCTGCAAGGAGTGCCTCTGCCTCAAACTTTGTCAGGTTCGTCTCCTCGCCCATGTATGTCAGAACCTCCGTAACAAGCTCAGAGGTGGATGATGCGTATGGTTCAAGGTATGTGAGGACAGGATTGTTTATGAACTCAGCACCTCTTCTGTGGTGGTCGATAACCACAACCTTCTGGGTCAGTTCAAGTAACTCGGGAGCTTCTGTCAGACTTGGCTTGTGGTTGTCAACAACTATCAGAAGTGACCTTTCATCAACCAAGTCCCTGGCCTCATCTCCAGTTACAACCCTCTTGACCATATCGGGACTGTCCTTTCTCATTCTGTCCATCAGGTTTCTAATGGATGGATTCTCACCGTTCAGTACGAGATAGGCCTCCTTGTTCCTGTTGTCTATGGCCCTCATGATTCCCACACTGGAGCCTATGGAGTCCATGTCAGGATTCTTGTGTCCCATTACAAACACTCTTTCATTCTGGTCAATAAGCTGTCTTAGGGCATCTCCGATTACCCTGGCCTTTACCTTGTTCCTCTTTTCCATTGCCTTGGACTTGCCACCGTAGTAGTCGAATGCGTTTCCTACATTTATGACAGCCTGGTCTCCTCCCCTACCAAGGGCGATGTCAATGGCAGCACTGGCATTTCCGTAGGACTCAATCAGGCTTTTCCCAGCCTGGCAGACTCCAATGCTCAGTGTGATGGGGATAGTATTCCCCATGTCCATGTCCCTGATCTGGTCCAAGAGGTCAAATCTCTTGCCCTTAATGGCTTCAAGACCACCCTGGTTAAGCACAACCATATACTTGTCATTTTCATATTTCCTTACTATTCCTTCATACTGACTGAAGTAGCTGTTTATAAGCTGGTCTATTTCAGCTAGTACAATGGGTCTGTGAATGTCCGGTGTTGAGTTCTTGACATCATCATAGTTGTCCACATCAACAAGGGCAACAACCGTCTTATCCCTATTGTGCTCCTTCTCCAGGACCACATGGTCAGTATCGTCTACCCAGTAGAGCACAGTGATGCTGCCCTTTCCAGATGTTTTCCTGTCCTCAAGGAAGTTTGGGTAAACATCGAAATACCTGTCCAGGTAGCTGATCGACATTGGCTCGTTTTCCTTCTTCTTCCTAAGGTCCGAAAGATTGAAGTCCGGTACAAGTTCGCTGATTGACTTGTTCACTATTTCCTCCTCGCCCAGCAAGGTAAGAAATGGCGTATTGTACCATGTTATCTTTCCATCCTCATCTATAAAGACCATGGGAAAGGGCATGTTGAAGATGGCATGCTTGGCAGCTGAGTCAAAATCATGGGAAAGGCCTTCAATGTATTTTGCAAGCTCCTTGTTCTTTTCCTCAATCTTTCTGTGATTGTAGTATACAAGATATGCCAGGACCAAGCCCATTACAAATGCTACAATTGGCTGAAACAGTGCTATTATAAGTACGCTTAGGCCTATGACCAGCAGATACAGCTTGGTATCAGACCAGGTAAATATTTTATATTTCATCTTCTTCCTCCTACTGGGGTTTTCTTCTTAGCTTCCTGAAATCGAGCACTACATCCAATCCGCCAATAAGGGAGACGGCGGTCAATACCGGGGAAAATGCAATGGCCAAAAATACAACCAATCCTCTTGTAAAAGCGTTCATCTTCCATTTGATCAAGAAGAAGCTTACGACTGCAAGTCCCTGTAGTATGAAAACTACACCTATCAGGACAAGCAGGTTCAGAAATATTGTTTCATAATATGTTCCATCCAAACTTCTGCCAATGAAAACTCCCGCAAACATCACCAATACTCCAAGGGCGAAATTGTTGGGTACTGTAAACCTATGAAGCCATGGCATCTGCAATATTCCGATGTTCAGCTTCCTTAGGAGCCATACTGTAATGATATAATTTACATGGCTAACCAAAAGTGCCAGGAACATAAGTATGGAGGGTAGTATCAATATGATATACCTGTATCCATCCTCCAGCATCCTTCTGGCGCTGTCTATCTCGTAGTTGCTAAGCCCCATACCCTTGAGCATGTCAATTTGGATGAATAGGGTCTCCTTAAAGGCGTTCTCCAGCTGGTTTATTATGCTCAGGCCAGTCAGGGAATCGGCAAGGTAGAACACCATCAGTGTACTGGTGAAAAAAACCAGGGATCCGGTCACAAGTACCTGTAAGGGCCTCCTTCGTTTTTTCATCCCATATGCAAGGGCTACTGTAAGTGGTCCAAAGAGTATCAGTAGGATAATTCCGCTGATGAAATCCCCAGTGCCCAATCCAATTATCAGGGAGGCTATTGTTATTACGCCAGCCGCTGGGTTGACACCGTTCTTGATTCCGTATACCACTGCACCTACCGGGTAGAGAATGAGTACCAGAGGGGTCAGGTAAATTGATAAGAGGCCAACCAGTACCACAAGTGCCGTTGCTCCTGCTCCCTCTATCACTGGCTGAACCATTTTATTGTCGTCTTTCAAAAATCTCACCTCAAGTCTGCTCAATAGTGTCATTTCAGGTCATTGTCCAAAGTATGCCTATCATTGATTATATATTAATTCCAATATAATTAAAAGCCCGCTTGTGGTCTTTGTATAACCGTAAAGAAAAAAGAGAGGTTTCCCTCTCTCTTAGTCAGCGCTATATGGCAACAAGGCAACTTGTCTTGCTCTCTTGACTGCAATTGTAAGTTGTCTTTGATGCTTTGAGCAATTTCCTGAAATTCTTCTTGGAAGAATCTTTCCTCTTTCAGTTATATACTTCTTAAGCTTGCTTACATCTTTATAGTCGATATGTGTTGATTTGTCTGCACAAAAGCTACACACTTTCTTTCTAGGCTTAAACCTTCTTTGCATCCTTTTCCCCTCCTTGATTAGAATGGAATATCGTCATTGTCGGTAGGGTGAAATCCGTCAATATCGGAGAAGTCCGAGCCTGTTGAACCTGATGATTTCTGGTTGTTGTCTCCCCATTCAAGGAACTCAACGCTGTTTGCCACAACATCAGTTGTGTAAACTCGCTTTCCATCCTTATCATCATAGCTTCCAGTCTGAATCCTGCCGTTTATCCCGACCAATTTCCCCTTGTTAAGGAAGTTGGCGCAGTTCTCTGCCTGCTTTCCCCATACGACAATTCTAATGAAATCAGCTGTAGGCTGATTTTTTGATTCCATTTCCATTTTCTTTTCCTTCGAAAGATTCTTGTCTACAGCCAACGTGAATGTTGACACTGGAGTTCCTGAATTTGGTATATATCTCAGTTCAGGGTCCCTTGTCAGTCTTCCGATTAGAACAACATTATTCAAAATACTCACCGTCCCTTAGATTATTCTTCGTCTCTAGTGATCATGTGTCTCATAATGCCGTCTGAAATCTTGGCAATTCTATCGAACTCATTGACTACATCCGCTCCTGATTCAAAGTTAATCAGTACGTAGTATCCTTCAGCCAAATCGTCGATCAGATATGCAAGCTTTCTCATTCCCCATTCATCTACTGTTGTTACTGTACCGCCTGCCTCGATTATCTTCTTGAATCTCTCAAGCAAAGCGTTTCTTTTTTCTTCCTCAAGATTAGGGTAAAAGATTACCATCGCTTCATATTTTCTCATTTATTTCACCTCCCTATGGACTATCGGCCCTATTTTCATTAATAGGGCAAGGAACACTAAAGTAGTATAACACAACTTGGGCTCTTTTTCAAATGTTTTGTCATGTTTTTGGGTTGGATTTCCACCCTCTATAATTAAATTTAACATAAACTTTACATATTGCAAGAGGTATCTTTACAGTTGGGTATTATAATTACAATAGAAAATACTAATAAAGGATGGTTTATATGAGAAGCAGATTTGATCAAGAATTGGATACTCTCAACGAAGAGCTGGTCTCCATGGGAAACCTTGTGGAGAGCTCCATTGAAGCAGCTGTATCGGCACTTAAAACCCAGAATGTTGACCTGGCAAGACGGGTTGTGGAGGGAGACAGGGAGGTAAACAACAAGGAAAGGGAAATTGAGGACCTTGCAATGAAGCTGATACTTCGTCAGCAGCCTGTTGCGAGGGACCTGAGATTGATTTCCACCGCCCTTAGAATGATCACGGACATGGAAAGGATAGGGGACCAGGCTGCGGACATTTCTGAAATCACAATAATGCTGGCAGACCAGACCTACCTTAAGGAATTGGTCCACATCCCCCAGATGGGAGACGCTACAACTAAGATGGTGCGGGAGAGCATCGATGCATTTGTAAGGAAGGATGTGGAACTGGCAAAGCAGGTAATCCTCTACGACGATGTGGTTGATGACCTATTTGATGTTATTAAGGAGGAGCTCATTGGGTATATTAGGGAAAACAAGGGCTCCAGTGAGCAGGCCATAGACTTTATGATGATTGCCAAATATTTTGAAAGAATCGGTGACCATGCTCAGAATATTGCAGAGTGGGTTTACTATGCCATAACAGGAGACCATTACAACGGGAGTTGATAGGAATGAGTCTGATTTATTGCGTTGAGGACGACGAGAGCATAAGGGAGCTTATTTTGTATGCCCTTAAGAATGCGGGCTTTGAGGCAGAGGGCTTTGAAAGCGGCAAGGAGCTGGACTTGGGTGAAATGCCGGATATTCTACTCCTTGATATCATGCTACCTGGAGAGGATGGCTATGAAATTCTGTCACGGATTCGAAGAAACCCCAAGACCTCGGACTTGCCTGTAATAATGCTTACCTCCAAAACCAGCGAATTCGACAAGGTGAGGGCTCTTGACATGGGTGCTGACGACTACATGGATAAGCCCTTTGGGGTTATGGAGCTGATTTCAAGAATAAGGGCTGTTCTCCGAAGGTCAGGAGGGAAAAAGACCCCTGATAAGCTTTGCATCAATGGAATATGTCTTGACTGGGAAAAACACAGGGTAACGGCTGAGGACAAGGAAGTTGTCCTAACCCCCAAGGAGTTTGACCTCCTCCAATATCTTATGGAAAACCAGGGGATAGTCCTTTCAAGGGATAAGATAATGAACCAGGTATGGGGTTTTGATTTTGAGGGAGAAACCCGTACTGTGGATGTCCATATCAGGACCCTTCGCATGAAGTTGGGTGACAGTGGAGAATCTGTCCAGACCGTTCGTGGTATCGGCTACAGGTTCGGAGGTGATTTTTAGATGGAAAAGAGGATTTATGTTTATCTTGCAGCCATAATGACCATTACCATGCTTGTAACCCAAGTCGTGCTTTCATTCCTGATCAAGGACTATTACTCAAACCTTGCGGATCCAGGCATTGTTACAATTTGGGAAATCTTCCTGGCAATGATACCTGCAATGATAGGTATACTGGTATTTCTTCTGGTAATCCTGTTCGTCCTATCCAGCAAGTTGACCCAACTGATACTTGCACCCATAAAGAGGGCAACAGACAATATTGAAAGCATCCTTTCCGGCAAAAATGTCCAGGAAGCATCAATATATCCGGAGGTGAGGCCATTTATTCAGACAATTGACCATCAGAAGAGGCAGATTGACATGGCCTTAAGTGAGCTTAGGGAGGCGGAGAAGGTTCGTCGCGATTTCACAGCAAATGTATCCCATGAGTTAAAGACGCCCCTGACCAGCATAAATGGATTTGCGGAAATGATAGCTTCAGGAACGACGGACAAGGACGATACAATCAAATTTGCCGGAATAATACGCAAGGAAGGCACCAGGCTCTTGAACCTGATTGATGATATCATCAGTCTTTCACGGCTTGATGGAGCTCCAAAGGCCCAGGAGTTTGAGAAGCTACAACTGGACAGGATTTCCGAGGATATCATCAACCAGCTTAGGATAAGGGCAAGGGACAAGGAAGTTGCCCTTGAATTTGTGGGAGAGCCGGTTTGGATAGATGGCGACGGGAGGATGATTGAGGATCTTATATATAACCTTGTGGACAATGGAATCAAATATACGGAGAATGGCGGAAGGGTTACATTGTCAGTGTTTCCAGAATCTGATGGAGCCATAATCCAGGTATCTGATACGGGGATAGGGATTCCCGATGAAGACCAGTCTCGGATTTTTGAACGATTCTATCAGGTTGACAAGAGCCGGTCAAAAAAAGTCGGTGGGTCTGGTCTTGGGCTTTCTATTGTCAAGCACATTGTCCAAAGCCACGGTGGTTCAATTGACCTTAAGAGTAGCCTTGGCAAGGGAACAACAATAAAGGTAAGGCTTCCAAAATAGGTTGAAAAAAATGGTAACCCAAAGGGTTACCATTTTAATGTCCAAATTATTCCACTAGATCTTCTATTGAATTGATATCCAAATATGCAGGAACCACTAGACCTATTCTCGCACCTTCAAGGTTCGCACCAAGATCGTCAAACTCTCCCTCATAATTGTCATAGTGGTCTCCGTGTGTTCCAGGCAACCATGCAGCTACTATTGCATCAGTCTGTCCTGAAGCTACAGCTTCCCACATTGGTCCGTTTTCAACCTGGGTAAGGATTACATCATAACCCATGTCTGAAAGTACAGTTCCTATTACATTTGTTGATGCAATTTCAGAATCCCATGCAACATATGCAAGGTTGATCTCAACACCATCAACCGGGTCTACTCCTTCAGTCCACTCTGCTACCTTGTCCTGATTGTCGTCAACCCACTGTCTTGCAACATCAGCTGGCTCGGCACCATCGTTTACTTCGATCATAACATCTTCCATGTCTGATCCTTCCCAATAGAAGTTGTCAAGTATCTGGTATGCCTCTGGCATATCTTCACTTAATCCCATTCTTGCAATTGAGTGGATGTCTTCTGCTTCTCCGAATGATCCCTTTGGATCATCAAGATACTTAAGGTCATAGGCTGCAAATTTCCAGTGTGGATTCCAGCCAGTAACAATGATTGGCTCTTCGTTGGCAATTGCATCACCCAGTGCCTGTGTCATTGCAGCACCTGAACTAGTCTGAACTGTGTATGGTAGTCCATAGTCCTCAACTGCCTGCTCTGCTGAACGCACAACTCCAGCTCCTGCATCGATTCCTGTAATTGTGTAGTTAAGCTGGTCTCCAAGAGATCCCGCTTCTCCACCGTTTCCACCGTCGCTTGCACATCCTGCCAAGGCAAGGGCAAAAACTGCTATGGCAACCAATGCCACCTTCTTAAAATTCCTGTTAAACATAAACTAAATTCCTCCTTTGATATATCATTACTTATTTCCGTATTGAAATAAGTGTTGTCCCAAATCAGTACTTCTTCTTGTTCATTACCTGTATCAGCCTGTCAAGAATGATGGCAAGTATTACAATTGCAATACCTGATGCAAATCCTTGACCTGCCTGGTTTCTACCAATTGCCCTGTACACTTCTGTTCCAAGACCCTCTGCACCGATCATGGATGCTATTACCACCATTGATAGGGCAAGCATGATTGTCTGGTTGATTCCCTGCATTATTGTACTCTTGGCAAGTGGAAGCTGAACCTTGAACAGTTTTTGTGTTCCTGTCGATCCAAATGCATCGGATGCTTCAATAAGCTCCCTTGAAACCTCTCTAATCCCAAGGTTTGTAAGTCTTACGACAGGAGGCATTGCAAAAATAACAGAAGCAATTATTCCAGGAACCATTCCGATTCCAAAGAATGAAACTGCGGGTATTAGGTAAACAAATGCGGGCATTGTCTGCATGAAGTCAAGAATCGGCTTTACAATACTCTCTACCGTTTCACTTTTAGCCATCCATATTC
>Ga0334896_1002456_pt1 | contig 12949 bp, 16 predicted proteins | sample GraSluR3_MG_8_FD_207734 | JGI IMG/M metagenome (GOLD analysis project Ga0334896, IMG submission 207734) | Sludge microbial communities from methane-producing bioreactor in Wageningen University, Netherlands - Granular Sludge_27_06-R3 | ecosystem: Engineered > Bioreactor > Anaerobic >...
CTTCTCTTAATTAAATTTAAACCCCCCTCCTTCATCCCTGAATAAAAATTGGTAAGATAAAATTCTATGCGGATTGTGATTCAAAGAGTAACCCAGGCGAATGTTAGGGTTAAAGATCAAGACATTGGTCAGATTAATTCTGGTTTAGTGTTGTTGGTTGGCTTCTCACCTACTGATTCGATCCAAACGGTCCAACAAATGGCAGATAAAATTAGTCATTTAAGAATTTTTGCTGACAAGTCTGACAAAATGAATCTGGATATCAAGCAGGTGGGGGGCGAAGTTTTAATAATTCCCCAGTTCACCTTATATGGCGATTTATCTGGCAGAAGACCTGGCTGGCAGCAAGCTGCCAGCCCTGAACTGGCTAACAAACTTTATCAAGAGTTTATTAAAGCAATCAGAACTCACCAATTAAAGGTTCAAACCGGTCAATTTGGCGCTCATATGCAAGTTGAATTAATCAACGATGGGCCGGTAACTTTTTATTTAGAAAATTAATCTGAGCCAATGAAATCAACTTAGCTTGGGTTCTAACTCTATAAATTATTCACTTAAATTATTTACTTTCGCCAATATTCTTTTCGGCAGTATTCTGATTTTTTAAGTTATACCGGTCCATTATTTCTTCTAATCTGGAATCGATAGCATTCGGAATATCTATTTTTAAAACGATGCCTAACAATATCACGGTATTAAAAACGTCGGCCCATTCCTTAATAACTTCACTGTGTTGGTGTTTTTTTTGTTTGCCCTCTCGGAGTAGATTAAGATCTCCATGAATGGCACTGGTTAGTTCTCCTAATTCCTCCGTTATTTTGCTAAGCCTGGCTAAAACTCTATATTCCTTGGCGCTTTGTTTTTCCAACTGGGGAAAATGCTGAGCAAAATAATCGTCGATTAACTTGTATTTTTTGAGTAAATAATGAAAAGTCATAAGTATTAGTTTAACCTATTTTTAAAACTGCTTAGGTTGGATTCCCACCGATTTCCTCAGGGTGCTCAAAACCTTAAATTGGCCGACATTAAAGATTGTAATTTGACTGCCTCTCGCTGAGGATTTGCCGCAAAAATAATTCCTCTTGAAGAATTAATTATTACTCCTGTGCCGTGAGAGTTTTTGGCAACTTTTAAAACGGATTCCAGGTCGCCTCCTTGAGCTCCAATTCCTGGAATTAGCAAAGGTACATCACCTATCTGAGAGCGAATTTGTTTTAAAATCTGTGGATAAGTACCCCCAGCTACCAGCCAACAATTTTTATTTTTATTCCAACTATTAACAACTTGTTGGGCCACCACCGACCATAAAGGCTTGGTTCCACCGCTATCAACAACCAATTGATCCTGAAATTCGCCACTACCAGGATTGGAGGTTTTAACAAGAATAATACTTACTTTGTCCGATCGCTCTAAAAACGGCTGCAAAGCTTCTTGCCCCAGATATGGATGCAAAGTAATAGCATCAAAACCAAGATTATCAAAAATTGCTTCAACGTAACCTTGATTTGTTGAGCCGATATCGCCTCTTTTTGCATCGGCAATGGTCACAATGTCAGGATAACTAGTTCTTAAGTATTCTTGGGTTAACTGCAGTGCCCGCCAGCCCAGTTCCCCCTGAGCTTCGTAAAAAGCTAAGTTTGGTTTATAGGCGCAAACAAACTCGTTAGTTTGATCAATGATCCAGCGGTTAAACTTAAATTGAGGATTAGATGTATTTAAAAACTGTGTCGGTATTTTTGATAGATCGCTGTCTAAACCAACACAGAGAAAGGTTTTTTTCTTTCTAATTCTTTCTTCCAGTTTATGCTCGATGATCATAATTTTATTGGTTGTTGGCCGTACTTATTAAATTCATCAATGATGGACTGTTTAATTTTTTTACCTGGACTTTTTCGTTTAAAGACAACCGGCAACAAGTCTAGCCCTTGACTGAGACTGTAGTATTTGACACCAAGGTCGGCCAGGACATCACTAACGTGCTGACCATTATCCATATTTTCGTTACGATTGGTTAAGGCAATAGCTGCCGAAACTTGAATATTTAAATCAAGTAAAGACTGAACGGCTTTAAGTAAAGAACCGCCAGTAGTAGTTACGTCTTCTAACACCACTACTCTTCCCTGTGGCTCTCCGACAAAAAACCGATCCTTTGGTTCGCCATGATCTTTGGGAGTCTTCCTACCCATGGCTAAAGCGTATTGACTGGGCTTAAAATCTGGTTGAGATTTAGCAAATTTATACTGGCAAAGCACGGCCAGCTTGGTTGCTCCATCCGGAGTGCCGTAAAAGCAATCAATCTCGATTGACTGCTGCTGCACATAAGACAAGACAAAATCGGTTAGCTGATCAATTAAATAAACATCATTAGACACATTGCGCCAGTTAACATACCAACTTGAAGTTCTACCAGACACCAGCTTAATAGGTTTTGGAAAAAAGCCCAGAATTCCCTGCTCAAGAATAAATTGGTTAAATTTTTGTTGGTTAAATTGGTTCAAAATTTTTCCTCTCAATAATATTTAAATATCTAGAATAGCTAAAATTTTTTGCTACTGATTAATAGTGGCAAATTTTTAGCTTGATAGCAAGTTGTTGGTGTTGCTAAGAATAAAGTTGTTGGAAGGTTTTAGATTGGTGAGCTATGTTTTTGGGAATCTCAGCACACATTATATTTTTATTTTTGTTTAGAGTAATATTCCTAATTTTATTAGGTTTTTAAAGTGTATATAACTAAATACAGATACAGACAAAAATTCTTTTCCGAGATATAATGCTGCTAATGTTGTTATCAAATAATACACACCATCAAGCCTGGTATTACGCCCCAAATGGGAGGTGTGTGTTTTTGGTGCAATAGTTTCATAACAATTTAGCACAATATAACAAACCTCCCAAACGGAGGTTTTTTTGTGCATGGAAAGGAAAAAAGGAAAATATGAGTAATAAAAAAATTACCCAACCAAGGGCGATGCAGGCAATGTACGTTCTCACTGAAAAGCGCCCAATCGATTTATCACTAAGTGAGAACCCCCTCGGATGTTCTCCTATGGTTTCTGATGCTCTGAAACGGTTAGCAGTTGATTTCAACAATTACCCCTCACCAAACGGCAGGCAATTACGGAAAAAATTATCTAAAAAATTTTCGATCAGCGAAAATAGCTTTTTTGTAGCTAATGGATCTGAGTCGATTATTAACGATTTACCAAAGATCTTTTGTCAGGATGACAGTGAAGTAATTGTTCCTGAATTAACATTTCCTATGTTTGCAGTCTGTTCTAAATTGTCCAATGCTGATGTGGTTGCAGTAAAAATGACTAGTGACTTAGGGATTGATTTACCTAAAATTATTGAGAATATTTCTAAGCAGACTAGGATGATTTTTTTGTGCAATCCAAATAATCCAACAGGGTCAATATTGTCAAAAAATGAAATCATTGAATTTATAGAACAAGTGCCTTCAGATGTGCTGGTTGTGGTTGACGAAGCAAACATAGAATTTGGAGGGGAGTCAGTAATTTCTCAAGTTGCCGATCTAGAAAATTTAATTGTGTTGAGAACATTATCGAAAGGTTTTGGCTTGGCTACTCTTCGAATTGGATTTGCGGTGGCAAATAATCTAATAATTCAAAAAATGGAAGAGGAAACGCCAATTTTTCAAATCAGTGGTATTAGTGAGCAGTTAGCTTGCGTTGCGCTAGAAGACGAAGATTTTATACAAAGAACAAGGAGAATTACTACTGAGCAGAGAGTATTTTTGAAGCAACAACTATTAGATTTAGGTTTTTTTGTGTTCTCGAGTGAAGCAAACAATTTGTTTGTAAAATTACCATTATTTTTATCAGCCAAACAGTTTGTTAAAAAATTAGGTAAAAAAGGTGTATCTGTTGTTTTGGGTTCAAATTTCGATGGTTATGAGGACTCATTTTTTCGAGTGAGCGTGAGAGACGTGCAAACAAATAAAGCGTTTATTCAAAAAATGAAAGAGATTATCAAGGAGACTGTGTAGTTGTGCTATTACGTAGTGATATCTGTTTTGTGAAAGTGTTTGACTTGGTGACCCCACCGGGACTCGAACCCGGGTTTTCGCCGTGAGAGGGCGATGTCCTAGACCGCTAGACGATGGGGCCATCTGGATTCCAGACGACTATTATAACTTAGTTGTTAGAAATTTGTCAGATTTATCTGTCACGCTTGGCTCAATAAATATTTAAGTGAAAGGAGATTTGTGAAGCGATATTTTTTCAGCTTGGGCTCATTACTATTGGTGTCTGGTCTAACAGTTACAACCGCTCTAGCAGTATTTTTACCACAAGCAAGATTTACCGGTATGCAGCTTAAAACCCGAAGTTATGAGATTTCTGTTGCCAGGCAAGAAGCTAGTCCCCAATATGGTCCCACGGCTCATTTAAGTGGAGCCATCAATCTACGACCTGAAATGGAGCCTTTTGAGGAACAATTTTGGGTTAAAAATACCTCACCCGATGGCATTGGTACGGTAAATATTGCCATGCAGTTTGAAGGTGGAGTTGGCGATTGGGACGAACTAAAGGATTTAGTTAGGGTAAGGTTTTTAGATACTACCGATGATGTAATGGGGGAGTGGCACAGTTTGGCAGAAATGAAAAATGAGCCAATTGAGCCACCGAGTCCACTACTCTATGCCGATCAACCTCGAAAGTATCATATTTATTATGGCTTCTTAGATTACTACCCCACCGATCCAGATGGTGATGGACCACTGGTAGAAGGCGACCCTATCGGCCACGAGATGATGAACAAAAGTATCACCGATCTTAGTTTGGTAATTTCAGGAGTTCCCTACAGATAATCTTAAAGAGAAAGGAGAAAAATGAAATCCTGGTTTTTCTGGTCAATATCAACTGCACTATTCATTTATTTAGTAATTGTTAGCGGGCTGGTGATTGTTGAGCGCTTATTAGCTGTTGAAACTACCCTTTTTCCTTTAAATGCAACTTTTAGTTGGCAATCAAGGTTAAAAAATCCCTATATATTTGCGTTTTGGTATTTTGTTCCGGCCGCTACTTATTTGTTATTGCACATTAATTTTTTGCGTAAATTATGGCGAAAGTAGTTAGCTTGAAAATTTGCTGGTTAAATATGAACCTGGCAGCTGCGGCAGCAGCTGCCAGCTTAATTATTTTTAGCTTTAAAATCCCCAAATTAGTAACGGCTGATTTTCCCTCCTCCTCCACCATAAATATTCAAACATTGGCAACTGGTAGTTGGGAAAGTCAGGTTCCGCCTGAGGGTGATATTCCTAATTTACCCGTCTCGGTTAAACCGATTCTGACCTACATTAATCAAAACTGGGGAATTGTTAGTTGGGATGAGAGTCAAGTCATTGACCACCAAATACCATCGAACTATCAAGAACAAATATGGTTTTGGAGCGAGAGTTATAGCGATTATGTTTTGGGTACTAACTGTCATACAGAGTTAGATCTGAATCAAGACTATCTCACTATTCAATCTGAAGATCCAGAAAACTGCTTCTTAGTGACAGGTTCATCATTGGCTGTTCCGATTGACACAAGTATTTTTGTGAAGCGTGATGGACTTATGACAAGACTAATTCCGGAGCATACTGTAGCTACGCTTCCTGGCGATTTACGTTTAACCGAAGTTATGTGGGCCGGCAGCTATCGAGGCGACCAATCACTAGCCAGTGATGAGTGGTTAGAAATTTATAACACTACACCTCAGACCATTAAGTTGGGTGGTTTGCAATTAGTTGGCGCGGCGGCTGCTGGCGGTACAATCACTATTCCAGATCAATATTACATTGCTTCCCACTCCTTTTTTGTTGTTGGCCGCCGCGCCAACGCCAACACTCAACTCAATAAAAATCCGGATTGGGTAACAACTTCGCTCAGTTTGGCAAATGATTCCGCCTCAATATCGTTAACCACGGGCTCTGGCGATATTATCGACAGTTTACCTGGAGGTGCTTGGCAGGCAGGACTCAATGACACTATTAACCACCTGCGCTTTTCAGCACAGTTAAAAAACCTTGATGCTCCAAGTAATGATTGGTCAAACTGGAGTCAGTGTTCAGTTGACACTTTTCACTTAATGCCCGTACCCAACTTCAAAACTCAACAACCGGTGCAAAATTGTGGCTCTCCTTGGGGAGAAAGTGTTTTTTAATCTCCATAATTTGTGATAGGCTATGCTGATATGAAAGGCATTATTTTAGCCGGCGGTGCTGGCACAAGATTAAGACCGGTAACCAAGATTACCAGTAAGCAACTTTTACCCGTTTACGACAAGCCAATGATTTTTTATCCTTTAGAAACCCTATTAAACGCTGGGATCAAGGAAATATTAATCATTATTGCACCTGAAAACGCCGGCGATTTTCTCAATCTACTTGGAAGTGGAAAGGAATTTGGGTGTAAATTTACCTATGAAATTCAAGATAAACCAGAGGGTTTAGCGCAGGCTTTTATTATAGGTCGTAATTTTATTGACGATGATAACGTGACAATGATCTTAGGAGATAATCTTTTTGAAGACGATTTTGCACAAGATATCCAAGGATTTCAATCAGGAGCACGAGTTTTTGCCAAACAAGTACCTGATCCACATCGTTTTGGCGTAGTTGAATTTGACGAAAATCAAAAAGTATTATCGATCATAGAAAAACCCACCAATCCAAAATCAAATTACTCTGTAACTGGTTTGTACATTTATGACCACACCGTAATTGATAAAGCTGCCTCTTTAAAGCCTTCAGACAGAGGTGAGTATGAAATTACCGATCTAAACAATTTATATCTTCAAGAAGGTTCGCTTGATGTTGCTTTTGTAAATGGGCGCTGGTTTGATACCGGAACCTTTGAGTCACTTTTCGACGCAACTGTTTTCGCCAGAGAACGAACCTTATCCAAGCAGAGCTAATTTGTTAAACTAATAATATGGCCAGATCAATTAAACAATGGCAAATGAAAGTAATTGGTTGGATGTTGGCCGTGAGCAGCCTATTGTTAATTTTAGTCTCTTTCCCTTCTTTGGTTTTATCTCAAGATTCCCAGCCAGATCCTTATTCAGCCGAGGCGGTCGGACCGGTTAGTGAAGTTGCCACTTCCACTGCAGAGCTTGGGGAGCAGGTTAATATCCAATCCCAGTTAGCTCAACTTATCGAGCAGTATTATCAAGATGTCGAAGATTATCGTGAGAGTGAGAGGAAATACTTGATTGCCAGGGAGACGTATTATAAAAATGTTACTCTCACTTCTCAGAGCGAGGCTATTAAACAAGGGCAAGAATTAATTAAAAGTCGATCAAAAGTCTTGCACTCTTATTTTAGTTATTTACAAAAAGACTTGGAAAATACTCTTGGTATTCAGCTGCAAGATAAAGTGGTAATGCTTAATAAATTAGGAACAATTCTTTCAGACTTAGAATCGGCTGATCGAAATGCTGGTACTATCCAGTCCAGAGCCCAGCTAAATGATATTTTCAACCAACTTAATTTGCAGCAGGGAAATTATAAGCGCGTGGCATATTCAGCTTTGGCGCTTATAAAGATCGGCCAACTGCAAAGTGCCATTGACCAATCTTTGGCAACAAGGGAAATGGTATCGGTTTGGCTTACGGAGGCCAACTTAACAGCTTCTAGTCGAGCTAAAAAGGAGCAAGGTTTGGCAGAAGTGGATGGTCTTATTCAGAATGCCCGCAACAACTTAAGTGAAGTAATTAGGCACTGGCAATCTAATAGTCAGGAAGCTGGTTATTACGAAAGTGCCTATAAAACATTCCAAGATAAAGCAGAATACAGTTACCTGCAGTTACGACAGGCGCACGCTTTTCTAGATGAAATTGTAAATACCTTATGAACCAAGATAATTTTTTTGATCAGACTAAATTTGCCGAAGAAGCAGTGGTAGAAAAGCAACCATTGCCAGAACCTACGGCAGAATCTACTCCAACCAAAAAAAAGTATCTAGCTTTAATTGTTTTAACTTTCTTAATGGCTTTTCTGGTAGTTGTTTCGGTACTAATTGTTTGGTTATCAGGCAAATCGGAGCCAATTATTCCAACCGATGATTTATCAACAGAGTCATCCTCTACCAGCATGTCACCAATACAGCGTCAACTCTACGTTTTACAAAAAGATATTGAAAAATCTGACCCTTTTGACGCCTCAATTTCTTTTCCACCGGTTGATTTTGGTATCGATCTTGAAGACGCTGCTCAACGCGCATTAAATCAGCGCTAATTATTTTTTTTCTGTTTGTTTTTGACGAAATTTGGCCACTTTTTGATGGTCTCCAGTCAAAAGTACTTTGGGTACGTTCCACCCTTGGTAATTTTCTGGTCTGGTATATTGTGGTGGCCCAAAAAATCCTGGCTTATCGTGAGATTCGGCGACCAAACTCTGTTGGTTTCCCAGTACATCTGGCTGTAACCTGGTTAAAGAATCAATAATGACTAAACTGGCAGGTTCACCTCCGGTTAAAACATAGTCGCCAATTCTAATTTCGCGATCAATCAAATGCTCCACCACTCTTTCATCGACACCCTCATAATGACCACAAACAATTGCGATTCTCTTTAATTTTGACCATTCCCGAGCAACTTGTTGGTTATAAAGTTGTCCCTTGGCAGAGGTTAATACGATTAATTCTTTTGGTGTGCCCCTTTTATAACCTAAAGCTTGAAGTTGTTGATGAATTGGTTCCACCATCATAACCATTCCTGGTCCTCCACCATAGGGACGATCATCGGTTAACTGATGTTTACCGATCCCATAATCACGCAAGTTATGAATCGCCACTTTTACTTTATTAGCTGCTATGGCTTTGCCAACAACACTAGTTTCTAATGGTTGCTTAAAAAAATCAGGAAAAATGGTTATAACATCTAGCTGCAACATATCGTATACTGTTATTGTTTTATGGACAGAGCACTTACTCGTAAGATTATAACCGGTTTTTTTCTTATTCTTGGTCTTAGCTTATTTATAGGTGCGGTTTATTATTTAAGATCGTTGGTGCTTTTATTCTTTATGTCCTTTATTTTGGCCTCGGCTTTTAATCCCGCTGTGGTGAAATTAGAGAAGATAAAATTGCCGCGAGCTTTGGCAATTTTATTTATTTACTTGATATTTATAGGCTTGTTGGTTTTATTGGTGGCATTTACAATCCCACCACTGGTAAAACAAACTATTCAATTGCTTTCTGCCTTTTCTAAACTTCTAGGTATTTCTGATTTTAGCTTTGCGTACAATGGCGCCACCGAAATTGATTTTTCTGCTCTTGCTGTTTCCCTAGACCATTACGTTAGACAATATCAGACAATCTTTGGTCAGCTTCAGGGGTCGGTGGTGCTGTTAACAAATTTACTTTTCTCAACTTTTTCAGCAGTTTTTGTGTTAATTACTTTGTTAATTGCCACTTTTTATCTCTTGCTTCACCTAAATCAGTTTTCTCTAACAATAGCCTGGATGCTCCCAGGAGATAGAGAATCTCAAGCCAAACGAGCCTTGCAGATAATGGAAAAAGTTCAAGTTCGCTTAGGTAGCTGGGTTACGGGACAATTGATGCTAATGGTTATGATTGGAGTAATCACTTATGTCGGTTTGGTTTTATTAGGAATTCCTTATGCGCTGCCACTGGCGATTATTGCCGCTTTCTTGGAAATTATTCCCAATCTTGGACCAACCATCGCCGCTATCCCTTCTATAATTATTGCCTTTTTCCTGGTCAACCCTTTTATGTCACTTGTAGTGCTGGCGTTTTACATATTTGTTCAGCAGTTTGAGAACAACTTAATTGTGCCGTTAATTATGAAAGGCGTGGTTGATGTCAGACCTTTAACAACTATTATGTTGATCTTAATGGGCTTTCATATTTCTGGAGTGATAGGTGCTCTGTTATCGGTGCCTTTTTATATTACGGTAAGGACAATTAGTCGCGAATTGTGGCCAAATAGAGGGCCATTTTCGGATTATTCTGATCTTTTAAAAAAGTAAAATATTCCCAATTATAAACATTTTTTCATTATTTGGTATAATATTGTTAGCGATGCCGAAGACATTCGCGCCTGGATTAGCCAGGTGAGGAAAGTCCGGACAGCAGAACGCAGGGTGCCTGTTGAAAGACAGGGCTTCCTTTTAGGAAGACAGTTAGAGCCACAGTGACGAACCGAGTAGCGTCGGGTGAAACGCCAAGCGGACTAGACTAACCTATTTTGGTTGGTTTGGGGGCAATCCTCCTCGCTGCAACCACCGAACTTCACCTTATTGGAAGCGTTCCCTATTGGTGGTGACACCAAGGTGATCAAGATGTGGGCCTAGATAAATGAATGTCCTTGACAGAATCTGGCTTATTCGGCATCGCTATTTCTATTTTTTCTCCAACTAAAATGAATTAGTAAATCCAGCTTTGGTGATTTGGAAAAAATCAGTATAATGATGCTATATGTTAAACAGTGAAATCTTTGTTTCCGGATGGTATTTAACTGGTGGTTTTTGGCGATTGGTGATTAGCCTACTAATTTTGCTTTTTGGCTTGTGGTTGGCAAACTCAATTACCAAAACAGTCAGAAAGAGTATTTCTGCCCTATTTTCGCAGAGTCAACTTAAGGATTCACCCTTGGGGACTGTTTTAGAACCAGCCGTTTCTCTTAGAGGTTCAGGGATTCTTTCTACCTTGGTTTACTTCACAATTGTTTTTGTGTTTCTTGCTTGGTCGAGTGAAATTCTTGGTTTGACTTTTCTATCTAGTATTGTTGGTGTTTTGTTGCGGTATTTGCCCAAATTGGCTTCTGCCCTAATTGTGTTTGTGCTGGGTATTATTTTATCCAGTGTCGTTGAAAGAGTGGTTAAACAACAACTGCGCAAGATGGCACCTGCTAGAGCAATTCTAATGGGTACGGCTGCTAGTTCAGCCACTCTAATCTTGTTTTTGCTTATTTCTTTATCTGAGCTAGGAATTGCTAGTGAATTTATTATGATTCTCTTTTCTGGCTTAGTTTTGGCATTGGCCCTGGCTGTAGGTTTAGCAATTGGTTTGGGGGCAAAAGATTTAGTCGCTGAGTCACTTCATTCCTTGGTGGCTGATGAGCAGCAGGCCAGAAAAAAACAAAATAACCAGAAAACCTCAAAATAATTTCAGATTAACTGATTTTAAGGATAAATGTGTTGTGGTGGGAAGCAATTATTTTAGGTTTGGTTCAAGGTGCAACTGAATTTTTGCCGATTTCTAGCTCTGGCCATTTACTACTGTTTGAAAATATTCTTGGGATTCCAAACGTTCCGCTAAGTTTTGAAATCTGGTTACATCTGGGAACTATTTTGGCAGTATTTATTTATTTTTTTGAGGTAATTACCAAGCTTAATAAATCAGCAGTTTGGCGACTAACTATTGCCACCCTACCCATAGTTGTTGGCGGCTTATTGCTTAGTTCTACTGTTAATTTAATTAGAAACGACCTTAGTATTCTCTGGTTAACCTACGCCATAACAGCCATTTTATTGCTATTTAGCCACTATGTGCTTATTGGAGAAAAAGACGATGCCAAGCTAATTAAATTTCTAAAGAAGTTTTTCCCTAATCGATCAATAAAATATCCCAAACCAGTTCAGGCTTTGATGATTGGACTTTTTCAAGTTTTAGCGGTTCTGCCTGGAATTTCTCGATCAGGCAGCACAATTAGTGCCGGATTAATCGTTGGTTTGCAACCCAGTCAAGCTTTTATGTTTTCTTTCTTATTAAGTATTCCCGCTGTTATGGGAGCGGTTGTTTTTGATATCTGGCATTATTCTGTTAATTTGGTTTATCTTCCTTATTCAATTTGGATAATGGGGTTGGGATTACTGTCGAGTGCGGTCACTGGTTTGGTAGCCTTGAAGTTGCTTGAGATGTTGCTAAAGAAAAAAACACTTTGGCCGTTTGCAATTTACTGTGGGATTGTAAGTTTTGTGTTATTTTTTATTGTTTAAATTGGGGAATGATTTCTAGAGTGGTATCAGCAGTTAAAGCTGATGGTAAGTTTCAAAAAATTGTTATTGAAACCGCTAAAACAACTACCTCTTTACCCAGAATCGCAATTATTGGTCTCCCAAGATTGGAGGTCAAAGAAAGTAAAGAAAGAATCCTTTCTGCCTTTAAACAATCTGGTGTTGTTTTGCCTAGAGCAAAAGTAACTATTAATCTTCAACCCGTTAATGTGCCAAAAAAAGGTTCATCTCTTGATTTAGCCTTAGCTATTAGCTTATTACAAGTTCACAACTTAATTCCCCATACAAATCTAGCTGCTGTTGGTGAGCTGTCACTTAATGGCCAAATTTTACCGGTAAATGGACAATTTGGTCTATTAGAATCCGCTGCTCAAAAAGTGGATTATGTGTGGTCGTCTTGTCTGGGGCGTGAAAAATCCAGCTTGGAAAAAGAGTTTAGTTGGTTGAAAAAAGTACACGAAGCAGCCGATTTAAAATCCGTAATTACCCTATCAACCGGTGGTTCAGTAGAATCTGCATCTGCAAGCTTTTTAAAAAATAATAGTGTCAATGAAATAGGTGAGTCAGAAAATAAACTAGATCAACTAGAAAATCTGCCGAAATGGTTTTCAGCCAGCTTGTTAAAAACTATTGAGTTAATTTTGGTTGGTGGACACCATTGCTTACTTTTTGGTTCTCCTGGTGTTGGCAAGAGCTTCTCACAAACCGTAATTGAGTATTTAAAACCGGAACTATTATTAATTGAACGTTGGTTTCGGGCAAAAAATTTACAGCCAGAGAGTATTTCTAATCTTAGGCCATATTTAATATCCCTTAGACCAAGACAAAAAGATTTAATGTTGAGACAATCCAAGAATTCTGTCTCAGCTTCTTGGCTTGATAGAGCAAATCAAGGACTACTATTTTTAGACGAAATTATCATTTTTAAAAAAGATTTTTTGGAACTACTGAGCTATTTAATAG
>Ga0334896_1002466_pt1 | contig 12893 bp, 12 predicted proteins | sample GraSluR3_MG_8_FD_207734 | JGI IMG/M metagenome (GOLD analysis project Ga0334896, IMG submission 207734) | Sludge microbial communities from methane-producing bioreactor in Wageningen University, Netherlands - Granular Sludge_27_06-R3 | ecosystem: Engineered > Bioreactor > Anaerobic >...
TCGTATTGGCAGGGTATTCCGCCTTGACCGGTTTAACCTTTGGTAAGGGGTCAGTGTCTGACGGTTTGGTGTCTGATTGCTGTTCGGTTTGGCCTTTAATCAGAAACTGTACGCCTTTACTCTGGGCGTATTCCCTAGCTGCTGCTGTAATAGTATCATTTTCATCATGATATATGACGTTTTCATCACGATAGAGCGCAAAGTCCACATCCTGAGCCGTGAAAAATTTCTTCAAAGTCTTCACCTCTTTCCTTTTATGAGTTTTATGTTATATAACGATTATTTTAATCATAGCTTAAAATAAGTTTTTTGGATGTAATCGGCACTACAATTGTTAAATTTAAATGTAAAAAGAACCGGTTATCCGGTTATTATGCACAAAACAATAGTTTTTTCCAGATTATTCACTGGTAAATAACCTTTAAAGGTATCAAATACTGTGGTACAATCATCCGTGAGATAGCTCCTTTCTAATGGATATGGTTGGTTTTTGATACTTCTTTTATGAAACACCAGTATGCAGAAGTATATACTAAAATAAAATGGGGGTATGGAAGATGAACGCAAACAGCCTGACAACCATTGACCTTATTATGGCGAATTCACCGTGGCTGAAACTTGATCAGTTTGACTGGGATGCAATATCATCGGGCATCAAGCCCAAATTCTACCCCAAAAACTCCAATATTTATCATCAGCAGCAATACAGTGATTATATATATATTGTGAAATCCGGCCGTGTACGCCTGTCGATATACAGCCGCGACGGAGAAGAAAAATGTCTGACCATTGCTGACTGTGGCTGCCTTTTCGGAGAAGTTTCCGGACTTGACGGGCATCCAAACTATGCTAATGCGACGGCCATTATAGATTCCTATCTATACCTTATACCTAAGGAACGGTTTCAGAAAGAACTTGAGAGAAATCACGATCTGTGTTTAAAGATAATTAAGGTCTTGGCGAGGAAAATGCGGATGCTTTCTTCGCAGATAGAAGGACTTTCCTTCGACGATGCCTACTACAGGGTTGTCAATGCTTTGGTATACCTTACAGAACAGTACGGATTAAGTACAAAAAACGGCTGTAAAATCGAGTTAAGATTCACGCACCAGGAGATGGCTAATCTTACCGGTTTGTGCCGGGTTACGGTAACCAATGTTTTCAGAAGCCTTTCTAAGGAGAATATAATCGATAAGGAAAACGGTTTTGTCATCGTGAAGGATATTGACAAACTATACCGTTATCTTGACATGGCAAATCCCGATAAGCGATGCAGCTGAGATAATTAGATTGTCATTTGTTTCAATGGGGAAATATAGCGCAATGAGGCACAGTCCATGACTAGTACTCTCTACTAGAAATATCTACTGGCTTTTGATGTTGAACAACCTGGCAATCTTTTTTCTACATTTTCTTTAACGTTTGCAAGTATCTTTTCTGAAAACCAATCCCATCCAGGTATTATCAAATAAATTGACATAATTCTAAAAAATTATCACATGTAGTTAATACTACTTTTTTATAAAACGAATAGTGTTAAACTTATAGAAATCACTAGTAAATGATGTTCTTGTATATCCAGCACTAAAGGCACAACGTAAAAAATACCATAGAGAAAGGGGGTAGCAATTATTGATAATTAAACTTATAATTCCGGTAGTTGACACGCCAGACACCAGAAAGGCTAATGAAGGTGTCTCTCATGCGTTAAAAACATTAAACCCGGATACCCAAGTATCTATATCATTTATTGAACATGGCTTTGAAGCGTTGAATACCATTACTAGAGTCGGATATAACAGCCCCGGTATTGTCAAAGCGGCCATTAAAGCAGAAAAGGAACAAGCGGACGGCATTCTTGTTAACTGTGTGGCAGATCCGGCAGTAGATATGGTGCGTGAATTGGTTAGCGTTCCGGTTTTTGGAGGATTCCGCGCTACTATGATGATGGCCTTGGGATGTGGCAAGAACGTATCAATTATAATTCCCGGGAAAGAAGATTGGGCTGGCAAACTTCTGTTGTCAAAAGTCATCGAGAAAAATAATGAGTTTAAAAGTAGTATTGTGCATAAAGGATTTACAAATCTTGACGTACTGGAGTTGCATGATAAATCCAGACTGCTAAAACGGTTGGCTGATTTTGCTGAGGAATCCTTTGCAAAGTATGATAGTGATTGTGTAGTACTAGGTTGTACGGCTATGTCCTATATCATTGATGATTTGCGTAATGAACTTGCGGAAAGGCGCTGCCCGGTTACTGTTCTGGAACCGCTTTCAACAGGGCTTAAAGTACTTGAAACATTTATTGCTTTAGGCTTTAATAACAGTCTTGCAGACAGAGTGGCAAACGATATGAACCAATTTAAGTGATTAAAATACTGAAATGGAGGTTTAAACCTATGGCATCATTATTAAAATATATTGAATCCAAAGCCGATGGCAGGGGTGCAGACGACTATGCCCGTATTCCTGTGCCAGAGGATAAAAAAAGAAGTTGGATGGGCAGTGCTGTTGTATATGTAGGCTGTGCAATCAGCCTTTCGGCGTTCCTGTTAGGCGGTACACTTGCCAGTGGGCTATCCCTTACACAGGCAATCATTGCAGTTTTCGTGGGAACCTTGTTGCTAGCTGCTATGGCCTGTATATGTGCCCAGGTGGCAATGTATACAGGGCTTTCAACTCCTATGATAGGCAAGTTTACTTTTGGTCAAAAAGGTGCTGTTATTTGCGGGCTGCTTTACGCAATGTGTGCATGGGGATGGTTTGGCGTCCAAGCCGGACTGTTTGGAGATACAGTTGCCCAAATGTATAATCTTATGACAGGAAATACAATGTCTGGTATGACTATTAAAGTAGTAATTATGCTGGGTGGAATTCTGATGACTTCTTCAGCGATTTTCGGCTTTAAATCAATAGAAAAGCTCAGCAAGCTGGCAATTCCGCTGATTGCTGTTCTAATGATTTCTTCGCTTGTTGTTGTTCTCAGGGGCCATACCTATAGCGATTTAAACAATTCATTTATCACTAATCCAATGACCTTGGGCGCCGGTATTTCACTTGTTATAGGTTCATTTGCAGCCGGAGCTGTGGGCAGCCCTGATATTTTGAGGTATGCCAAGAATTTTAAAGATACGGCAAAAGCTATGGTAGTCGGTATGGTAGTAGGTTTCGGCATTACAGTAATAATCTCCGCATTTTGTGCCAAAGCTGTAGGCGATGCCAATATAGTTACAATTATGATAGGTCTGGGATGGGGTATGCTTGCTATGTTGGTTTTGGTCTTGGCACAGTGGACTTCAAATGATAACAATGTTTACAGCGGTTCATTGGGATTCTCTGTTGTTTTTGAGAATATACCCAAATATCAGCTGGCTATCATGGTTGGCCTCACCGGTACTTTGTTTGCCGTGTTGGGCATCTCGAATAAACTGATCTGGTTCTTCAGCATTCTGGGTATTTTCACCCCGCCTATCGGCGGTTGCTATGTAGCGGACTTTTTCCTCTGCAAAAAGTATTATAACTTTGAAAATCTGAAAAACGTCCCTACATTTAGAAAAGAGACCATGATTGCCTATTTCCTGGCTTCCGGTGTCGGATTTTTAACAACCGCACCGCCCACAGGCCTGGGACTGCTTGACATAACTACTGTTCCTGCTGTGGACACATTCATTGCAGCTTTCATACTACAGATTATTTTTGTCAAGCTGCTAAATAAAAATCACTGCAAAGACCCAGAATATATTAAGTAATAAAGGAGAATGAAATATGTCATATGTGATGAACAAGGAGCAATTATATGATATGACCAATGGTGCCATTATCCTTGGTTCCGGTGGCGGCGGTGATGTGAAAACCAGTTTTAAATTACTTGAGGATATTTTGGCTATTTCCGAAACAGTGGAATTTGCAGACCTGTCCGAGGTGCCGGATGATGCTAACGTGGCTATCATATCGGGTATGGGTTCTCCTGCCGCCACAAAAGAACGTGGCTTTAACTGTATAGCATGTGTTCATGCATTGGAACGGCTGGAAAAGGTCTCTGGTAAAAAGATTGACTATGTAGCAGCATTTGAAGTGGGTGGCGGTAATTTCATGCCGCCGGTGTTTACCGCCTGTTATAAGAGTATAAAAGTTATAGATGCAGATGGCGTGGGCCGTGCTGTACCCGAGTCCAATATGACTATGCCGGAAATCTTTGGTGTAAAATCAGCTCCCTTTGCCATGTCGGATGAAGACGGAGTAGGTGCAGTGCTGTACTATGAAGACAGCAATGACTGTGAACGATTGGGCAGACCGATCGTATCGGTAGTAGGTGGCTCTGCCGGTGTTGCCAATTACCTGATGGATGGTGCAACGGCAAAAAAAGCGCTTATAGGCGGCACATACGAGATGTCCAGAGCCATTGGTGAAGCTGTCCGTTTGGGAGTTTCAGCAGGGGAAAACCCTGTAGAATGTGTTGCAAGGGCTACCGGCGGTAAAGAACTGATTACCGGTGTAGTTACCGAATTTGAGATGAAAACGGAAAATGCCCATGATTGGGGCCATCAGCTCATCAAAGGTAATGGCAAGTATCAGGGGCAGAGCATGAAAATCTATATTGAAAATGAAAATATAATAGCTTTCGACCAGGAAAACAAAGTCAGGGCCATAACTCCAGATGCACTGTGTGTATTTAAGAGAGATGGTACGCCGCTTACCAACGCCGATTTGGAAGTTGGAATGGAAGTAGCTTTTGTCGGTGTAAGATGCCATGAAAAATGGTTGAAGGACGATGCTATGGCCGTTTTCAAAAATGTGCTAAACCACTTTGGGTATGAAGGGCCCTACATCCCGGTAGATGAACTGAATGAATAGTATTTGTTAATATCGACAAACAGGTCTCCTTGAGAGGCCTGTTTGTCCTATTACCTTTATTTGAGAGAGGGTGACTGAAGTGGAACGTGCTTTAGATGTCATAATTGATAAGCTACAGGATGACATTATATCTAATACCATAAAACTGGTTCGTATCAACAGTGAAAAAAGTGCGCCTTTACCCGGTATGCCCTTTGGTTCCGGTATCGGCACCTGTCTGGAAGAAACACTAAATCTCTGCTCTCGTCTTGGTTTCCGTACAAAAAACTGTGACGGGTATGTTGGGTATGCCGAAATCGGTGAAGGAGAAGAAATTGTAGGCGTTCTTGTACATCTAGATGTGGTCCCTGCCGGTGAGGACTGGAGTTTTGAACCTTTTGGCGGGGAAATCTATAACGGCCGCATATATGGCCGTGGTACTGTAGATGATAAAGGGCCTGCTATGGCAGCCATTTATGCCGTTAAAGCATTGATGGAAAGTGGCCTGCCTGTCAATAAACGTATACGGCTGATTTTTGGTACGGATGAAGAGAACAAGTGGGAGTGTATGGACTATTATAAGGAGCATGAGGAATTACCAACTTTGGGCTTTTCTCCGGATGCAGAATTTCCTGTTATATTTGCCGAAAAGGGTGTTTTATTCGTAAATCTGGTGCATAAACTACAAACAAGCCCGGACGAACTGCGAATCGCGGAACTTAACGGAGGACGGAGAGCTAATATGGTTCCCGATTTGTGTCATGCCCAAATTATTGTACCAAGCCATCTGGAAAGGGAACTTCAAAAATGGCTTACATCTGTCAGTTCGGATGCCGGTGTGACAGGGTCATTGAAGGATAATATTTTGTCACTGAAAACCAGCGGGCTTACAGCCCATGGCAGTACTCCCGAAAAAGGCGTTAATGCGATTTCTGCAATGATGAAAGTGTTGGCATCACTAAAAGGGCTTTCTGCAGACCAACTTGCTTTCATTAATTTTTTCAATGATAAGCTGGGACGGGAAACAAATGGTCACTCCCTACTAGGTAAAATAGAGGACGGGGTTTCGGGACCATTGGTGCTCAACCCTGGCGTGCTGCAAATTGACCATAAATCGGCGCTTCTAAAAATGAACATCCGTTATCCCGTCACTTTCGAAGGAGAGGAAATTATTTCTAGAATAAAAGATGCATTGAAAGAGTGCGATATTGGTATTAATACAGTTATTGACCTGAATAGCGAACCGCTTTATCAACAGCTGGACAGCAATATTATACAAACGCTGCTGTTTGTGTATCGCAGCTATAAAAACGATAGAACAAAACCACTATGCATTGGCGGTGGTACTTATGCCCGCAGTATGCCCAATTCGGTGGCTTTTGGCCCTGTATTTCCCAATCAGGCTGAACTGGCACATTGTCCCGACGAGTATATTTCTGTAGATGATTTGATATTGATTTCTAAAATCTATGCAGAAGCTCTGCGGCGTTTGGCAGAATAAACGGGAGGTATAAGAAACATGAAAGATAAAATAAATGAATTTATAAACGATGAAAAGAAAAGCATGCTGGAATTATTGGAGAAACTGGTTAATATGGACAGCGGTTCATATGATATTGACTGTGTTAAAGCAGTGGGTAATGTTGTGAAAAACCAGCTAATGGAACTGGGTTTTGCTGTGACCATGTTGGAAAACGATCAGTATGCGCCTCATATTCTTGCCAAAAAGAAAGGAAGTGGTAAAGGAAATATTATGTTTTTGGGGCATATGGATACGGTATTTGAAAAAGGTACAGCTGCCAAACGCCCTTTTACCATTAAAGGCGGCAGGGCGTACGGACCGGGCGTGTGCGACATGAAAGCCGGAATAGTTTCCCTAATTTATACACTTAAAGCACTGGAATATGTCGGCTATGATGATTTCGGAAATTTAACCGTACTCTTAAATACTGATGAAGAACGGGGTAGCGCTACATCGGAGAGACATATAATTGAAGAATGTCGCAAAAACGATATGGTGCTTGTAGTAGAACCGGGCATTCCGGGGAATTATGTGGTAATTGAGCGTCAGGGCGGTGGTATATTCAATATGGATATACGGGGTAAACCATCCCATGCAGGAGCGAATCCGCTGGATGGTATACATGCAATTGAGGAAGCTGCACAGAAAATTATAGCATTGCATGGTCTTACCGATTACAGTAGAGGGAAATCTATTAGCGTTGGAGTGATTAAAGGCGGGACACGCAGTAATATCATTCCGGAACATGTATTTATGGAAATCGATATTCGCTGCAGGTTTAACGCTGATGGTCATACACTGATTGACGGTATGCAGAAAATAGCTGACACGGAATATGTCCAGGGTACCCGGGCTGAACTTACCAAGGTAATGTATCGTCCACCCATAGAAAAGACAGAAGGCAATATCGCTCTATTTGAAAGATTAAAAAAAGCGGCGGCGTATTTGGATATGGAAGTAAAAGAAAAGTATTTTGGCGGCGGATCCGACGGAAATTATACTTCTGCCGAGGGTATACCGACCATAGATTCATTAGGCCCCATAGGTGAGCTGGAACATACAGATGATGAGTTTGTTCTGGTGGACACGTTATTTTCGCGAACCGCGTTATTAAGCCTTTTTGTTATGGAATTAACAAGTGCTTGAAATATAACTTCGTTCGACAGGGAAGGGAGATAATACTATGGCAGACAGTATATTAAGTATTATAAAAAAGAGAAGGAGTATCAGGCATTATATCAAAAAAGAAGTGGCTGACAGTATATTATTGGAGCTTGTTGAGGCAGCTATATGGGCGCCCACCGGTGGCAATAAACAGATGTGGAGTTTTGTTATAGTCCAGGAAAACGATATACTTGAGCGGGTTAAGGCATTTAGCCCGGGATTATTGGGTAACCCTGCTTGCTTAATAGTAATTTGTACAGATAGGAAAAAGGCGTTTGATAAAGCCGGCACATTGGGAAAAGACGAACCGTGTGTAATGGATATACCAATGGCAGCCCAAAATCTAATGCTCCTGGCTGCAGAAAAAGGGCTGGGCACATGCCCGGTTGGATCATTTAACAAGAAAGCAATAAGTAGGATTTTAGGACTTCCTGAATACATTTCGCCGGATTTGATTATTAGTGTCGGTTATCCGGCCGAAGATGCAAAGCCTCCAAAACGAAGGGGTATTGGAGAAGTCACATTTATGAATAAGTGGGGTGTGAATATAAATGAATAGGAATGATATTATAAAGATGTTTGCATACATGTTAACAAGTGCAAGGGGATGTGTTGACGAGCCTAAAATATATGGTCCGTTAAGGCTGGCGGATTCTGTAAGCAGATTATATTACCTGTTAAAGGAGAACAATCTTATAAACGATGAGAGTATCGGCAGCATAATTAAAAAAATTGACGAAAAAAAATCCAGTTGTATGACAGATGAGCAAGAATTCATTAATATGCTGGATGAAGTTATTGATGATTTGGTAATGATTATGAAATAAGACAATACAATACAATAGGGTAGTATAAGAAGATAATAATATGTCGCAACTCCTATTGATAAAGGATTTGCGGCTGTTTTTCCGACACGTTTTGTGATAGAATGTTCTTGATCAGCAAGCATTAATACATGTGAACGTATTAACCTCGCTGATTGTGACGGTCCGGCCGAAACCAGAGTATGAAGGCTTTATGGCAGAAAAAGTGTGCAATATTTTGTATAGGGGGTATATAATGATGAATAGTGACAGAGACATATATACCGATATGATTATTGAGTATTCGCCATGGCTGAGGCTTGATCATTTTGACTGGGAAACAATAACTTCGGGTATCAAACCGAAGCTTTATAAGAAGAACATGAATATTTATCATCAGCAGCAATATTGTGACTATATATACATTGTGAAATCCGGCAGGGTACGTTTGTCAATCTATAGTAGTGACGGAGAGGAGAAATGTCTGATTATTGCAGATCAGGGTTGTATTTTTGGGGAACTTTCAGCGCTTGATGGATATCCGAATTATGCTAATGCAACTGCCATTGTTGACTCATACATCTATCTTATCCCCAAAGAGCAATTTAAAGAAAAACTGATTAGAAACCATGAATTTTGTCTCAGGGTTATTAAGGTTTTGTCAAGAAAAATACGACTTCTTTCTTCGCAGGTGGAAGGACTGACGTTTGATGATGCCTGTTATCGAGTAGTAAATGCTTTAGTTCATCTGGCGGAGCAATACGGGATTAAGACGCAAGAAGGCTGTAAAATCCAGTTGAAATTTACTCATCAGGAAATGGCCAATTTGACAGGTTCCTGTAGGGTAACAGTGACCAATGTTTTCAGGAGTCTTACAAGGGATAATATTATCAGTAAGGAAAAAGGTTTTTTCATAGTAAAAGATCTTGACAAATTATATCGTTATCTCGACATAGCAGTACTTAATAAACCATATTGACTCTTAATGGTAATAATGAATGCCATCGGAACCTACCAAACAAATCCCAAACGTGAACATAAACACATCAATTCCAGCTATATCAATCCAAACTTTGTAATTAAAATCTGTATAGCATTTTACAGAAACCAAACAACATTTATGTTATCCTGTGCATAGATGTTATAGTACAACGATTAAACAGTATAATTGTGTTTTCGTTGTTAGATACTGTAAATGCGACAAATATCAATACATCCATCTGTGGAAACAATATGGAGTATTGATTAATAAAGTTGTGGAAAGGAGTATAACAGATTGAATAGGGCTGACAGGAAGACGGCATATCTTGATAATGCATGTATAGGCAAACCTCACAAAAAAATAATTGATACAGCTTATGAAATAACCAGTATGTTCAGTAATATGGAAAAGGACCCTACAGACTTAACAATGCATCTGTACGAGAAAATCGAGAATGGAAGAAAACGAATTGCAGACATATTAAATGTCGATGGTAATACTGTATGCTTTGTAGAAAACACTTCTCATGGCTTGGGAATGATAGCAAATAGTTTAAATCTTAATGAGACAGATAACGTACTGGTATGTGACCTTGAATTCTGCAGTACAGTTTTTTGTTGGAAACGCCGTCAACAGAAAACCGCATTTGAAATAAGGCCGGTAAAAACAAACAATGGTCAAGTTACAGTGGATGATTTTAAATCGGCAGCTGATAAAAATACAAAAGTCATCATAGTCAGTTCGGTTCAAGAGATTAACGGATATAGAGTTGACATAAAAGAAATAAGCAAATTTGCAAGAGACATTGGTTCCTATATAATCGTGGATGGAATACAGGAAATGGGAGCATTAAGCGTTGATTTGAATAGCCTTGATGTTGATGCTTATTGTGCCGGTGGTCATAAATGGCTACGCAATCCTTTTGGCGCGGGAGTCTTGTATATCAATAAGAATTTGGTAAACCAACTGGAACCCGATTTTTACAGTTACTACAATGCCAACAGCCCGCCTGGTGGATGGGGGAGCTATCTTGAATCACCACAAAGAACCCCATATGATTATTTTGAAATGAAGAAAGATGCTTCCAAATTTGAAACCGGTGCAACAATAAATTACATTGGTGCGTTTGGACTGGTAAAAAGCTTTGAGATTATTGAAAATTATGGTTTATTCAATATTGAAGAGGAAGTTATTGGCAGAACAAAGTATATAAAGAAGAATTTAAAAGATATCGGAGCTTTAACAAATGATAATATTGACGACGATAGGTTGTCGGGTATATGTACATTTAACCTGAAAGAGGGTATTGAAAGGGAAAAACAATTGATGAAAGTACTAAGAGAAAGAAATATTTATTGCTCATTAAGATATATATCCGGCATAGGCGGAATAAGAATTTCCCCGCATTATTATACAACCTATGATGAGATTGATTATTTTATAGAAACTGTAAGAGACTTTATATACGGAAATATATAAAAAACCAAAGTCAAAAATTTCAGGAGGTAAATATGGTTAACAAAGAACGTGTCATAAATACATTTTTTGAATATGTAAAGATTGACAGTGAAACAGGAAACGAAAAAAATATGTTTCAGCGGCTAGCCCAGGATTTAAGAAAACTGGGGTTTAAAGTTTATATTGACAATGCAGGTGAAAAATGCAAATCAAATGGTAACAATGTCTATTGTTTTGGGGAAGGAACATTTGATGCCGAGCCATTATTATTCAGTGCGCATATGGATACTGTTAAACCAGGCGTTGGTATTGAACCTTATATTGACGGAAAATATATTAAAAGCAAAACAGATACGATACTGGGTGCAGATGATAAATCAGGCGTTGTTGCCATAATGGAAGCGTTAAAGGTTGTTAAAGAAAAAAATCTACCCCTCAGGCCGCTGGAAATTGTATTTACCATAAGTGAAGAAAAGGGGTTACTTGGAGCTAAAAATCTGGAATTTGACAGGTTAAAAGCGAAAAACGCAATAGTTATAGATTCAAGTGGTAACGCCGGCGATATTAAAATACAAGCGCCGGGAAAAAAACATGTTATTATGGAGGTTGAGGGGATAGCCTCACATGCAGGAGCATATCCTGAAAAAGGAATTAGTTCTATTATGGTTGCATCAGAGGCAATTGCTAATATGAAATTATTGCGGATTGATGAAGAAACCACCGCTAATATAGGCTCATTCATAGCTCCTGGACCTGACAACATAGTTTGCTCCCATGCTGAAATTACGGCAGAAATTAGAAGTATGAGTTCTGACAAATTAGATGACCAATTGCACCACATGATGGAATGTTTTGAAAAAGCAAGCAAAAGACATGGTGCTAAAATAACTTCTGAAGTGGTAACGGATTATGAACCGTATAAATTGGATGATAATATTGACATAGTAAACCTGATCAAAAAGAAATGCAAGGACTTTGATATTGGAACCTCTGTTTTTGCAGATGGTGGAGGCAGCGATGCCAATGTATATAATAAAAATGGGATAAATGCAGTGGCGATTGGAACTGGCATGGATTTTGTTCATACTACAAAAGAACAGCTTTTCCTAGATGATTTTATAAAAACCATAGAAGTTTTGGTGGCTGTTCTGACTAGACCATAATTTAATTACCGTTATATTGCCGGATTTGCCCTGTTTTTAGGCATTAAAAATGGGCGGGTCTGGCAATATTTTTATATTTTTCGTGATGTTTATCTAATGATATTAATTACTAAATTGTAAATTGCTTTACAGAAAATAAAAGGCATACAATTTATACTGTGAATAAAGATAATTATAGTAACTGCGCATCAAATCTAATTACTGAAATATTCACCAGATTTCGATATTTTACCAAACTTATGCACTTCAACACTATTGCAGCCATTACACAACAACTTCTTTAGTTTAGAGGATTTAAGCCATGCATACAGTCAACGCATCGGAATGACAGGAGTGACAATATGCAAAAAATTTTGTTCAAATATAAGGGAACGATGATAAAAATTACAGGTAAATTAAGTGAAGAATTTGAACATGATGTTCCGTTATCTACGGTGAGGGAGGCATTAGATGCCCTAAACAGGCATTATGATAATAAACTTCACGATTATTTATTTTCGGAGGTTTATTTAGTATTAAAACGGGAAGGCGAAAGTGTACTAATAAACACTAGCAGTCTTGATGAAAAGCTTGGTGCAATCAATACAATCACATTTTATACACCATTTAAGGGAGGATGATAAACCTCATACACAGAGTTATGTAACCAGTTTATATTGGACTTATATTATAGGGGAGGAAAGTAATGAGATTAAAAGTGAATTATGATAAGTGTGCCGGATGTAGAGCTTGTGAATTGGCGTGCTCCGCAAAGCATTATCAAGTATATAGTACAAAGCTTGCGAGAATTAGCATAGTTAAGTTTGAGGATAAGGGTGTGGATATACCTGTTGTTTGCAGGCAGTGTATTAATGCTCCGTGCATAGCAAATTGTCCAACACAGGCTCTGTACAAAGATGAAGAGACTAATGCAACACTGGTAAACAAAGACGATTGTATAGGCTGCGGAAAATGTGTTGAAGTTTGTC
>Ga0334896_1002470_pt1 | contig 12887 bp, 10 predicted proteins | sample GraSluR3_MG_8_FD_207734 | JGI IMG/M metagenome (GOLD analysis project Ga0334896, IMG submission 207734) | Sludge microbial communities from methane-producing bioreactor in Wageningen University, Netherlands - Granular Sludge_27_06-R3 | ecosystem: Engineered > Bioreactor > Anaerobic >...
TCTGGTCTTGGTTTCGATCAAGACAGTATCATTGTGATAGGCATTGAGAGTATCCTCACTATCCACGAAGTAGTCCTTATCCTTTCCACGCACAAAGGCAAAAGACCTATCGCGGGCTAAGGACGTGGCATCAAACTGACCTTCAATCATGTTTGGGCTCACTTGCTTAGGTGTCTGTTCGGCATTCTTAACAGATGCGCCAGCAGGTTGTCGCTCCGGTTCACGGCTCAGTCGATAGCGTTTGCGTTCTTTAACGAGTTTGCCGTCCAAAAGCATAGCTGCGAGGCTCTTGCTCACAGATGACTTAGTCTTCTTAGTAGAGCCTGTGAGAGACACTATCTCACTATAAGTGTATCCTTTAGGATATACATCCTCTAGTATGCTTATTATTGTATTCTCTATATTACTGTCTTTCATATGTATCCTCAGTATTTACGGCCGATCTTTTGGTCAAGGATAGCTAGTAACTCGTCTTTCTCAGCCTTGGTTTTGGAAAAACGTAGGGACTGCCCCCTGAAGGGATCCAGTCTTCTGGGCATCCTAAAAGTGGATAGCATTACTCCACGTTTGTCCATGTAATAGCAACCAAAGTCACTGTATGGTCGCCGTATATTGATGAAGATATATCGAATATGTACCTCTCTTTCATAGAGGAAATACTCAGTGATGATAAAATAGGGGAGAAGGTTGGCGTAAACCAAGATTAATCCCCCAAAATAGAAGAATGGAGTGTTCCAGCTTAGGATCGTTATCCGATAAAGCAAGACTGTAAGCAGGACCAAGAAGAGAATCAGGAGAACTGAGTCACGGGGTCGTTCGGCAAAGGGCCATGATTTCCAGCTAAGCAATGGTTTAGGCGACATTCTGTACAATCTCCCTGCATTTTTCGATTTCTTCTTTAATGATAAGCACATCATGGAAAGTCTGGCTGTTTGAGAACTTGGATCCAAGCGTGTTTGCTTCTCTATGCATCTCTTGCAAGATAAAGTTCAGGGTCTTTCCGATGTCCTCATCGCTTGGCTTATCAAGGGTCTTGATGAACGTCTTGATATGGGATTCCAAGCGCGTAAGTTCTTCCTGAATATCATATTTATCTACATAGATCGCCAGCTCTTGCACGATTCTTTGCTCCATGTTTTCCAGCTTGTAACTGCTCACGATCTCAGAGATTCTTTTGTGCATGTTTGCAAAGAGGTTTTCCTTATATGGCTTCACCTGTGATGCCACTCGATCAAGGGCCTCACTGATAGGCGTCATGGCACTAAGCAGCACCTTTTTGATATCTTCGGCTTCCTTTATCAGCGTTGCTTGAGTTTCCACTAAGGCTTCATGAAGTGCATCACCTAATAACTGAACCATATCGGGATCTTCTTCGACTTGATTATCACATTGAACAACGCCGGGTTCATCCAGAAGGTATTCTAAAGTAGGGGGAGTCTCTATGCCAAGCACAGCTTGAGCCTGTGAGATGATTTCTTGATACTTCTTGAGCTTATCAACGTTTAGGCGCAGTTTTGGCTCTCGGTAGTCATTTATGTTTACCCTGATCTCGATCGAGCCACGGCTGATGTATTTCGGCGTCAGTTTTCTTATGGTAAATTCAAAAAAGCCAAGCTCTCGTGGGAGGTAGATCTTGAGATCCAGATATCTTCCATTAACGCTTTTGATTTCTATATTACATTCGATATTGTTGCGAGTAATGTGGCTTTTTCCAAAGCCGGTCATACTTTTCATTTAAACTCCATGCCTATAGTCAAGTGGGGCAGTGTATTGTGGGGCACGCCCACAACATTCACCCAATGGTTTACATAACATGTCTTAAGTTAAACCCAGTAGGCTAGTCGCAGATTAGCGTGCCGGCCGTCGCATTAACCACTCTTGCCCTGACCAAGCTGCCTATCTGGGATTCTGTTCCGCTTAGGACCGCGATCTTAAAGTCACGAGTCTTGCCGGAGATCTTGCTCTTGGACTTTTTGCTGAAGTCTTCGACGTAGACTTCGACTTCTTGTCCGATTTGTGAACGATACTTTTTCAGAGTAATCTCCCGTTGCAGATCGATCATCTTTTGCAGCCTGCTTAAGCGAATCTCTTCCGGGATCTGATCCTCGTAATCTGCAGCCTCAGTACCATCACGCTGACTATACTTAAAACAGAAAGCATAGTCAAACTCGATCTCACACATTGCGGAAAGTGTTGCCTCAAATTGCTTTTCAGTTTCACCCGGGAATCCGGCAATCAGATCCGTAGTAATTGCGATATTCGGCATCGCGCTTCTAAGTGTTTTGATGCGAGAAAGATATTGCTCATAGCTATATGATCGATTCATACGCTTTAGGCTTTCATTATCACCGCTTTGCATGGGCAGGTGGATGTGCTCGCAGAGGATCTTGCTTTGAGCCATAGTTGAGACCAGGTCATCTGAAAGATCCTTGGGATGCGATGTAACGAAGCGCAATCGAAGGATGCCCTGGAGGTCTTGCTCGATGTTTTGCAAAAGTGACGGGAAATCCATTCCATTCCAACTGTAAGAATTGACATTCTGTCCAAGCAAAGTAATGTCAAGCATGCCATTAGCAACTGCATCACGAATGTCGGATACTATATCATTGTATGGCCGGCTTCGTTCTCTGCCTCTCACATATGGCACGATGCAGTAGGAGCAGAAGTTGTTACAGCCACGCATGATGGTGATGAAGGCACAGTATTGCCCCTGATGCAGTGGCATAAGGTTTTCATAGACTTCTGAAGAATCAAAGTCCAGGGAGAAGCCTCCGTCATCAGCCAAGATCTTTGGGAGCTCCCGATACTGATCCACTCCGACCGCATAGTCTATGCCAAGATCTTCATTTATGAGCCTCTTCCCTATTCTCTGTGCCATGCAGCCCAGAAGCACGATTTTGAAATCCTTGTTAATGACTTTGCGATATCGCTCATTGGAGATCCTTCCTAGGACGCGCTGCTCGGCATGATCACGCACAGAGCAGGTGTTAAAAAGAAGAATCTCTGCTTCGTCAATGCTATCCGCTTGGGCATATCCTGCATCTGAGAGAATGGCCGCCACAAGTTCACTATCAGAGACGTTCATTTGGCAGCCGTAGGTTTCAATATAATACTTTTTCACAATTTCATCCTGTTTAGATGCAATCTCAATTCCGGCACAGCGTCAAGAATCTGGCTGAGAGTATCCGGTGAAATTGTCTGTCTTGCATCACAGATGCTTTCGGATGGATGTGGTTGGCATTCTATCATCAGTCCATCTGCACCTGCAGCCACAGCCGCCAAGGCAAGGGAGGGCACCAGATCACTGTTTCCGGCTGCGTGAGAGGGATCAATGATGATCGGCAGTGAACTCTTGTTTCTCATCACCGAAATCGCTGATATATCAAGTGTATAGCGGGTTTCCGGCTCAAATGTGCGAATACCGCGCTCACAAAGGATCACTCTGTCATTACCATTTTCGATGATATACTCGGCAGCGGCTAACCACTCATCATATGTAGACGCAATTCCACGTTTTAGGATCACCGGATTGTCGACCCTGCCGAGTAGCTCCAAGAGCGGATAATTATGCATGTTCCTGGTCCCAACGACCAAGACATCAATATTTTCTGCCATAAACTCGACTTTGTCTGTCTGGGTAACTTCTGATACAGTGATAAGATCAAGTTCCTTCCCGACATTAGCGAGGTGGATGATGCCGGCATCACCAAGTCCGCGAAAACTATGCACAGAAGTTCGCAGCTTATAGGCGCCACCTCGAATCATCTTGATACCACGATTCTTCAGATCTAGAGCTGCTTCATACAGGGTATCATAATCTTCAATAGAGCAAGGCCCGGCAATCACATTAAAGTGCATTGGGCCAAAGCTTAAGTCATTCATTTTATCCATTTTGCATATCCCATTGATATTCCATCATTGCAAACCATGAAATTATGGCTGCCATATCTGTCCAGTAATAGCTTAATCAAAAGTGAAGCTAGATAGATCGAATCCTGTTCATAGCGATCTTCAAAGAGGCCTTCATAGCCATGCAACTGATCTATCTTCGCAGCATTGATAAAGCTTAGCATCTGTTCGCGACTGAACGTCATGAAATCTATGCTGAGCAGCTCATTGTAGGGTAAGCCTCCGAGGATGCGCCCCAGGATGGTCGCAGTCAGTCCGACCGCAATAATCTTCGGCTTTTCCTTATCCGGCAGAGCGTCAAAAGCGTCGTGCACAGATGCCACTGCTTCATCAACACTTGAGAAATCTCTCATCAAGCTCTGAAGTCCAAAATCAAATGAAATGCCTCTCAGCGCTTTATTCTGATCAAGATAGCTAAGCTCTGTGCTTGCACCACCGATGTCAATCACGATCTTCCTAAAAGGATCGACTCCGGCCTTGTCGCTTGCCAGCCAAGAGAGCCGAAATTCTCGGTTTGCTGTGATAATCTTTGTCTTGACCTGCCACTTTTCTCTTAGCATCTTTAGCAGCTGATCACTATTTTCTGCTTTGCGATTGATCCCGGTCGCGATAAGCTCTTTCTGAGACGACACCCGAGAGTCCATGCTCATGATCCGTGAGATCTCATCAAAAGCTCTTTGGATGCTCTCTTCCGATAGTCTTGAGCCGTCAAAATCTCGACCCAGAGCAGTGGTGCACCAAGCTCTGTGAAGAATATGATCCCGCGTCTTGTTGAATAAGATGTAGTTCATATTGTTTGAGCCGAGATCAAAGACACTTATAAGCCGTTCCTCGGGATACTTTATGCTCAGATAGTCCGCCAGTATAGATGCGGCAAGTCGGGTGTTTGATACCTCAACACTGCTTTGAGCATAAGGCACAATCTCAAACAGCTCTCTTATCTGATCCGGATCATTAGGCATTTGATCAACCTGAAGAGCCGCGGAATAGTCCTTGATCCCCGCGATCAGCACCTGTTCCTCCGGATAATTTCTTCTGGGCAGATAAATCATACGCTTACCCATGCTCATGATCTCGGCAAAAGTGCTGTATCCGGGCTTGCAGATGATCAGATCGGCGGCGTGAATCACACTCAGATAGTCGTCATCAGGTGAGATCTTGATAAGCTTGGGTATCTCCGGAGACGGAAAACCGCAGAGCACGACCCCATCCCAAGCTGCACAAATCTTTGGAAGATCAAGATCAAGAATGCCTTCACCACCAAAGCTAATCAGTAATATGGCAGCAGATTCATTAATACCATATTTGGCTCTGATATCTGTAGGCATCGAAAGAGTTTTGGCAAGCATACCCCCTTTTTGGGGATCGCGAAATCCCGGCACGGTCTCTAAAGATCCCAAGTCCAACAAATAGCTTCTATCCATTCTACGATACAAGCTTCTGATCACATTGACAAGTGGCAATGTGTCCGGATCTCCATCAAAGATGTGCTCATAGATATATGCCCAATCAAAATTGGAAACCCCAAAGATTGGAATCTCAGCGTAAGCACATGACTCAATGATAAAAAATGGTATATCACAGATCACCAGATCGATCTTCTCGCGTCGAAGAAATGAGACTTCTTCTGCCACGATCTGTTCTCGCCGTGAAAACAGCTCAAACAGAGCAGCTTTGGTTGCCTCAAGATCCGCAACTAAGTTTTCCTTATGAATCACGCCAAAATCTATGGCGACAGCACGAAAGTAGGTCAGATCATCAGGGAGATGAGAAAAAAGATGCAGCGGTCGATCCGTGCAGAGCACGACATCGATGCCAAAAGTAGTAAAAGTCTTTGCCAAAGCTGCCATCCGGCTCGCGTGGCCAAAGCCGTGCCCGGAGATATAAAAAGCTATTTTCATGTAGTCCTATTGTAAGATTAATCTGTGATTATCTTTTTTGCTGCGAAACTCCAACACCAAATGGTTTGGAAGGCAGACGATGGGCATATTGCGGTTAAACCCTTGTTTAACACAGCGTTTATCGGGACAATCAGAATAGGATATTCGGGCTTTCCCATCCTTGATCTCGATGCTATTATGCTCGTCTATCAAAATCCGGATATCTTCTGAGAGCGGATACTCCCCAAAGACCTGATCATCCTTATATACCACCAGACAGCTATCATTCTTTTCTCGCCCGATCCAGATAAGGACCACGGCAAACAGGCAAGCCAGGATCAAGACTAGATCACTGATGCTGATGCTTCTTAGATAGCCTCTAATCAAAGCTGCCATAGATAGCCTTGCCACAATCCGGGCATATCCCCTGCTCAATCAGGTTTGAGACACTCTCAAAGATAGCTCTTGAGATCAATGCAGTCCCGCAATCCGGACATATGGTATTACGCAAATCGTCTACAGGGAGGTTCCCCCCATATACAAAGTTTAGCTTCCGCTTAGCAATCTCAAGTGCTCGGATGACATCATCCAGCCGTGTCGCGGGGCTATCCACCAGATAATCCGGATGATAAGCTGAGATATGAAGTGGAATATCACTACTTAGTGAAGCAATGAAATCCACCAATTCAAGCATATCATCTTTGGAATCGTTGAGCCCCGGGATTAGTAGCAAAGTGATCTCAAGATGAACCTTCTTCTCATAGCTTTGGATGATTGTGTTCTTCACTGCTGCCAGCTTTCCGCCACAGTAGTTCTCATAGAGATCTTCAGAGATCCCTTTAAGATCGATATTCATGGCACTGATATGCGGCAAAAGTGCTGCCAGAGGCTCTTCGTTTATAAAGCCATTTGTCACCAACACGATCTTCACATCCGGATACTTCACGGAAAAATCATGTATGTACTCATACCAAGTAAGAGGCTCTGTATAGGTAAAGGCAATCTGCTTTGTGCTGGGGTTGTACTTTTGAACTAGGGCATGAAGCTCATCCAAAGGCATGCGGATAGTGTCTGCGTCAAACTGAGAAATCTCATAGTTCTGACACCATCTGCAGCTTAGATTACAGGAATTTGGCCCCAGCGATAGGATCTTGCTCCCGGGATTGAAGTGGTAGAGCGGTTTTTTCTCGATTGGGTCCCAAGAGATCCCCAAGGCTTTGCCATAGTTCACAGCCCAAAGATGCCGGTCGATGTTCTCACGAGACCTGCATCTCCCCTTCTCCCCGGGCGGGATCACGCAAAAATGCGGACACAGATCACAACGCAGAAGATGCTTGTCTATGCTGCCGTAAAACATGGCTTCTCTAATCATTTCAGACATGGTAATATACCTCTGATATGATTATCAAGAGCAGTAGCGTTTTTCGTCAAGACTAATCTCGCCCTCTGCCCCATTGACTTGCGTTGATCAATCTGCGCGTATAGCTCAAGGATCTTCTTTGGAAGCTCATCTCTGCTTGATATGCAAATTGCTTTTCCATCAAGCAGCTCCTTCACTGAATCTCTGCAAGAAGAATAGTATTCGCCCATTATCACAGGTTTGCCATAGAACGCCGGCTCTAAGGGATTATGTCCTCCAAAATCATAAAATGATCCACCCACGATGCTGATATCTGAGATAGAGTATGCCTCTGTCAGATGACCCAAAGAATCGATGAGAAGGACATCTGGAGATTCTCTTTGCAGATCAATCTTTGAGTATAGAGCATAATCAATATCCTTAAGTAGTCTTTCAATCTGAGAGCTGCGCTTGGGATGTCTCGGAGCGATGATCAAGCGGAGATTTGGAATACGCATTTTCAGCAAAGGAAAGCAGGATAGAAGTAGTTCTTCCTCTTTGGGGCGTGAGCTACCCCAGACAATCACGAAGTCATCTTCAGAGAGCTTGAGTTTTGCCCGCAGCAAGGATACATCATAGTCAGGAAGATCCAGGCAGTATTTTAGGTTGCCGGAGTTCTCGACAGGAACCGAAAAGAGCTGCTGTAAGCGATTTTGGTCTAGCTCACTTTGCGCCAAGATCTTTTTAAGACTAGGGCTGAGGAATCTTAAAAGAGCCCTAAACTTGAGATATCTGACGAGAGTCTTCTGTGAGATTCGCGCATTGACAAAGATTATTGGTATCTGTAGTCTACCAGCCACATAAAGCATGTTTGGCCAGATCTCTGTTTCTACTACCAGGATCAAGCAGGGCTTGATCGCTTTTAGCTGGGCTGATCTTTTACTATACAAATCCAGCGGAGCAAGCCTTACATCCAAGGTCGGGAAAAGCTTCTGAGCACGATCTCTGCCATTAACAGTGATAGTATTGATCAAAACGCTATGATTCTGGCCCACCAAATGCTTGATAAGTGGAGTCACGGCATTAATCTCTCCCACCGAAGCGGCATGAATCAAGATTGGACGATCTTCTCTGGGCGGACTTTTCAAGATGCTCTGAGTATATTGATAGACGGGAAGGATGATCCACCAAAATGGATATCCAATCAGAAACACAAGCTCCACAAGAGCATTTGATGTGAAAAGAAGAAGTTTATAAAGTAATTTCATCTTTCAAAAGAAAAGGACGCCTTATTAGGCGTCCCGAATCTATGGCGGGAGCGACGAGACTCGAACTCGCGGCCTTCTGCGTGACAGGCAGACGTTCTAACCAAACTGAACTACGCCCCCAGCGTTGTTCTTGTTGCGAATGTTTATGCAGCTTGATTGAGAGCCGTTTTTTTGTCAAGACATTTTTTTGTGACAAACTCGGTTTTTCCCGCATCATCAAAAGGATCAGCATGCAATTCCATAATTTAGCACGCCAAAAATAAATATGATGCCTTTTTTTGAGAGCCTGATTTGAGCAAAAACACAAGGTCTGTATATGCCCTATTTTCAATGCCTTGCTCGCTTCTCTAATGAGCAAGAGGTGAGCAAGCCCTGAGAGAGGGGCTAAGTCACTGTCTATCAGAGAAAGGCTAAGCATACCAAAAACCTTATAGCGGCAGAGATACTCTCTTGCCGGTCTTGGCGGATTTGTAGATGGCTTGAATGATCTCAACCGACTTGCGTCCATCTCGCCCATCAGTGGAAGGCACTGCTCTCTTAAGAAGAGTGTCTATCACATTCCGATAATAAGGATTGTGTCCAAAGCCATAGACGTTTGGCGGAATATAGTTGCTATCCAAGGCTATACGATCGTCATCATCATATTCCTCAAATTCCCATTTTTCTATCTTGTTGACTGCTACTCCTCCGACTTTGACTATGCCCTTTTCACCGATGATGGTGATGGATCCTTCAAAGTTTTTGGGGTATGTGAGCATCGTCACATTGATCGAGGCGATGATCCCGCTTCGGAAATGAAGGATAGCGCTGCCGGTATCTTCGGCTTCGATCTTCCTTGCCATGGTGGCGGTGTAGGCAGATACACTGTCTACATTGCCTAGGAGCCAATAGATGGCATCCACATAGTGGCTTGCTTGATTCATATAAGCTCCGCCGTCAAACTCCCAAGTGCCACGCCATTTCTCTTGATCGTAATAGCTTTGAGGCCGTTGCCAAAAAACATTTGCTTGTGCCATGTAGATTCTTCCAAAGCGATCTTTTTCGATCGCTCGTTTGAGCAGCTGCATGGTGCTATTGAGTCTGTTTTGTTTTACGACAAAGAGTTTTACATGATTGTCATCGCAGGCTTTGATAAGTTTGTCTGCAGATTCGACATTGATCGCCATTGGTTTTTCGGTCAGCACATTAATCTTGGCATTTGCTACAGCGACACCCATTTCCGGGTGCATTCCGCTGGGGGTACAGATGGAAACTAAGTCTAACTTTTCGTTTTCCAACATCTCATGGTAATCAGAATAAACCTTTGAGATGCCGCGTTCTTTAGCCATGTGTTCGGCTTTTTCCAAGTTGCTGTCGCATAAGGCAACAAACTCTGCCTCGGGTATCTGCGAGACAGCATCCAAATGGTTTTTGGCTATTCTGCCGCAACCTATCAGACCCAATCTGATTTTCTTCATAGTTGATTTTCTCCTTTAGATTTATATAGCGTGGTCACTCTTTCTTCGATGAGATTTATGACCGCTTCAGATGAATATTTTTTCTGAATCAATGAGCGTCCGGATTTGCCGATCTGTTCCATGACTTTAATGTTTTGGATGAGGCTCTCTGTTTTCTGCACAAAAGCATTATTGTCTTGGGCGATCATCATCTCAACCTCATCATGAGCATCAAGGCTCTGAGCGACGTTTTCAGTGGTGACCACGGGGATACCGCATGCCATCGCTTCGAGAACTTTATTTTGGATTCCGGCACTAAAGTATAATGGAGCGATGAAGATATCGCTCTCAACAAGCTCTTGGTAGAGATCAGGGACAAAGCCGAGAACCTTGGTATTGTTCTTGCCATCAAGTGCCAAAACTTCAGCAGAAGGTTGAGCTCCGACAATTCTGAATTCCAGATCAGGGTGTTTTCGCAAGAGAGCAGGCATGATCTTCTCAGAAACGTTTTGAGCAGCCACCACATTGTGTGGGACGCTCATATTCCCCGTAAAAATGAGCCTGCCTCCAAAATCATGTTTGGCACGTGTCTTGGGGATGAGGACCTGATTTGGCATGATGATGCTCCCGGGGTGGTCATTGAGTCCCAGACTTTGTTTGTCGATTTCTGAGATAATCCAGTTTTCTGCAAATAGATCAGCGACTTTGCGCTCGTAGGCGACAGTTCTTTTTACTTCAGATCTGAAAAAGATCTTTGAGAATCCTTTGAGATGGTCGAGACGGCGGCTGTATTCCAAGGATATGCAATCCGTATAATCTAGGATGACTTTGGCATTCTTGATGTCTTCAGCGTAGGGAACCATCCGGATTAGGTGACAATATACGATGTCAAAATCGTGTAATTCCTGAAGTTCAGCTATCTTTCTCTTGACTGCAGGGTTATGATAGTATGCCACCTGAAAGGGGCGTTTGGAAAAGATGTTTTTGAGCATGTTCCAAGCTGCCCTAACGATGCTGTGTCTAACAAAATGACTTTCAGGATAGTCTTCGGCAAGGCATTTAATCGATTCTCTGTCCGTTTTTGGGTCAACCATTGTGACGAGACTTAGATCTCCCAGATTGGCGAGCTGCTTCAGAAGAAACAGCGTCCGCACCTTATCACCCCTATCAGGAGGATATGGTATGCGAGAACTAAGGAATAGAATCTTCAATTTAACTCCATTTGTAGCAGATCTTTGAATATCTTGATGTAAGCCTCTTCTTCTGCTTCCCATGATAGCTTGTTTTGAACCAGATTTTTACCGACCTGCCCCATTTTTTGGAGCAGTGCACTATCAGAGAGCAGAGCATCTAGCTTTTCTGTGATCAGATCCATATTTTGTGGATCAAGGTATATCCCGGCAGGACTGCTGTCAAGTAGTTTGATATTAGTGTGAAGATCTGAAACCATGATTGGAAGGCCTGCTGCCATGTATTCGAAGATCTTGGTGGAAAGAGCGTAGAGGTTGTTGGGTTTTTTGTCGATGAGCATCAAGCCAAGAGCGGATTTGGCAAAGATGTCAGCTGCTTGGTCCCGATTTACGTAGCCATACTCCACGACTTTGGCAAATCCCGGCATAGTCAGCAATTCATCGCGATAGGATGGGGGATCATAGTTCCCGGCAAGATGAAAGCGGCAGTCGACATTCTCGATGGCTTTGACGATCTGAGTGATGCCTCTCTCCCGATTGATGTTACCGATGTAGCATATGTTTCGGCTAGTGTATCTTGTGGGGTCATCCTCTATACCTGTCCACTCTTTAAGCAGCGGGTAGTTGTGGATGATAGGAATATTGTTAAAATCCTCAGATATGTGCTCTGTAGCAGCAATCCCTTGATCGAGTATTTTAAGAGCTGTCTTTTCCACGATTGAAATCAACTTTGAGAGGATGAATCCTTTGATCTTGGAAAGATACTCTTTGTGCAGCATCAAGGCACCGTAGGACTCATGGATGTCATAAACCACGGGTTTGCGAGTGATCATTTTTAAGAGTACGGCCACGGGTAGCAGCTCAGGATCATGGATCTGATAGGCATCTGCCGAAATGTATAAAGCTTTTCTTAGTATCCTTAAGGGGGCTGAGATGATCCGGGTAAAGCGATTGTCACTGGATCCTACATCGTGGATGATGACCCCGGCTTTGCGTTCATGGCGTTTGCCATCAGCCACGACCAAATGAACCTTGAATCCGGCATTATGCAGGCTTACGCACTGTTTGAAAAATACACGAACATCGGTGCGCATATGGACAGAGCTGAGGTGACAGATGCGATGCTCCTTTTTGGGAGAGGGGTACTCTGCCAGGGTCTGAGCTATGACAGATTGGATATCATAGTGCTCTTTGGCGAAACTCGCGATATAGGTTCTATCCCAATCCGCCAAGATTAGCGATCGGATGCCCTCAGCCAGAAGAGAAGCGTCGTCGGCTGGCACCAATATCCCTGTCTCTGCAGTCACTATATTTTCGCTACCGCCATTGATGGTCGCCACGACAGGTAGCCCCGACGCCATTGCTTCCACTACTACCAGGCCAAAGCTTTCACAGAAGCTGGGGTGGACCAAGGCATCGTGTTCAGCTAATAGTTTTGCAACTTCGTGCGGTGCCTTTGCGCCATGGAAAGTCACTCGGTCTTTAAGATCAAGCTTGCGGGCAAGGCTATGAAGCCGGGCTTTGTAATTTCCATCACCGACGATGCTGAGCATGATCGTATCATCAATCTTTGCCAAGGCTTCTAGGAGGACGTGGATCCCTTTTGAGTGGATTAAGTTACCAATGTAAATCAGCTTGTGAATCTTGCGATCATCGAAGGATGGCATGAAATCATCTAAAGCAATGCCATTGGGGATGGTGACGACCTTGCTCTGAGGAACACCAAAACCGGTCATGGCATCGCGAATCCGATCTGAAACAGCAACGACTTTGTGAGCTGAGTTATAGGCAGGAATCATCATGTTTCTCAGATATCTTTTGGATAGCAGCTTATCCACGACGCCATGGTGCTCAGTAATCAGGTA
>Ga0334896_1002479_pt1 | contig 12838 bp, 10 predicted proteins | sample GraSluR3_MG_8_FD_207734 | JGI IMG/M metagenome (GOLD analysis project Ga0334896, IMG submission 207734) | Sludge microbial communities from methane-producing bioreactor in Wageningen University, Netherlands - Granular Sludge_27_06-R3 | ecosystem: Engineered > Bioreactor > Anaerobic >...
TGGTGCAAGCCGGTGAAGTATCGGGTACTCTGCACACAGTCCTGGACGAACTCTCTGATTACCTAGAAAAGATCGAAGATACTCGCCGTAAAGTGACAAGCGCCATGGCATATCCCGTCTTTATCCTTGTCTTCCTCATCGGTGTGATCTGGGGTATGTTCTATTTCATTATCCCCATGTTTGCAGAAGTTTATGCAGATTTCAATGCCACTCTGCCCACGCCTACCGTGATCGCGATCAATATATCAGACTATATCGTAAACAACCTGTTTATGGCAATCCTGATCTTTATTATGGCGATCGCCGCGCTGTTCTTGGTATACCTGACCGATCGTGGCAGATATGTGATGGACACTCTCAAACTCCGCATCCCGGTCATCGGCGGTGTGATGACAAACTCCATCATGAGCAAATTCTCACGCACATTCAGCATCCTCATGGCTGCCGGTGTGCCGATCATGGATACCATGGAACTCACTGAAAACGTAGTTCAAAATGCCGTGGTCGAAGGCGCTGTGCGCCGCGCTAGAGTGCTGGTCAAAGAAGGATATGGCGTTGCCAATGCCTTCCGCAGAACCGGCGAATTTCCTCCCACACTCCTGCAGATGCTTGCCACCGGCGAAGAAACCGGTGATATGGACAAGCTGCTGGGTAAAGCCGCTCAATTCTACGAGAAACTCGTGGATAGCGTGATCGACCGCCTCACCTCTCTGATCGAGCCGCTCTTGATCGTGCTGATGGCACTCGTCGTGGGTACCATCATCATCGTGATCTACCTGCCGATCTTCGATCTCGGTGAAGCGATCTCGCAGGGATTCAACTAAAAAATACCTTCTCATGGATATATCGGGCCCCGATCTTTGGATCGGGGCTTTTTTATCTTTCATCGAGCGGGTTTACAATTGTAGGGGTGGTTTTTAGCCGCCTATAGTAGACGCGACATCTTGTCGCGTGGGGAGGCATCCGCTGAACCGTGTAGGAAGCCAGGATATGCTTCTCAAGCCTCTAAACCAATTCGTGTAAACTAGTGCAAATTCGTGGACAGACTATAGATTCCGGATAAGCCTCACTACGTTCGACTTTCCGGAATGACTAATATTAGCTGGTCGTTATGATGTGGAATGACTGGTTTTGGGTTTGTAGTAATAAGGCAGATACGGGCGCAGCGACACTTTAATTCTACATCGTAAATCCGTAGATTGTAGATTCGATTTGCCGCGCCAACTACGAACTAAGAACTACGAACTAAGAACTACGAACTAAGAACTAAGAACTCTAAGTCCTTATTTTCTCACCGCTTGCTTACTCGACCGGTGAGCAAGGGATGAGGGAGGCATGAGCGCGCCATATATTGCAAGCACTTACGAGCCCCAAAAAAGCAATATGCGGGGATATATTTGCTATGTTGTGTATCATGTCACACAGAACGGGCTCTTATTATCTGCTTTTTTCTCGGCTACGATGAGCCTCTGTTTGGTTTGTTTATCTGATCTCACATGCAGCTTCTTGCTCGATTGGTAGAGATCTTGCATATACTGGTAGTGTCGAGATCTTGTTTTAGTAAGAATCAGCTTGACAATTCATGCACAGAATTATTGTTTTCATCAGGAGACAAATATGATCGAAGTTATTATTGATAAATGCGTTGGTTGTGGTAAGTGCCTCAAGGCATGTGCTTATGATGCGATCAGCATCTCAGACAAACTGGCGGTAATTGACATTGACAAATGCACTTTGTGTGGTGCTTGCGTGCAGAGCTGCCCCTTTGAAGCGATCCTCATCCGCAAAAAAACAAGCAAGACTGTGGATAAATCTGCATATTCCGGCATATGGGTCTTTGCGGAGCAGCGAGATTCTGAGATCGCCGGCGTGTCCTACGAGCTCTTGGGCAAGGGCAGAGAATTGGCGGATCAGCAGGATGCCGAGCTGACAGCTGTGCTTTTTGGCTCTCAGGTAAATGGCCTCCCCGAAGAGCTCATCGCCTATGGAGCCGATCAAGTGATCACCATCGACGATCCGGCTTTGGCGCACTTTCGTGATGAACGCTATAGCGAGGCGTTGATCTATCTGGCAGATAAGTATAAGCCGGCAGTGATCCTTGCAGGAGCCACAGTGATCGGACGCAGCTTCATCCCCAGAGTAGCGGTCAAGCTAAATACCGGGCTCACCGCTGATTGCACGGGTCTGGAGATTGACGAAGAAAGCGGCAATCTCATGCAGACGCGTCCTGCCTTTGGCGGAAACATCATGGCGACGATCGTCACCGCAAATCACCGTCCGCAGATGGCGACCGTCCGTCACAAAGTGATGGATCCTCTTCCGCGGGATGATTCTCGCAGTGGCACCGTGATCCGTGAAGAATACAATTTTGAGCTAGAAGATGACCAAACTCAGTACATCAGCTTTGAAAAAGAAAAGACAAATCTGATCAATATCACAGATGCAAACGTGATCGTAGCAGGCGGACGCGGAATCCGCGAGGCAAAGAATTTTGCCATGATCGAAGAGCTGGCGGAGGCTCTTGATGGAGCCGTCGGCGCTTCCAGAGCCGCCGTGGACAGCGAATGGATCGCCTATTCACACCAAGTCGGTCAGACCGGCAAGACGGTCAAACCCAGCATCTACATCGCCATAGGAATCTCAGGAGCCATCCAACATCTGGCGGGAATGAGCTCGGCGGATTACATCGTGGCGATCAATAAAGATCCGGATGCACCCATCTTCAAAGTGGCAGATCTGGGAATCGTGGGGGATCTCTTTGAGGTCGTACCAAAACTGATCAAAAGGATTAAAGAAGTACGGGCATGAAAATCTTGGCGGGTCAGGCTGTTTTAACTGCGGATGATGTCATTCAGGATCCGCAGATAAAGCTTAGATCAGAGGATGAAACTATCCTCAAGATACCGGATAGCATAGCCTATCTTCCTTTGATAAACTCACACGATCACCTGGTGGGAAATTGGACGCCACAAGCGGGGGATAAGCGTCCCTATCCCAATTCCCACATCTGGGTGGAAGACATGAAGGAGTCTCAAAGCTTTTTGGAGCGCAACAAGTTTTGGCTCAATGACGGATCCTTTGTGCTCAGTGCCCCTCCTGCGCTCACTGTGGCGCGATTGGGTGCTTACAAGAATCTTTTCTCCGGTTGCGGGATTGTGCAGGATCACGGGCCTCTGCAGCAGGATTCATATTATGAAGCCATGCCGATCAAAGTGATCAAAAGATATCGGCAATGCCATTCGCTTACTTTGGGCAATTGGTGGGGCGGTGAGTCCCCACAGAAGGAGATGGAGCTCAGCGGGGGCGAGATGCCTTTTATCGTGCATCTCGGAGAAGGGACTGATGAGATCACCCATCAGGAATTTGCGCAGCTCAAAAGCAATGGCTTACTCAAAGAAAACACGCTCATGATCCATGGCATCGCCTTCTCAGAAGATGATATCATCGATATCGCCAGAGCAGGTGCCAGCGTGTGTTGGTGCCCTAGTTCAAACTTCTATCTGATCGGCAAGACCTTCGATATCACCAGCGCCATCAAGCATAATGCAAATGTGGTGATCGGCACGGATTCAACGATGAGCGGAGCTATCAACTTGATCGGAGAATTTGATCTGATCCGCCAGAAGTTCCCGCAGATCTCTCCTCGAGAGCTGTATCGGATGGTGACCGAGAATGCGGTCAAAGCCCTATATCTGCCACCGCGCTATGCCAAGCTGGATCCTGAGAACGCTGAGAATCTGCTTTTGGTAGACCAAAATAATTCTGATCCCTTTGAGAATCTCATGAATCTGAAGATGAGTGAGATCAAGCTCTTGGTGGTGGACTCGATTCCGCTTTATGGGGATGGCATCTATCTAAAGAGCTTTGGGAAGCAGATTCGGGACTATAGCTTCTTTGATATCGACGGCCGCGAGAAGTTTGTGGTGGGAGATCCTCAGATGATAAGTCAGGAGATTGATCTGGCATTGGGCTATCACAAAGACTTCCCATTCCTGCCGTTTTGAGATCAGACCTGCCGATGAAAAGCCTGGAAATCTGCGAGATCTTCTATAGCCTGCAAGGAGAATCATCCTATGCGGGGATGCCCTGCACTTTCATTCGCCTATCCGGCTGCAATCTACGCTGTAGCTATTGTGACACAGCGTATTCCCACGAAGCCGGGGAGACTCGAGCGATATCGCAAATCTTGGCAGAAGTGGCAGAATATCCCGGAAACTTGGTAGAGCTCACCGGGGGCGAGCCTCTTGCTCAGGAAAACAGCATCATGCTCTTATCTGAGCTTCTGGCAATGGGCAATAAAGTGCTGCTGGAAACCAATGGCTCTCTATCCTTGCGCAATGTTCCCGCGGAGGTGGTGAAGATAGTCGATGTCAAATGTCCTGCAAGTGGGGTGGGGAATAGCTTTTTACATGATAATCTAGGCTATTTGGCAACCCATGATGAGCTAAAATTTGTGATATCGGATTTTGAGGACTATGTTTTCGCGCGGGACTTCGTAAGAGATCACCGGCTTTTGGGATATACTATCCATTTCTCGCCGGTGAATCCCATCCTAAAGGCGGAAGAGCTGGCAGAATGGATCTTGCAAGATGGCTTGGGGGTCAAGCTCAGCTTACAATTGCACAGAATCCTCAACCTCCGCTGATGAGATGGACGATCATCACGTCCGCTCCCTCCGGGATGGTCGTGGTGTCATAGGCATCCTTGGGGACTAATTCCCCGTCGATCTTGATTACCAACATCGGGAAAGTATAGTTCATCATCTTGAGTGCATCACGCACGGTCATTCCTTGTTGCCAGTCTTGGCTGCGTCCGTTAATCAAAATCTTGTCTTTCATTTATCTTTTCCTGCTATTATTTCTAAGCTGAGATTGGCCTGCATAGCCGCGACTATCATCACTCGCGGAGCGATCGGGGAGATCCCGTCTTTGAGTCGGCTGCTTTGATCGCCTACGATATAGAAACTGCCTTCATGCTGGATCTTGATCTCTTCACTGCGGCCATATCCCGCCAAGCCGGAGGCACAGATGAGGGGGATCTTGGGATGGTGTTTGAACCAAGTCTCGATCAGCATCAGCTTCTGGGAATCCTTGTCAAAAGCCTCGATCATCACGTCCACGTCCTTAAAGAGGGAAGGGATGTTGTTTGGCGTGAGCCTAAGATCGTGCATTTGCAATTGGATGAAGGGATTAATCATGCGGATGTTCATCTTTAAGGCGTCAGTCTTGGGCATGCCGACTTGGTCGATATTGAAACTCTGTCGATTGAGGTTTGAAAGGGATACTTTGTCAAAATCAGCAACTATGAGCTTGCCAATCCCGGCGCGGGCGAGCATAATCGCGCAATTTGAGCCCAATCCCCCTGCTCCGGCTATGCCGACGGTGGCTTTTTGCCACAAGGGGAAAGCATCCGGATCTCGCTCACAAAAGTAGTCAATCGCTTTCACTGTCTATCCTTATCTCGATCTTGTCTTTGTTTGGGATGTCTCTTAGCTTGTCTACGATCGCCATGATCGTGCCCTGAAGGATCTCTTGCACAAAGGGCACTATCACCACTTCTTTGCCGCCGGAAAAAAGCCTGAGGCGCCTCTTGCCGTCCAGCACGCAATCTTGGCGCGATCGGCGACCTTGGACGATGTCTGCTGCCATCTGAAGGCAAGTGCTTCCGCATCTTTGGCAACATTCGGGGTCGGCGACGGGGAGGATCTCGAAGCTATGCTCAAGGACGAGTTTGCACAGATCATCAGGCGCATTGATGGCGCTGAATACTGGGAGATGCGGATGAGTGAAGGCTGTGTCGGAGATCTTGCCGCTGATGCCGATCGTGCAGTCATCTATGAGCTCCTGCAGCTGCAATTCGTCTTCTGCGCAGATGATCTTGGGCATGGGAGCATCTTTCATCCCCTCGATGATCAAGAAATCTGCCTCAATCCCGGGGACGATCTCGCTCAAAGGAAGCGGGCGCGGATGGATCACGGCGGTGTCATACAATCCGCGAGCTACGGTCTGGATGCTGCCGGCAGCTACGTGCAATGCAGAATTTGTGCCGGCTGTATCTGCCCGAAACTTCTCGCTGTGGATGTCCTTGATGGTGGCGACCCGGTGTCCGCGGGCTGTCAGAGCAGTTACCAAGGCAGTCACGGCTGTGGTCTTGCCAGTGTGGTGATATCCGATTACAGCAATGGCCTTCATTTTGCTGGCTCAACGAGGACGACGACTGTCGCGCTCATGCCTTCTCCGCATCCTGAGATGCCAAGGCCTTCTTCAGTAGTGGCTTTGATGGAGATCTGTTCGATCCGGCAATCCAGATCCTCTGCCAAGATCCGGCGCATGGCAGAAATATGGGGGCTGAGCTTTGGGGCTGCGGCACAGATCGTGGCATCAAGATTGGATATGCGATAGCCCCGCTTAAGGATCATGCTGTAGCAGCGCTTGAGCAGCTGACGGGAATCTATGTCCTTGTAAGCCTGGTCTGTATCAGCAAAATGACTGCCGATGTCCCCCAAAGCCAATGCTCCAAAGAGGGCGTCGCAGACGCTGTGGAGTAGCACGTCAGCGTCCGAGTGTCCCAAAAGCCCTTTATCAAAGGGGATCTCCACCCCTCCGAGCATCAATCTGCGGCCGTCTACCAAACGATGAACATCATATCCAAATCCAATTCTCATCTTAGTCCACCGTAATAGATTTTGATACGTTTTTGGGCACATCAGGATGCACCCCGTGGTCAATCACTCCCAAAAGATCAAGCTTTTTCATCTTGCGGATGCTCATCCTAAGGGCAAGCAATTGGAGCACGATCGTGGCGGAGAAACACGTCATCAGGCTGTCTCCGGTCTTGGGTAACATGATGTAGCCCCAGCCATAATATGAGCCTTCTTTGGGGTTGAGAGAGGCGTTTTTCATCAGCTTCTCATCCTCTTCCGCGATCACATAGGTGTCGGCACCCCGGATCTTATGGGTATTGATCTGCGAGATAGTGAGATTGATATCTCTGTCTTCCGGGCCTGTGACGTAGATGAGAGGATAGTTTCTGTATAATGGTTCAAAGAAATCGATGCCTTGGACCGATTCTTGGAAGATGCTGCTTGCTTCTTTGGTGAGGTTAAAGGGTTTGTTGTGTGTAAAGCTATAATCCGCGATGGCTTTGAGGAGGTTCTTGCGTTCGCTTTGGGATAGCTGCTTGGTCTCGGAAGCTTCGTCGATGCTGTCAATCATGCGGCTGAAAGCGCGCACCAAGTTGCGCACGTGCTTCACTCCAAAGACAGTGTTTTTGCCAAGGATGGTGTTCGGACCATGCTTAAATTCGCTGGCTTCTCTGCCTTCGGCATGGTTTAGCACTGTCTCTCGGATCTTCAGAGCGCCTTCCATCGCCACTCCGCTGATCTTTGTGGCAAGTATGTGCATTGAGGGCTCCATGTAGATCTTGGCAGCCATATTGTCTATCATGTCGTCGGTCTTGTCAACCGTCTCTTTGAGCAGTGAGGGGATGTCCCACAGAGACTTAAAGCGGGATTCGATCGCGGCATGGCGCTTTGCCCTCTCGTCGGGGTCAAGATCAAGATCAATCTCTTCAAGCTTCATCTTTGCCGCACGAATGGCAAGATAGTAGAAGAGGGTAATCTGATTCATAAAGCTCTTTGTGGCGGGCACGGCGATCTCAGGGCCGCATAGGATGGGGATCGCCACATCGCTCTTTTCTTGCCCGAGAGTGCTATTCATATTGTTCACCAAGACTACCTTGTGGACGCTCAGCTCTTTGCGATCGATATCATTGAAGATGTCGATGAGATCTTTGGTCTCTCCACTCTGAGAGACGCCGATGATGAGGTCGTTGTTCTTGATACAATTTGAGAATTCTCCGCGGAAGTCTCCCGGCAGGATCGGGATCATCTCGATCTGCGCAATTTCATTGAAGAAGAGAGCGGCAATCTTGGTAGCGTGAAAGGAGGTTCCGCATGCGATGGAATATGCATTGCGGTTGTTTTTGATAGTGTTTTTGATCTGAGTCAGAAAGTCTTGCACGCTATGCTCAAATTCTTGCACATCAATTGCTTCGGCGATGCTATCCAGAGCCTTGGAGACGAATAGCCGCGTGCTGTCATATTCCTTGCCGATAAGATCGATGAAGACGTTCTTTTCGTTGGAGAAGAAGTACTTCTTTTCAAAGCCTTCTTTGACTGCCACATCGAAGATGGCGGAATAGTTCTTTTGTGCTTGCTCAATGAGCTTTGCGATCTTGGCTGATTGGCAAAGAGCATCATACTTTTGGTGCTTATCTTCCAAAAGAGCAGCCCCTGCTATTTCCAGCATCTCTTGGGTAAGATCGTCTCTGAGACCGGCTTCATCGATCTCATGCAGCATGTATCTTGCTGAGTTTGACCCACCTTGAAAGAGCTTGATCAGTTTCCCGGTGGATTCACTTTGGGCATAGATCTCTTGCTCCATGAAGTATTCATAATCTGGGAGCAATTCCACATCCTCGGCGCGAAGCTTGGAGTATATGGCTTTGACCATGATCGGATCCCCGGGCGCATGGATCTCATCATCTTGTCCCAATCTGCGGAAGCGAAGCTGCTTCTGGGCATATACTTGGTAGTTCTCGGAGTCATACTCGACAAATTCTCCTTCTCTGAGGCGAACCAGCAGCTTTGTGAAGCGCAGGACAGCGGTGAGATCGCTGGAAGCAAGGCAGAAGGGGGCGTCATCGATCTCTCCGACGCCAAAATAGAGGCTGGATCCGGATTTGATCGCCCATGAAGTCTGTGTCTGGGGATCCACCACCACTGCCGCATAGGAGCCGATCATCTGCTCAGACGCTTTAATGATGGCGCGGCGCATGCAGGCTTTGCGCGTCTGTGTGTCTATCTCTTGCTTCAGCTTTGAGAGCTCGATGTCAAAATAGTGTTCCACAGTGTGCACGAGCATCTCGCCATCGTTGTCGGAGAGCACAGTGTGCCCTTCCATGGTCAGGAAGTTCTTAAGCTCACGAGTGTTTGTGATATTACCGTTGTGCGCGCCAAAGATATGCCTTTTGCATCTCACATCATGCGGCTGTGCATTTACCTTGCTTACTGAGCCGAAAGTAGCCCACCGAACCTGACCGCAGAAGATCTTGCCGCTTTGTTTCTCGATGCCGAGGGTCTTGACCAGGGTCGAGGGCGCACCCACGTCTTTGAGCAGAGTGACCTTTTGTTCTTCATCCAGAAAGGCCGCACCGGTGCTGTCGTATCCTCGATATTCCAGCGCTTTGAGAAGGCGGGATGCGTGTTTGCCCAAGTTTATAGAGACTTTGGGAAGCGCCATGCCCAATACTCCACATCCGATGGATGGGATCAAGATCGGGATGCGGATCTTAAGATTACGAATCTTAGCCATAGATTTCATATGCATGTTCTCCGTTTATATAATAACATTGTTGTCAATAATCAATTGTGCCAGCGTCAGATCCCAGTCATCGGTGATCTTGATATTCAGGTCGCTGGTCAAGTGATAGCGCACTCGCGCGCCATAGTGCTCGACCAAGGCTGCATCATCGGTGCTGATATAGCCGTCGCCATAGGCTTTGCTATAGCTTTCCATAAGGAGCTTGAAAGAAAAGACTTGGGGCGTGAAGACTTGCACCAGGCGATCCCGCACCAGGGTCTTTTCAAGATAGTCTCCCGAGATCTGTTTGATCGTGTTTTTGAGGCGACTGGCGGGCACGACGGCCTTTTCCTTGAGCGCGATCTCGTGCAATTCCCGGATCAGATCCAGATTGATAAAGGGTCGCACGGCATCATGGATGAAGACCAGCTCAGTATCCAAGGGGCATTCTTGCAGTGCGCCAAAGATGCTGTCCTGGCGCTCCAATCCTCCGGGGATCACCAGATATGGCTTGCATGCCGGCTCAAAGAATTCATGAATGAGTTTTTTGCAAAAGTCCAGATCTTCTTCGGGTGCAGTGACGATGATGTTTGAGATCAAGGGGGACGCAAAGAATGGTCCCAATGTGCGTATCAATATTGGGATGCCGCTGAGCATGCGATACTGTTTTTTGATCTCCCCGCCCATTCTGCGGCCTGATCCGGCGCCGGTGATGATGGCGGTGCAATGGGTCAACGATTCCATGAATAAAAGACTCCTCTTGCCTTGCGCTCGGTGCAAAGCTTCCCCTCGAGATTCAATTCTCTGAGCACCTTGGAGATCTCGTTTATGTGGATATCCAGCATCGAGGAAAGATCTTCAGCCGTAGAGGGTCTGCGGGTTAGGGTTCCGCGGATAAGCTCGATGATCTCATCATCCAGAGCAGCGCTGCCGGGATGATGACGGATCTTTGCGATGATCTCGATGGGCATTGTCAGATTAAGGGCAAAATACTTCTTGATTTCCTTTAGTCGCTCTGTGGATGCCGCTTCGACCCATTCCTCTGCTCCGGGGCGATCGAGGCTATTTAGTTGCACCAGATCCGGCGATGCTTTGGCGATTGCCTCACGCAACAGCTCAAGCTCTTTATCGGTATCTGTGACGCCCGGCACCACAAAGACTTCCAGCCAGATCTGCCCGGAATATCTTTGACGCAGATTGATCAGCGCTTGGATCTGATCTTTCACCTTCAGTCCCGGCTTGGGGCGATTTACTTTCTCATAGACTTCCTGAGATGCCGCATCCAGAGAAGGCAGGATGAGATCGCAAGGCAGGATCTGTGATAGCAGGTCTTCATCAGTGAGCAAGACCCCATTGGTCAAGAGCGCCAGTTTATAATCCGGATACTTCGCTTTAATATGCCGGATGATATCTTCAATCGAGCTATTCAGGGTAGGCTCGCCGGCTCCGGAGAAGGTGATATAATCCAAGTGTGGCCGGCTCTGCATAAGTCGATCCAGCTCTTCAAGGATCTCGGCAGTCGGGAAAAATTCTTCGCGCGTAGTCTGCAGATGGGTAGTGCTTTGCACCTCGCAATACACGCAATTGAGCGGGCAATATTTATACGGTACCAAGTCAATCCCCAGAGATATTCCCAATCTCCTGGAATTAACAGGGCCAAAGAGGTGTTTATATTTCATGCTTTAGAAGGTCGTTCCAAACTGCAAATGAGGTTCCCAGCTTCGATCTTCGACGCTATAGGCATAGTCAAATCCGATGAGACCGAACGGACTACGAATGCGGATTCCAGCGCCAAGGCCTTTCTTAAGCTCCAAGAAGTTGAAATCGCGCAGTTTGTTATAGCTATCTCCGGCGTCAAAGAAAGTGACACCGATGATCTGATCACCGGCGATCGGATAGCCCAATTCGGTGGAGAAGATGATGGCACGTGTGCCGCCGCCGACGGGTCCGATGGAACGATCCGGATATCCGCGGATGCCATCCGCTCCGGTGCCACCCAGATAAAACTTCTCATCAGGTGGTGCATCATTGGATTTACCATATGGCGTGATGTAGGAAAAGCGCCACTTCGTCCGCAGTGTCAGTTTTTGCCAAGCCTCGGCATACCAATTCACCTGGGCGATCTGCTTGAAATAGTCAAAATCCCCCATAAAGGGCCCACCCGCCACTTCAGAAAACAGCGTGATCTGAGAACCTTTGGTGGGGAAAAAGATATTGTCACGAGTATCACGGCTGAGGGTGAAATTCATCGCCGAAGTATAGCGCCAGCCCAATTGATCAAGCTCGAGCAATGTGGCGTTTGCCAAGCTATCAGCAAGGATGGCACTTTGATTTGTAATATTGTATTTCTTGCTATAAAAAGAATAGCCGATGGAGGCACGGGTGCGATCCACCCAAGGAACTGATTGCCCCAAGCGCACGGATCCACCGCGAGTGAGAATCTCATAGTAAAATGAGCTCCAGCTCTTTTTGGTGTAATAGGCGTTTGTGCCCAATAGCATGTCGGAATCAAAGAGATTGGGGTTCACAAAGCCAAGCTCAAGATTCTGCGTGCTCCCGCCAAAATCCCAGGTGATGCTGCCGCTCCAGTTGTTCCCAAAGAGATTGTTCTGTGAGATGGATAGCTGCCCCACAAAGTTATCTTGGGAGTTATAGCCGATTCCGCCATTGGCAACTCCACTGGGCTTGTCGATCACATCAATCTGCAGATCGATATCCCCGTTGTTGTTGATTCTCTCATAATCCAGCCGGATATCCGGCTCAAAAAAGCCAAGATTATAGATATTCTGTTGGCTGCGAATAACTTGAGATTGCCGGTAATAGTCCCCGGGTGCGATCTCAAGCTGTCTGCGCAAGACCTTCTCTTTGGTTCTGCGATTTCCGGTAAAATGGATCTGACGGATCTGAGCGCGGGTGTTTTCGTTGATCATCATCTGCACATTCAGCCGCTTATCCTCTTTCAAAAACTCATTGCGGATATCAGCATAGATGAAGCCTTCGTCAAAATACAGAGAATAGACCCGAGCCATCTGATTTTCAAATTTCTCTTGATCAAAGGTGTCGCCTTCTTGGAAAGTGAAGGAATCCATGATGGTCTCGCTCGTAAAATGCTCGTTGCCTTCGATTATGATCTCACCAAAATGATACTTATCGCCTTCATGGATGGTGATGACCAGCTCATGATGCCGATCCGAGATTTGCTGGAGATCATAGGGCCCGACAGCGACATCGATAAAGCCGTTTTTACGATAGTGATTGGCCAAAGAAATCAGATCAGCATCAAACTTCTCCTGCTCAAAACGCCCAGATCTCAAAAAGCCCGAGGGCTTGGTCTTCATCCGGCGAATCAACTGTCTGTCGTCAAAATTCTCATTACCGATGAAAGTGATCTCTTTGAGTGTGATGCGATTGCCCTCTTCCACACGAAGCGTGAGAGCGACTTTGTTGTCCGGCAGATCCTGCTCCAAGATCTCAAT
>Ga0334896_1002485_pt1 | contig 12817 bp, 9 predicted proteins | sample GraSluR3_MG_8_FD_207734 | JGI IMG/M metagenome (GOLD analysis project Ga0334896, IMG submission 207734) | Sludge microbial communities from methane-producing bioreactor in Wageningen University, Netherlands - Granular Sludge_27_06-R3 | ecosystem: Engineered > Bioreactor > Anaerobic > Unclassified...
GCGATAAGCGGTTTGGAAAAGCCCCCTCTTTCGATTAGCCAGAGCACGAAGGCCCGTCCCAGTCGAAGAACCATTTCGGGCGTCATGAGTCCCCTGTTTGCCACGTCTCTGACTCCGTCGGTACCGAATAGGCACCTGATATTCATGTCGATATCGTCGATCATCGGGTTCACCCTTCCGAAGAGAACCGGTCACTCCGTTTCGGCAAATACAGTAACATGAGCCGGCTCAACCCTTATGATTTTCACCTGTCGGCTTGCCGTCGTGTACTGCAGGGGTACACGCAGGCTCCTGGAAACGATGTTCGTTACGTCCACGAAGAGTTCCACCGGCGGACCGTTTTCCTCAAGCTCGTCCAGAACGGACGGCGGCCCTTTTACTAAAACCTCCGCCGCAACCGGCTCGACCCTCCAGGAGGGGTATATGCTTCGTCCCCTGATCTCGATGGGTACGTCCTTGTACATCCTCTCGACTTGCCGCGACGACAAAAGCACCCTTACCCTTACAGTTGAGGGCTGGATACCCGAAATTCCCGACACGCCTTCTTCGGGTACATTGACCTGAAAGACCGCGTCTTCCGTAATGCCTTCTATATCCACCGGAGGGAGAACAATTTCCCTGATCCTGTCCAGAACGTCCACAGGAGCCTCCACCACGACTTCCGGAGGGTCAACAGAAACACCCTGCACCTCGTAATCCTTGTGCGGTTCTCCTTCCAGTGTAATTTCCACGGGTACTTTCTTTCTTGGAATCCCCCGAACGAGAACGTAATCCATCTGTACCTCTGCAGGATCAACAGTCACGTCCATGAAATCTTCCGGCTTCTCACCCCACGTCGGGCGCAGGGTAATGCTTTCAGACTCCAGCAGTTCATCCACGGTCGGGCGCAGGAAAACCCTTTCGATTTCCTCCAGTTTGCTGTCGGGGCCTTTGATCACTACCGTTTCGGGCATCAGCCTGACATTTTCAAGCCTGTACCCCGGCGGAAGACCGCCTTTCACCTGTATCTCGACGGGAACTTCCTTCGTTGAAGTCCTGGCCAGCCTGACCTCTATATTGGAAGGTTTTATGTCTATAAGGCGCACTCCCGACGGCAGTATCGCTCTCACTGGTCTGACGTGTCTGCCGGTCTCCAGCCCTTTCAAATCCACCTGGCAGGCGATAGATTCCAGGGATTTACCGGAAAGCACGTCCCTGGGAGCGGCGATCTGGACGTCTACGTTGCGGATATCACTGCTTATGGACATATCGGCCGGCACGTTCAGGTACTCTACGGGCAACGTGACCGTCCGCACCACCTCTGTGGTCCGTTCCGCCGCGACATAATACCAGACCAGAAAGGCCACGATCACCGAAACCACCTTGAGAAAGGTTCTTGAAGAAAGAAGGCTGTCAAGACTTTTTATCATTTTCTTCCTCCGGCTCGCTGGACCAGAGCATCCTCAGGTCTTTCTGCAGGTTGTCCAGAACGGATCGGCTCGTGGCGGTCGCCGAAAAATAGTGGAGCAAAAGACGTCTTATCTGGTTTTCTTTTAGTTGCCTCGAAAGGTGGCCATTGATGGCCAGGGCCACTTCGCCGCGCTCCTCGGAAACCACGAGAGCCATGGCGTCGGAGACCTCGGTTATGCCAAGGGCGGCCCTGTGGCGCGTTCCGATCCAGCGGGACAGGTCGCTGTTTTCCGTGAGCGGAAGATAACACGCAGCGGCAAGGACGGTGGACTTGTCGATGATGGTCGCGCCGTCATGAAGCGGATTTCCCGGCCAGAAAATGGACACCAGCAACTCGTGGGTTATCGCTCCATGTATCTGTACCGCCGAGCGCCAGATATCCTTCAGGCCGGTGGTCCGCTGGAAGACCAGGATGGCCCCGATGTGCTGGCTTTGAAGGTAAAGCAGGGCCCGGGTGATTTCGTCGGAAAGCTGTGCTGCTCTTTCTTCTGCCTGCTTCCTCCGGAGGATGTTTCCCCTGCCCAGTTCTTCGAGCATCCTCCTTAGTTCGGGCTGAAAGACTATGGGTATGGCAATGATGATGACGCCCAGAAGTCTTCCGAGCATCCAGGAAAGCGCCTCCAGCTGGATTACCCTCGCTCCGGCAGCCAACAGCCCCAGGACCAGAAGTCCCTTGACGAGCTGCATCGCCCTGGTATCCACCAAAAGAAGCAAAATCCTGTAAAAGACGAAGGCAATTATCGCTATGTCTATAAAATCCTGCCACCGTATGTTTTCAAGCATGACCGCCTTTTTCCGTCAGGGAAAGGCTTTTTGCGCCCTGCCGGAGGTCCTTTCTAAAGTATTCTAACATTCACGTAACCCGAAGTCGCCGCGGCAAGCATCGCCCCGTAGTCGGGCGCGAAGGCCAGTATATCCCCTGGCCTGAAGCTTTTGCCCGTATCTTCCACATCTATGGTCAGGTGATCGCTCGAGGCTCCTATAATGGAGGCTCCCTCCAAAAGGGGCCTCAACCCCTCTGGCATCACGTCCTGGCGTCCCATGGCGACTATTACCCTCAGGCGTTCTCCCCTGTCCTCGAATACGGGGACCTTCCCGAAGGCGTCGGCGCCTATCTCGCCGATGGGTTTCGTGGGCTTGCGACGGTACTCCACCACTTCCGCCCTTATTTCCACGGCGTTTTTGTCCAGGTAGGGTATTTCCCTTTTACCCGTTACGTCGGTTCCGAGCAGAATGGCCTCTCCCACTCTTAGCTGGTTGACTCCCACGGGCATCCTGCCTTCTTCGAGAAGATAAAGCGACGACGTCGCTCCGCCCGAGACTACTGCCAGATCCGTTCCCGCAGCATCGGCAAGTTTTTTTCCGACATCGACGAGGGCCGAGAGGTTTTTTTCCGTGGGAAGCACTCCAGAAAGACATCCGAAATTGGACCCGACACCCAGGAAATCGACGGCCTCGCATTTTTTGAGGCACTCTCCCATATGCTCCGCTTCGTCGGGCCAGATTCCTTCCCTGAGGTCTCCCATGTCTACCATCACAATCACTTGCGAGCGTTTTCCTGCGTTTTGGGACAGGGCATCCAGCGCCTCGACGGTCTCGGTCATTGAAACGAGCACCACGTCGATGTTTTCAGCCACGAAGGGAAGTTCGCTGAGCATGGGAATGCGCAGCAGCATGAAAGGCCCTTTCACTCCGGCTTTTTTCATGCGTAAGATATTGGCACAGCGGCTGTCTGCTATGCCTTTGCACCCACCCTCCAGCATGGCTTTTGCGACTTCGGGACACCCCGAAAGTCCCTTGGTGACCCCCCACAGGGAAACTCCCTTTTGAGCGCACAGGCCCGTTACCTTCATGGCATTGCTCCTTATAACTCCCGTATCTACCAAAAGCTTCGGGTATTCGAACATCTGACGCCTCCCTGATCTGACGTAAATCCCTCAAACACCAAGACGGGCGATCCATTTTCAGAAGCCTCGCAGTTTCCTTAAAATGGAGAGGTTTCTCACGTCCCCCTGGTCTTCCTTCGGCGTCTCGATTATACAGGGCGTATCCTCCCAGCGGGGGTCCGAGACGATCCTTCCGAAGGCATCATTTCCTATTTTGCCGGCTCCGATATGCTGGTGACGGTCCCTGCGCACCCCTTTTTCTTCCTTCGAATCGTTGAGATGCCAGCATCCTACCCGTTCAAGTCCGAAATATTTGTCGACGCGCCGCACAATTCGCTCGTACCCTTCGGGAGAGCGGATTTCGTACCCCGCCACGAAAAGATGACAGGTATCCAGGCATATCCCTATCCTTCCAGTGACTTCTAGTGCATCGAAAAGTGCGGCAAGCTCCTCGAGGGAAGATCCGATCCCGTCCCCCTGCCCGGCCATGGTCTCAAGCAGAATACGGACCCTCAGGCTTTCCGTTTTCTCCAGTACTGCTTCCAGCCCGCTGACAACCCTGGAAAAGCCGACCTCCCAACCCTGGCCTCGGTGAGATCCGGGATGCAGCACCAGATCTTCGATCCCCAGCTGGTCGCAGCGCAGGAGTTCGTCCGAAAGGGCCTCTATGCTTTTCTTCCTGATCTCGTTTGATCCCGCCAGATTGATCAGATAGGACCCGTGAGCCACTACTTTGCGTATGGAGCTTTCGCTCCAGGCCTTGAGAAACCTTTCGCTTGCAGCATGCGGGATCGGGGAGGCCCGCCACTGGAGCTGGTTTTTGGTAAAAATTTGGATGGCCTCGCATCCCAGGGCCTCGCCTCTTTCTATCGCCCTGTGCAACCCTCCCGATACGGAAAGGTGAGCACCTATCAAAGACACGGCACGACTCCGTTCTGTTTTTTCAGGCTTCGCAAAAACCTCCAGAGGATCCGGGCGGTAGCTCCCCATATAACGCGTTTTCCGTCAGTCCTGAAAACCGGGTACATAAACGTCCTGTCTTCCGATCTCCCCCAAAACAGCTCGGGAGGCAATCGCAGCCGATCGATACACACTAGAAAGGCGCTTTCCAGTTCCACCGGATCCGGACGGATATATCTTCTGATTTCATCGAAATCGACCTGTGCGACAAAAGGGTATATGACGAAGTCGCTCGAATAGGCGTACTCCTTAGGCAGCATGACTTCCATGCTGAACTTGCCGGGAGGTATCCCCAGTTCTTCATGACATTCACGCAAGGCTGTTTCGAGCGGTGTTTCGTCCCCCGGCTCCCTTGCCCCCCCGGGGAAGGCAAGCTGGCCGGCGTGACGGCGCATACAGGTGGATCGCTTTACACAAAGGACAGAGAATCGGCCCTCAATTTTGGTGCACCCCAGGATTACGGCACTTTGCCTTCTTTTTTCGTCCTTGAGATCCCGCCAGCAGGGCACGCCGTCAAGGTGGGGAAACCCGCCCGAAACAGACCAGGCCTCTTTGCCTCGCTCATCTGCAATGGACGGCCATTCCTGCAGGATGATTTCACCGTTGTCCATGAGGGCCCACTTCTTTCTTTTTTTATCTTTCACATCGACCGAAAAATCCAACTCCCTAGTGCAGGTGTGCCTTTCCCCTGAAAACCACTCCCCGACTTCCGTCGACGGTGGCTATCATGTCGTCCTCGAGGACTTCAAGGGCCCCTTCCGCCCCTACAATGCATGGAATCCTGAGCTCAAGGGCTACTATAGCCGCATGACTGGTCAATCCGCCTTCCTCCGTCACTATGGCACCGGCCTTTTTCATGGCAGGAATGAAATCCCTGTCGGTCTGTCTCGCTACGAGGATATCGCCTTCCCGGACGTTTTTGTTAGCCTCTTCGGCGGTATGGGCTTTAACGATCCGGCCCGTGGCGTCCTTTTTAAGGAGCGACAGCCCTTTAACCAGGATCTGCCCCACGGTGACCACTTCCACCGTGTTTGTGGTGCCGCTCATTCCCACAGGTACCCCGGCGGTTACCACTATAAGGTCGCCTTCCAGGAGCAGTCCTTCGTCAATGGCTCTTTCCATGGCCGTATCGAGCGCTTTTTCCAGGGTCTCCTCCCGCCTGGCCAAAAGCGGGACAACGCCCCAAACGAGCGTCAGTGCCCTCCATGTTTTCCGCGAGGGCGTGGAGCCGATAATAACGGCATTGGGGCGGTATTTGCTGACCATCTGGGCAGTACCGCCGCTTTCAGTCAGTGAAAGGATAGCCCTGGTCCTCATTCGTTGGGAAATGAGCCCTGCGGCATGGCTCACGGCGTCGGGCACCCTGTTGATATCCGCGTAAGATACGGCCCTGCCGGACAAAAACCTTTCGTCCTTTTCGGTTCGGGTAATGATCTTCGCCATGGTACGGACGGCTTCCACCGGATAAGCGCCGCTTGCCGTTTCCCCCGAAAGCATCACCGCATCGGTCCCGTCAAGTACAGCGTTCGCAACGTCGCTCGCCTCGGCCCGCGTTGCCCTGGGATTTCGGATCATGGAATCCAGCATCTGCGTGGCCACTATTACGGGTTTACCCTGGCTTCTGCACAGTTCGACGATGCTTTTTTGCACCAGGGGCACGTCCTCAAGGGGGATTTCCACTCCAAGGTCCCCTCGGGCCACCATCATGCCGTCGACGACTTCGGCTATGGATTCAAGGTTTTCCACTGCCTGACGGGTTTCTATCTTGGCTATTATCCTGAGGTATCCGCCGAGATCCTCTATGACGCGCCTTGCTTCCATGATGTCGTCCCTGTCCCTGACGAAAGAAAGAGCAATGTAGTCGAGTTCGTTCTCTACGGCCCAGCGGACGTCATCCCTGTCCTTTTCGGTAAGGATCGGCAAGGCGGAAAGCGAGCCCGGTATGGAGACACCCTTTCGCTCGCCGAGTTCCCCGCCCACGATCACCCTGCAGACGAGGTCTCTTCCGTCGACTCTTTCAGCTTTCAGATGTATCGTGCCGTCATCTATGAATATCGACTGACCCGGCTTGACCTCCGTCAAAAGCGGCTCGTAACCCACATGAACCCTGCCTCCTGTGCCGTCGGCCTCGTCGGGTGTAAGGCGTATCTCACCCTGCATTTCAAGATAGAGGGGTCCCCCCCCCGCAAGGAGGCCGGTCCTGATTTCCGGCCCCTTGGTATCTATCATGGCGGCGATCGGACGGTCGAGCGATTTTTCGAGATAACGGATGTTCTCAAGGTGACGGCCGTGGGTTTCATGGGTACCATGGCTGAAGTTGAGCCGAGCCACGTCCATCCCCGATAAAACCATCTCTTTCAGTGTTTCCTGCTTTTCGCAGGCTGGACCAAGAGTACAGACAATCTTAACTTTTTTCATCGGCATCCTTCCCGCTCACGACTTTTCCGTGGGCTGTCAGTATTTCGGCTCTTCCTCTTATCTTTATGGCGGAAGTGTATTCGGTAAACTGCGATATCCATACCTCTCCCTCGTCAAGTTTCTCACTATGGGCGAAACGTGTTTCCTGACCACGGGTCAACCCGATGACGGAAACACCGTTTTCCAGCGCCCTGACAACGATAAAATCAGCCATCACCGAAGCAGTTTCCTTTTCCCCGTCTCTCACTCGACCTTCCTCCTTTTTAACGTTTCCTTTGCATTCCGGCCGCTTGCTACACCACTTCGACAGCGCCGCCCGAGATGCGTCGAATCTGCTCCTCAAAGGGCTTCCCGGGATCGACCTTGAGGCGCCTCGAACGAAGCAAGGCCCGAAAGGAATCCGACACATATTCGATGTACACCGTCGCTTCACCCGGATAACCCTTCAGCTCCCGGTACACATCCGTCAGACACCCGTTGAGTTTTTTCCCCGTATCGTAAATCCTCAGCCTGACTGCCGGAGCCGCACACTCTTTGGCTTTTTCGACGGGCAGGATGGAATCGACGACAAGGTTCACGCCGTCCCGCTCATGGAGTTTGCCCGTGATTATGCACACCTCGCCCTTCTTTGGGATGTATTCCAGGTCGTTCCAGGTTTTTGGAAAACAGACGGCCTCTACTTTTCCTTCGACGTCTTCTATTTCGAAAACCGCCATTTTGTCACCCCTTTTGGTGAACTTTTCCTGGAGATCCACCACGACGCCGGCTACTACAGGCCGGAAGCCCGATGACTTCCAAAAGGGAAGTTCGCCAATCGTGCAGGTGGTTATATCTCCGTAAAGGGACTCATAATGTTCACAAGGGTGACCGGATATGTAAAGTCCGGTGGCTTCCTTTTCCATGGTCATCCTGGTGTGAAAATCGAAATCCTCGGTATCAACAAGTTGAGGGCCGTTTTTGTCCTCTTCCTCCTCGACAAGCGTCAAAAGAGAGCGCTGTCTGCCGTCCGACGCCCGACGCTGGACTATTTCAACCATGGGCTGGAGGCTGTCCAGAAGCTGCTTCCTGTTGGCCGAGACGGCATCAAAGGCACCCGCCTTTATGAGGTTTTCCACCACGGATTTCCCTACGACGCGCATGTCTACTTTGTTCAGAAAATCCCAGAGAGATTCGAAAGGTCCGCCCTCCCTTGCCGCCAGGATGGCTTCGACGGCCCCTCCGCCGACTTTCGAAACCGCACTCAGGCCAAAGAGGATCTCTTCACCGTCGACGGTAAAAAGCGACCCCGACTTGTTGATATCAGGCGGCAGCACGCTTATGCCCGCACTCTTGACCGCCCTCACGTAGCGGGCCAAAACATCAAGCTTGGAGTGTATGTGGCTCGACAGGAATGCCGCCATGAATTCCACCGGGAAATGGGCCTTGAGGTAGGCGGTCTGGTAACTGATCATGGCGTAGGCGGTGCTGTGGGACTTGTTGAAGCCGTATCCGGCGAATTCCTGGATGATGTCGAAGATCTGCTCGGCCTTTTTGCTGTCTATGCCATTTATCCCGCAGCCCTCTACGAAATGGGCACGTTCTCTTTCCATAACCTCCACTTTCTTTTTTCCCATAGCCCTCCTCAGCAGGTCCGCCTGGCCCAGGGTATATCCTGCCAGTGTAGCTGCACACTGCATGACCTGCTCCTGGTACAGGATCACCCCGTGAGTTTCTTTCAGGATGTCCTCAAGCAGGGGATGTAAGTAGGATGCTTTCTGCCTGCCGTGCTTGCACTCCACGTACTGGTCGACCATGCCGCTTCCCAGCGGACCTGGCCTGTAAAGGGCCAGGACGGCGATGAGATCCTCGAAGCAATCAGGGAGCAGGCGTTTGAGAAGCTGTCTCATGCCCGCCGATTCAAGCTGGAAGACACCAAGTGTATCCCCCCTGGACAGAAGCTCGTAGGTCTTCTGGTCGTCCAGGGGAAGATTGTAGATATCGGGCGGAGTCTTGCCGTTTACCTTTATGTTTTCGAGGGTCTCTTCCAGCATTGAAAGGGTCCGCAGCCCCAGAAAGTCCATCTTGACGAGCCCGAGTTTCTCCACGGGTTCCATGGCGTATTGCGTCACTATCTGATTGTCCCCTATCCTTCGGACGGGAAGATAATCCGTAAGTGGCCCCGGAGTTATTACAACGCCTGCCGCGTGCTGCGAACAGTGTCTCGCCAGCCCCTCGATGCGGGAGGCGTAATCCAGGAGCTTGCGTACAGCCATATCGTCGCGATGAAGCTGTTTCAGCTCCGGGTTTTGCTCCATGGCTTCATCTATGGACGAAACCCCCGCGGGGATCAACCTGGCTACCCTGTCGACGTCGGGGTAAGGCATATCCAGGGCGCGCCCCACATCACGCACGGCCGCCTTGCTTTTCATCCTGTCGAAGGTGATGATCTGGCCCACGTTGTCCCTGCCGTATTTTTCTACTATATGTTCCAGCACCTGGTCCCGCCTCTTGTCGGATATATCCGTATCGATGTCGGGCATGCTGATTCTCTCGGGATTCAGGAAACGCTCGAAGAGGAGATCATACCTTAGAGGGTCCACCTCGGTGATCTTGAGGCTGTAGGCCACCAGCGACCCGGCGGCGGACCCTCGTCCGGGCCCGACGGGAATACCGTCCGACTTGGCGGCCTGAATGATGTCGGCCACAATCAGGAAATACCCCGAAAACCCCATTTGACTGATGACGTCCAGTTCATACTCCAGTCGCGAAAGATAGTGTTCGGGAATGGGGCCGTCAAAACGATCACGAAGTCCCTCCCTTGCTCTTTCACCAAGGGTTTCCTCGAGGCTGCACCCTTTCGGCACGGGGACCTCGGGCAACAGGTGTCCTTCAAAGGAGAATTCGACGTTGCAGCGTTCCGCAATGGCAAGAGTGTTTTCAAGCGCCTCGGGCAGCTCGGTTCCGAAAAGTTCCCACATTTCCTCAGGAGACCTCAGGTAGAAATCGTTCGAACCGAAGCGGTACCTGTTTTGGGTATTGACCGTGGAGTTGGTCTGCACACAGAGTAAAACATCGTGCCACGCGGCATCACCCGCCTCGAGGTAATGGGCGTCGTTGGTAGCGATAAGGGGAATGCCCGTTTCCCTTGAAAGTCTCACAAGTTCCTTGTTGACCACAGCCTGTTCCCGAAGGCTGTTGTGCATGATTTCCAGAAAGAAGTTTTCCGGGCCGAAAATGTCGCGGTACATTTCGGCACGTTCCCGTGCTCCGCTTTCATCATTTTCCAGGATCAGCGACGGGATCTCGCCAGATAGACATGCCGATGAGGCTAAAAGCCCCTTGTGGTAGGCTGAAAGCAATTCGTGGTCGACCCTCGGCTTGTAGTAAAAACCCTCGGTGTTGGCTATAGAGACCAGTTTCACCAGGTTCTTGTAACCTTCCTGCGTCTCTGCAAGAAGCAGCAAATGGAAGTTCTTCCCCATCCTGTCGCGACAGGTGTGCCCCCTGGGGTCTACGTATACCTCGCACCCGATCAGGGGCTTCACCCCTCTGGCCTTGCATTTTTCATAGTGTTCGATAACGCCGTACATGGTGCCGTGGTCGGTAATGGCCGCAGCGGGGCAGCCCCACCTTGAGGCGCGCTCTGCAAGCTCCGAGCACCGGATGGCACCGTCGAGGAGGCTGTATTCCGAGTGAACGTGCAGATGTACAAAAGGTTTATTCAATGATGTCTCCCCCGTTTTCTCCATTTTCGGACGCTTCTTCCCTCAAAAACAGAAGTTCCGCATCAAACAGGCTCATTACTCCTTTCAGATCTTCCACTTTCGAAGAAGATCCGTCTGCTGTGGTCTTTCCCGTTTTCCTCGCCTCTTGTCGCCGAATTTCCTCTTTTTCGCTCTTTTCTTTCGGCCTTTCAGATGGAGCACCGGGAGAATCGGAACCCATCCCGGGAAAAGACGAGGCTTCCGTGTCCGTTTCTTCGTCTCCGCAACACAGGAGGATCTTCGAAACTCCTTCCAGTTTATCCTTCCTTGCCGCTATTTTGGCGGCATTGCGCACGATTTTGCACAATTCAAAGCAGACACGGTCTTTTTCGTCAAAGACGATACAAAGCTTTTCACTGTTAATCACCGGTTCCGACGACAAAAGTGCGCAGTACAGGCTGACGTCGTCGGGGAAGAAGCTTTCGATAAAATGCTTCCAGGCTTCGTGAGAAAGTTTTCCACTTGCGGCACCAACGGAAAGGCTTTCCGTCTTTTGCTCTTTTTCAGCTTCCGGCGTCACTAATTCTTCCTCAACCTTCTCGATGTCTCGGGAAGGTTCCTCCCTTTTTGGAGCAACTTCATTTTCCGCATCGCCAGGGTCACTTTCTCCGACAGGCACCCTCTCGAAGAAAGCCATTAAAAGCCCCAGCACGACGTCCGAACGCATTCCCCAACGGGCTTTGGGCATCAGCGAAGCGAAAAACTCCATTCCTTCCCAGAGAAGGTCTTCCGGCCAGAAAGCACTTTCAGAGATTGCGAAGTTTCGTTCCTCCTCGGCCAGAGGCAGGTGGGAAGCCATGTCGGGACCCCATTTTCTGATAATCCAAAGATCCCTGAAAACAGAAAAGAAACCTTCAAGGAGCCGTCCACCGGAAAGACCTTTCCTGAAAGAATCTTCCAGCTCCAAAAAGGCTTTCTTCCGGTCGCTTCTGAGTTCACTCGTCAGCCTTTCCAGTTCCTTGCGACTTCCGCCTCCGAAAAGCGCCCTTACTCTTTCGGACGACACCTCGCCGCCAAGAGAGAGTACCTGCTCCAGGAGGGAAAGGGCATCCCTCAGTGAACCGTCGGCTTCCCTCGCTATGTCCCATAACGCCCGTTCTTCCACGTTTGCTCCTTCCCTGCCCGCGATATCTTTGATGCAGGGAACCATCAAAGAAGCGTCGATCCTGTGAAAGGGGATATGCTGGCACCTGGAGCGGATCGTTGCCGGAACCTTGGAAGGCTCCGTTGTCGCGAAAATGAAGATGACCGACGCAGGAGGCTCCTCGAGGGTTTTTAACAGGGCATTGAAAGCCGCGTCGGTCAGCATGTGGACTTCGTCAATGATATATATCTTATAGCGGGCCGAAAAGGGCGAAAGGGACACGTGTTCCTTCAGCTCCCTGACTTCGTCGATTCCCCTGTTGGAGGCTCCATCGATTTCAATCACATCAAGGCTGCTGCCTGATGTAATGCTGCGGCAGTTTACGCAACTGCCGCAAGGTTCACCTTCCTTGCCGGGGTTTTCGCAATCCACTGCCTTGGCCAAAAGTCTTGCCACCGTGGTTTTCCCGCATCCCCTTGGCCCGGAAAAAAGGTAGGCATGGCCGGTCTTGCCCGTTGCAACTTCCCTTTTGAGAACCTCGACGGCCTCATCCTGACCTACGACCTGGCTGAAATACTGTGGCCTGTATTTTCTGTAAAGCGTCAAGTAAGGCACCGGCATTAACCTCCTTTCCGGTCGCCTTGGACCTACCGGAAGTATTCGGCGACTGGGTGTACCCGTTTGGCCCGCTGCAAAGCCTCCAGTAGTGCCTCGCGCACTTCATCCAGGGGGGCCATTCCTTCGGGGAGTCCCTCCGAAAGGGCCGCCACTTTGCGCCCTATCAAAAGCTTCTTGATGCCGTTTTGTTCGACTATATGTATATCATAGGGTGCGATCTCAAGCTGGAGCCCTTCTCTCACCGCCTCTTCGAACCTCTCGAGGACCTGTTGCGATACAGGCGAAGGCGGTCCCGCCCAGATTTCATACCCATCGATGTAAAGGGCGCATCTGTTTTGATCACAAGACGTCTCCGGTATCAGAAGGCAAAGCGGAACTTTACGCTCGAGGGGCCAGCCCTTTTCCCTTATGCGGGAAATAATATCATTGACCCTCTCCTGCGTTTTTGGGTGGGTCCTGTAGACCCCCGGATCCACATAGGGGCGTTTTACTTCTTCTTCCTGCATTCTCTCCAGTATGGTCACGGCCGCCGAAGGGCTGTATCCTGCCTGGTAAAGAAGCTCTATGGAACCATAGTCCGCCTCGCGTTCGAAATCCCGGCTGTATTCGTTCATTACAGCCACCTGCAGCAGGTTGGAAAGTATCGCCACGGGTCCAAG
>Ga0334896_1002492_pt1 | contig 12764 bp, 10 predicted proteins | sample GraSluR3_MG_8_FD_207734 | JGI IMG/M metagenome (GOLD analysis project Ga0334896, IMG submission 207734) | Sludge microbial communities from methane-producing bioreactor in Wageningen University, Netherlands - Granular Sludge_27_06-R3 | ecosystem: Engineered > Bioreactor > Anaerobic >...
CCCCGTTTCTGAACAGTTATATGCTATCACTTGTGGCGCTTCTTATGAGTTTGGTACTTACGATTTAACTACTGGTGCATTTACAGCTATTGCAGATGCCGGTGGAATTCAGTTTGGAACTTTGGTAGTATGTAATGATCCTGCAGATCCTGCAGCACCTGCTGCTGTTAGCGACTTAACTGCTACACCAGACGCAGGTGGAGCACTTACCGCTGATGTTTCTTGGACTAATCCTAGCTTAGATTTTTCAGGTAATACACTTACAGAACTTACATCTATTGATCTATATCTTGATGGTTCTGAAACACCTGAATATACTAATGCATCTCCAACAATTGGTGGAGCTGAAAATGAAACAATTACAGTATTAACTGCTGGATTCCACGCATTTAAAGTGATTGGAACAAATAGTGCAGGCGTAGGTGTACCTACAACTGTAACTGTATGGGTAGGCGAAGATGTTCCTGCTGCTCCAACAAACGTAGGTCTTACTAATACAGATATGGAAATTTCATTAACATGGGATGCTCCTACAGAAGGTTTACATGGTGAATATTTTACAGGTACAGGTGTTACATATACAGTTGTTAGATATCCTGGTGAAGTTGTTGTTTCTGAAGATCAAGCCGGACTGACTTTTAGCGAAACACTAAGCGAAGCTAATAATTATTATTATGAAATTATTGCTAGCAATGCTAGTGGTCAAGGTGGTGTTGCTACAAGCGAGACTATATTATTAGGCGATGTTATTATTTTTGATTTTGAAGCCGGACTTCCTGAAGGTGGTGAATTAATTGATGGTGCTTGTGGCTGGTTATTCGGCAATAATGGTAGTAGCGATTTCTTGACAATACCAGAACACGGAAATTATGCTTATGCTAATGACGACGTATGTAATGGAGATATGAGCGATGTTTGGATGATTTTACCTCCGGTAGATTTTACTGAAATTGATGCACCATGGGTTAGCTTCCAAAATGTAAGAAAATTTGACATCTTTACAATTAAAGCTTCTTTAGATGGTACTACATGGGATGATGTTGAAGTGCTTTCCACTGATAATATATCTGCTTGGCAAGAAGAAACTGTTGATTTAACTGCTTATGCAAATGAACCAACCGTATTTATCGCTTTCCATTATAACGATGATGGTGCATGGGGTTATGGCTGGGCTGTTGACGATGTAATGATGCCAGGTAGTTTAATTACTATTACTTGTCCTAAACCTACAGACCTAACTGTAACAGATATTACAACAAATTCTGCTGTACTTGGTTGGACTAGCTCTTCTGATACATGGAATATTGAATGGGGTACACCCGGTTTCACACAAGGTGAAGGTACTTTAATCGAAGGTACTTCCGATAATCCTTATACATTATCTGATTTAGACTCTGGAACAGCATACGAATTTTATGTTCAGGCAGATTGTGGTGGTGGTGACTTAAGCTTTTGGGCTGGTCCTTTCTCATTCACTACAGAATATGTTTGTGATGTTATTGACACATATCCTTTCTTCGAAGGTTTCGAAAATGCTGTGCCTCCTGCTTGTTGGTTAGCTCTTGACGAAGACGGTGATGGTTACAACTGGACTCAAGTACCCGTTTCTTCTCACACAACTCATACAGGTGACTTTGCTGCAATGTCTGCTTCTTATGATAATGATTTTGGTGTATTAACACCTGATAACTACCTTATTACTCCACAATTAGATATCAATGCCGATAATCTTGAATTAAGATTCTGGGTTGCTGCTCAAGATCCTGATTGGGCAGCAGAAAAATTCTCAGTAATGGTTTCAACTACAGGTACTGCTCCTGCTGACTTTACTGAAATTTATACAGAAACTTTGTCTAGTGAAGTGTGGAGCGAAGTTGTTCTTTCATTAACTGATTATAATGGTGAATTGATTTATATTGCTATTCGCCACTGGGATTGTACAAACTGGTTCCAAATGAAATTAGATGATTTCTTAATTGATTTCGAAACAGGAATCTCTGAAACTATTGCTCCAATAGCAAATATTTATCCAAATCCATCTACAGGATTAGTTAATATCAGTAGTGCAAACGGTGCAGAAATTAGTGTTTCTAATATGTTAGGTCAAGAAGTTTACAGAACAGTTTCTACACAAGATGTTCTTACAATTGATGCTTCTACATGGGGACAAGGTTCTTATATGGTACGCGTAATTGAAAACGGTGAAGTTAGTGTTATGAAATTTAACATTGTTAAATAAAACTATAACAGATTATAATTTTAAAGTAGGCTGTCTGTTTTTGGCAGCCTATTTTTTTATATTTTGTGGAGTTTACTATTTCATGCATTTTGCAACTTTTTTTATTCTGTAGCCCAATGCATTTTTGATTTTAAGTTATGCAGTTTTATTAATAATATAAAGTTTACTCTAAATATATTGTTTTATACTATAATCCTGAATTTTATTTTTCTTATTTTGCACTATGGAAACAAATAAAACAGATATACGCAATTTATCAGAAAAAGAAATTGATAAAATTGTAATAGAATCAGGCGAAAAAGCTTTTAGAGCAAGTCAAATAAAAGAGTGGATATATAAACGTGGTGCTCAAAGTTTTGATATTATGAGTAATATTTCTAAAAGCTTTCGCGACAAGTTACAAGAAAAGTATTGTTTTTTGCCTTCCGAAATTGTAAATGAACAACAAAGTAGCGATAAAACTTTAAAAGCAGTTTTTCGCCTTCACGACTCTAAATATATCGAAGGAGTTTTAATTCCAAGTTCCGATAGGGTTACAGCGTGTATAAGCACTCAGGTAGGCTGTGCCATGGATTGTAAGTTTTGTGCTACCGGAAAAATGGGATTTATAAGAAATTTGAGCACCGGAGAAATTTTAGACCAGGTATTTTTATTGAATAGGCGTAGCGAAGAGCTTTTTGGCAGGGCTTTGTCGAATATTGTAGTAATGGGTATGGGCGAGCCGCTTTTAAATCTTGATGCTCTTGCACATGCAATAAGAATAATTACAGCACCAAAATATATGGGGATGTCGCCAAAAAGGATTACGGTTTCAAGTGTTGGCATACCCAAAATGATAATGAAATTCGCCGATTTAAACTTAAAAGTTCATTTTTCGGTATCCTTACACTCAGCAATTGACGAAACAAGGTCTGCTATGATGCCTGTTAACAGGCGAAACAATCTTACTGAATTAAGAGACTCAATTAAATATTTTCACGAAAAAACAAACGAAAGAATAACTTATGAATATATTTTATTTGATGGTATCAACGATAGCTTAAAAGATGCCACAGCTTTGGCTGAATTTTGTAAAATTAGTCCTTGTAAAATAAATATTATTGAATACAACAGTACTGCAAACGATAGATTTAGGCGTTGCAGAAAAGAAAAAACCGATGCTTTTGTGGAGTTTTTAGAAAAAAGAAATCTTATTATAAATATTCGTCGTTCAAGAGGTAAAGATATTGATGCTGCTTGTGGACAGCTTGCAGGAAGAATGCAATAAGAGCATTACGGAATATATACCTCTAATAATTCGGCATAAGCCGTAGGTATCATTTTAACATGGTCGAGTTCGGCAGGTATTAAAACGGTTTCGCCCTTTTTTAAATCAATACTTCCATTATTTGTTTTAATTTGAACCGAGCCAACTACACACATTAACACAACAAAACTGTCGATCTCGTAATAATTGCGTTCTAAAATATTAATTAAGGGAATTATTGATACGGTAAAATAATCACTTTCCTTTATTATGTTACTTCTGTCGGGGATTTTCTCGTATTCTGTTCTGTAAGTGTTGTAAACATTGTAATCTAAAACATCTTCGGCAAGCTCTGTATGAAGCTCTCTTTTTTTGCCATTTGAATCTAAGCGGTCGAAATCGTAAACACGATATGTAATATCAGAAGTTTGTTGAATTTCAGCTAAAACAATTCCTTTACCAATAGAATGAATTCTACCGGAAGGAATATAAAAGACATCTCCGTGTTTTACCGGTTCAAAGTTTAATAAATCGTTTAAATTGCCGGCTCTAATTGCTTCTTTTAACTCTTCTTTATTTGATTGTTTTGAAAAGCCGCTTATAAGTTTTGCATCATTTTCGGCATCAAGTATATACCATATTTCGGTTTTACCGAATGCATTATGTCTTTTTTTTGCTGTTTCGTTATCAGGATGCACTTGTATGCTTAAATCGTCTTGTGCATGAATGATTTTGATAAGTAGAGGAAACTCTAACCCGAATTTTTTAAACACTTTTTCACCGAGCAAATCGCTCATGTAAATTTCAATAATTTCTTGTAAGTTATTACCTTTAAGAAATCCATTATCAATTACAGAAATATTGCCATCAATTCCGCTTATTTCCCAGCTTTCGCCACATTTTTCACATTTGCCTTTTTTGTTAAAATCGGTTTTTAGTTTAATACCTCCCCAAATTTTTTCTAATAATATCGGTTTGAACTTTAAAGGATATAGCATAATGTCGTAATAATTTTATTAATTTTAGCTTCAAAATTAAACAAAAAAAATTAGTAATGCTTATAGTTGGAATAGCCGGAGGAACCGGTTCGGGAAAAACCACAGTTGTAAAAAAGATAATTGAGCGTTTACCTTGTAAGCAAGTAGCTGTAATTCCTCAAGATTCTTATTATAAAGATAACAGTAATATGCCACTTGAAGATAGGCAAAAAATTAATTTCGACCACCCTGATGCTATTGAATGGCCCTTACTTATCGAACACATTAAGAAGCTTTGTAATAATCAATCAATAGAGCAACCTATTTACAGTTATCTTACTTGTACCCGCAACAAAGAAACTATTACGGTAAAACCACATAAAGTTGTAATAATTGAAGGCATCTTAATTCTTGGTAATCCTGCATTACGAAAATTAATGAATCTTAAAGTATTTGTGGATGCTGATGCCGACGACAGACTTAGTAGGGTTATTCAAAGAGATATTGTAGAAAGAGGCAGGTCGATTAGCGATGTACTCAAACGATACGAGGATACAGTAAAACCATCTCATTTGCAGTTTATAGAGCCTACAAAAAGGTATGCAGATATTATTGTGCCACAAGGAGGAGATAATACTGTTGCAATTGATTTGTTAACACATTTTATTGAACTGAAACTTAATCTTAAATAATATGTCACACTTAACTACACCTCTAAGTAATATCTTATTTCTTGATATTGAGACGGTTCCGGCAGTACCTAATTATGAAGAAATGTCGGATAATTTTAAAAAGCATTGGGATAAAAAAGCCGATTTTTTTTGTAAAGAAGATGATACTCCCGAAAGCATTTACCAGCGTGCCGGAATATATGCCGAATTTGGTAAAATAATTTGTATTTCAGTTGGTTTAATCATTGAAAGATCAGATGGACGAAAGTTTAGGGTAAAATCGTTTTTTGGTGATGACGAAAAACAATTATTACTGGATTTTTCGGAAATGCTACGAGAATATACTGTAAAAGCAAATCGTTTTTTGTGCGGTCATAATATTAAAGAATTTGATGTACCATATATTGCACGCCGCATGCTCGTAAACGGGATTAGATTACCCGAAGTTATAGATATTGCAGGGAAAAAACCATGGGAGGTACACCATTTCGACACATTGGAATTATGGAAATTCGGTGATTATAAACACTTTACATCACTCGACCTTTTGACAGCCCTCTTTGATATCCCTACACCCAAAGATGATATTGATGGTAGCATGGTTGCAGAGGTTTACTATAATGAAAAAAATCTTGAAAGAATTGTAAGATACTGCGAAAAAGATGTTTTGGCAGTTGCGCAATTAATGTTACGATATCGTGGCGAAGACTTGTTGCCCGAAGGGTGTATGGAAGTTGCTGAATAAATAATTTAGTACATATTATTATATATTAATTTCAATAATTCAGATTATTATTAACTAAAACTACTTCTCTCATTTTGTGCTAATTATTTTCTTTATATTTTTAATGCCTTAAAAAAAATTAAAACTAGGAGGTAAATTTATTATGAGTTTAAAACTAAGATTAATACTTCTAAACTTTTTGCAGTTCTTTATATGGGGCTCGTGGCTGATTACTATTGGCGGATACTGGTTTCAAAACAAAGGCTGGTCGGGCACTGAATTTGGTGCAATTTTCTCAACAATGGGTATTGCCTCTCTGTTTATGCCTGCTCTTATGGGAGTGATTGCCGACCGCTGGTTAAATGCCGAAAAGCTTTTGGGGATTTTACATTTTTTAGGTGCAATAGCAATGTTTATGGTGCCGCAAATGGGAACTCCTACTGCAATGTTTTGGCTTATGCTAGTTAATATGATGTGTTATATGCCAACAATTTCTTTATCTATTTCGGTTTCGTATTCGGCTTTGCAAAAAGATGGAATGGATGTAGAAAAAGCTTACCCTCCTATTAGGGTATTTGGAACAATAGGTTTTATTATTGCTATGTGGACAATTAGTTTGTTGCACATAGAAACCGAACCAATTCAGTTTTATGTGGCAGGAATAGCAGCACTTGTATTGGGTTTGTATTCATTTACTTTGCCAAAATGTGAAATCAGTAAAGTTGAAAGGCAAACTGGCTTTGTAGAAATGCTGGGATTACAGGCATTTACGCTTTTTAAACAAAGAAAAATGGCTTTGTTCTTTATCTTTTCTATGCTTCTTGGAGCAGCATTGCAACTTACTAATGCTTATGGAGATACATTTTTGCACGATTTCGCTAAAGTTGATATTTATAAAGACCTTCTTGTAATAAAATATCCTGCAATAGTAATGTCGGTTTCTCAAATTTCTGAAACAATATTTATTCTTACAATCCCATTTTTTCTTAAAAGATTTGGAATAAAAAAAGTAATGATAATGAGTATGTGTGCATGGGTTTTACGGTTTGCCTTATTTGGTTTAGGTAACCCTGCAGACTTATTATGGATGATTCTTCTTTCTAATATTGTTTATGGTCTTGCTTTCGATTTCTTTAATATCTCAGGTTCATTATTTGTAGAATCGCAAACAAAACCCGCAATAAGAGCAAGCGCCCAAGGTGTGTTTATGATGATGACTAACGGATTTGGTGCAATTTTAGGTAGCTGGGCTAGCGGTATTATTATCGACCAATTCTTTACTCAAGCCGATGGGAATTTTAATTGGGAAGGAATTTGGATGACATTTGCTGCTTATGCTCTAGTTGTTACTGTTCTATTTGCAATTTTCTTTAAGCATAAACATAATCCTGAGCTTATTAAGAAGAAATTAGAAAATTGAAATATATTTATTGATTATATATACAACTTAATATTTATTTTACCCTCATTATATCCCAAATTGGTTTGAGCTTTTGTTCGTCCCAGTAATCTTGCATATCAAGATTAACCTTAATAATTCTTATGTCGCAGTTTTGATTATTATTAGCCAAATCTTCCCAAATTTTTACATGATCTTTATTAAGTTTACCCGTCCATACAGTCCAGTAAATGAGCAAATAGAAATCAGCACTTTCGATTTGTTCCAACATATTTCCATTAAAATTTCTGAATTTTTTTATTTTTTCAACTAGCAAAATGCTGTCGTTTGTTATGTATGTAGTGTCTGTCTTTAAATTTGGGATAAAATCAAAAAGACCAGCATTACATTCGGTATTTGTTTGTCGATAATTTATAAAATGACCATTACTATCAAATATTTCACCATCGGGAATACCTTGACCTTGAATAACATACAGAAACTCGTCAGGACTTACAGTTACAATGTTTGAAGTGTCTAAACTGAATTTTATAGCCTTATCTTTTATAGATTTTTCACTTTCTACCGCAGGTTTTTTAATGCCGTATATTGTGTACATTATTGGTTTACAGCCAGTAAATAGAAGTGATATAGAAAAACCCAAAAGAATTAGTTTTGTTTTCATCAATCCATTTTTTCGACAGGGAAATCGTTTTTCTTCCATCCGTTTATACCGTCCTGCATGTAAATTACTTTTCCTTTAAAATCGAGATTTATAAGCATATCAATAATTGTTTCGGAGCGTCTTTGTTTGGTGCAGTAAACAAATAATGTATCACTTTCGAGATATTGCTCTAATTGTTTATTTGCTGTTTCTGAAAATGCATTAATATATTTTGCATTTTCTATATGTCCCGAATAGAACATTACGCTATCTCTACCATCAATAATAATAGAATTAAACTTATTGTTGTTTAATAAAAGAAATACTTCGTTAGAATAAACAGTGTCAATGTTTTGAGAAAACGATATTGAATAAAATGTGAGTAATATTTCTAAAATAAAAATTTTATACATACTCTTGGGTTAAAATCCTCTGATATGAGATTTGCGTTGTTCGGTTTTATTTCCTTCGCCGGTAAGCACTCCTTTTTCCCATGTTCCGTACATTGGGTTTGGTAATATTATGTATTTTGTACCAAACATATCTTTATTAGCATCCACAGATTCAAAGGCATAATTATCAGTTCTATTGTCGAAATCGTTATTGAAATCTCCCAAATTGTCGCCTACAAAAAGAATTATATTGTAGTTTTCGAGTATTATGTTACGTCTGTCAAATTTATTGCTTGTAGTAGATTTAAGCATAAAATGTTCGGGTTTTGTTTCGGGAAAACCAAGAGCATCCATGTTTGTGATAGTTTGGTTTAGTTCTTCTTCCATTCTATTAGAGATATAGAAAATTTCTACTCCAAGTTCTTTAGCAAAATTTAGAAATTCAATTGCTCCCGGTAAAGCATTAGCTTCAGCTTTTTCAGTCCATTTAAACCAATCTTGCTGATCGAAAGACTTATTTTCGAGAATCATATTGCCATTAAAGTTGCTATTATCAAGCAAAGTTTCGTCTATATCGAGTACCACAGCGGCAGGTTTTGTTGAAGTGTCGTTTTTAAGGTTTTTTTCGAGCATTAATTCTGCAAGCATAAAAGCCTGATAATAAGATGCTCGCATTTCACCGGAACACTGGTACCATAATACTGAGTTTATTAAATAATCTTGCGACTCTTCTATTTTTACTTTCTGATTACAATTATTTTTGCAAGAAATAAGAACTACACTTACCAAAACACATATTACCAATATTTTTTTCATTCGATTATTTTTTTGCTAAAATATAATTTTAAAATGACATTTGTTTTCGATAGTAAAATATTTATTAAAACTTAATTCTTACTTAGTTTAACCAGCCCAGTTTTCTCTATCTAAGCTACGGTAGTGAATTGCTTCTGCAAGATGTTCGGGGAGTATATTTTCAGATTGTTCCAAGTCGGCAATTGTACGCGAGACTTTAAGTATTCTGTCGTAAGCACGTGCCGATAGTCCAAGTCTTTCCATAGCAGTTTTTATCATTTGCAAACTTGTATCATCAAGGGCGCAGTGTTTTCTTATTAATTTAGTATTCATTTGTGCATTACAATAAATACCTTCGATATTGGCAAATCTTTCGTCCTGAATTTTTCTTGCTTTTATTACTCGTTTTCTGATGTCGGTACTTTTTTCGGCAGTAGTTTTTTCGGCAAGTCGTTTAAATGGCACAGGAACTACTTCGAGGTGTATATCAATACGGTCGAGCAAAGGTCCCGAAATGCGGTTCAGATATTTTTGCACAATACCCGGTGAGCAAACACATTCTTTTTCGGGATGGTTATAATATCCGCAAGGGCAGGGGTTCATCGAAGCTATTAGCATTAGGCTTGCCGGATATTCAACTGTAAATTTAGCTCTGCTTATAGTAACAACTCTATCTTCGAGAGGTTGCCTCATTACTTCGAGAACGCTTCTTTTAAATTCGGGTAGTTCGTCTAAAAATAGAACTCCGTTGTGAGCCAGAGAAATTTCTCCGGGCTGTGGATATGTTCCGCCGCCAACCAGTGCAACATCTGAAATTGTATGGTGTGGAGACCTAAACGGTCGATGCGTTACAAGAGTTTGTTTAACTCCAATAGTCCCTGCTACAGAATGAATTTTGGTTGTTTCAAGAGCTTCGTCCAATGTGAGTGGTGGCATAATTCCCGGCATTCGTTTGGCTAGCATGGTTTTTCCGGCACCAGGAGGACCTATCATTATAATATTATGACCACCTGCAGCAGCTACTTCTAAAGCTCGTTTTACATTTTCCTGACCTTTTACTTCGGCAAAATCGGCAAGAGGATTGTCTAAATCTTGATTTAGTACTTTCTCTATATCCACTTGTATAAGTTCCGGTTCAATGCCATTTTCGAGGTATTCTGTTACCTCTTTTAAGTGGCTTACGCCATAAACTTTAAGTCCTTCTACTACTGCGGCTTCGCGAGCATTATCTATTGGCAGAATTATTTCATCAAAACCTTGATTTCTGGCATTTATAGCCATAGGTAGTGCTCCTTTTATTGGTTTTACTTCGCCATCGAGCGAAAGTTCTCCCATCATTACAATACTATCGGGTTGTTCAATAAATATTTGTTCTGATGCTGCTAAAATCCCAATTGCTAGCGGCAAATCGTAAGCAGCACCTTCTTTACGAATATCGGCAGGAGCCATATTAATTGTGATTTGCTTTCCCGGCCATTTAAATCCGTTGTTCGATAAGGCACTTACAATACGGTGTTGACTTTCTTTAACAGCATTATCGGGTAAACCTACAAGGAAAAACTTAAACCCTCGTCCCGAGTTAACTTCAATAGTAATAGTACGAGCTTCTATTCCCTGAACTGCACTTCCAAAAATTTTAAATAGCATATTTAATACTTAATGATTCTCAAAATTAGAACAAAATAGTAAAAATCCATAAGCAAATAGGTATTAGTTTGTTTTAATTCTCATTTTTGTATCGAAATACGTAGTTAATTGGACACAGGGAGGTACACTAAATTGCGATACACCGCTCAAAGTCCAATCTTTTCGGACATTGAGCGGTAAGCTGAGTGAAATTGAGGTAAAACCAGTGCCGAATTTTATTGATTCTAAGTGTAATGAGACAACAAGAGCAGGACTTCTTCAACAAAAGCTTTCATCGCAATTACGAGGCATACCGCAAAACCACATCTCGACAAGCTCGATACACCGCTCGAAATCCAATTACTCGAAGTCCCGAACAAACTGCCCAACATATATTTTACCTCCTGCATGCAATTGTATCGAATACATACCCTGGGGTAACGATTCTATATTTATTGCCTCACCTGTTTGCCATTGTGTTTCAATACAGTTTGCACCGTTTATTGCAAATATTTTAACTATTCCTTTATTATGTTCGCTATTTAACCAAATTTTATTCCGGGCAGGGTTTGGGTAAAGTTTAAGTTCGGGCAAATGTATTGTTTGCATAGCCGGAATATCAGTATAACATTCGGGATTGCACCCCTCCTCTAAGCAACCGCACTCATCTACTTTTATTACCAACGAAGCCTGAATCCCTGCGGGAAACATTTCGCTTGAAGGACTAAAATATTCTCCTGCCATAATAAAACCACCATCTGATGTTGGTGTGAGGCTGTAAATTTTAGTGTAACAATCGTAAATTGCAGGGTTTTCAGGGTAACAATCATAATATCGTATCCATTGACCTGTTCCTGTGCTATCTATTTTTATTAGAAAACCAATGTAATGATACCAATACGAAATTCCTGCTAAAAATATATTACCAAATTCATCATGATATATATCTCTAATTTCATATATTCCATTAAACATATTGCTGATATCATGAGCAATATTCTTTTTCCAAATAGTATAACCTGAAGTATTTAACTCTGCTAACCAAATACTTGCTGAATCATTAAATTGATAGTGCGACCACTCAAAAGGTCCTATTATTCCATAATCATTCCACACGGCAAAATAGTTTCCATTAGGTTTGTTAAACAGGAATGGGTTATAGTTTAGAGTATCGTTGTGCCCCAACATACGCCGCCACTCTTCGTTTCCGAGGCTGTCGGTTTTGAGCAGCATCGCGTTTAGGTTATATTGGGGTTGTTGATAATTATCTTCCCATTCTTCGTAAGTAAGAATAAAACCTTTGTCGGCAGTAGGGAAGATTTGTATGGGTTTGCGAATATCGCTAAAACCCGACGATGCGAAAAAGTTGCGACTAAATTCTATATTACCGAGTGTATCAAGTTTATGGAAGGACATACCGATGTTGTAGGAATCGTCAATGCTTTGACCTAAGGCGTAAAAACTTGTGTCTCTATAAATAAGATGGGTAAAAAATGTTTCTATTCCGTCAATCAAATTTGTTGGATAAACTCTTGTCCAGATAGTATCTGTTACGGGATAATTGAATTTAATAAATATTGGATAAAATACTCCATTACTGTTATCTGCTAACCCAACTTTAAAAAGGCTTTTTTCGTATATATAACTATTATCTGTAGCCCAACTGGATGTAGACAAATAATCAGGCTGTAAATATGTGAAAGTATTACCTAAAAGAAAGCCATCATATCCTATTTGTTGAAATAAATAGTAATGGTTATTGTTGCCGGAATGCCCTAAGCAAGACAATACATAACCACCATAGAAAGAATCTATCGAATGGGCAGACCATCCATCATAAATATTATAAAACCTCTCTTGTGAATGTGACACATACCAACATGATATAAGTAGTACCACAAGTAAAACTTGTTTTTTCATAGCACTAACCCGAAAAATTCATAAATAAAACACATTTTTGGGTGTAAAAGTGTTATCTTTAGGGTATTACAACAAAAAACAAACACTTTTAAAGCACCCAAAAATGAGCAGTAAAGATACAGTATTTTATCG
>Ga0334896_1002523_pt1 | contig 12600 bp, 13 predicted proteins | sample GraSluR3_MG_8_FD_207734 | JGI IMG/M metagenome (GOLD analysis project Ga0334896, IMG submission 207734) | Sludge microbial communities from methane-producing bioreactor in Wageningen University, Netherlands - Granular Sludge_27_06-R3 | ecosystem: Engineered > Bioreactor > Anaerobic >...
AAGCATTTGAAATAACGGCTGTCTTTGTGCCCAGCGACCGCAGCAACTCAATTTCCCTCCCCAGATTTTTGTCAAGGGTGGGTTCTCCATCCGCAACAAACGTAATGAAATCGACCCTTTCACCTGCTTTTTTCAACTGCTCCATTTTGTCCCCGGCAGCCTTCAAGATGTCTTCCGGCCGGTAAAATCCGGCCCTTTCAGTCCTCATTTGATCTGTCCTGCCCAATTGGCAGTATATACACGAATAGGAGCAGTGCTTGGGGGGAATATTGTTGATGCCAAGGCTTTGGCCAAGCCGTCTTGAAGGGACCGGTCCGAAAACTATCAAAAAATCACTCCCTTTCATGAATGGAAAGCTTCGTCACACCCGTACGGCATTTACATTATTGACTTATGTCCATAATGTATTGTATTGTTATTTTTGACATATGTCAACTACTTTGTCGTAAAAAATGCCATTTATTATATTTCATAATAATAAAGCTTATGGTAGAATGTTATCCGTGGCATAAAATAAAATGCTGCAATCCAGCGGGATGTTTTGGGAGGGAATTGAATGGATATTAAGAAAACTGTACTTTGGATGGTGGTTATTACAGTTGCCGGCCTGTCGGTGGCGGCGGTGGCTGTCGTTATCTCGGGCCATACACCCGGCAGCCCTATACCGGAAAACGCTCCGGGCCGGTTTACCTCTGCGGTGGATGAGGAAAGGGTATTCCCTGCAGACGGTATAACCGACATTCAGGTAAAAACCATAAGCTCGGATATAAATGTTCTTGCAACCGAAGCACCCGAGATAAAAGCACACCTGTACGGAAAAACGGTATCCGGCGTAAGCGGGCCGGTTGTTGAACTGAAAGCGAAGACCCGGGGCAGCGTACTTGCGGTAGAAGCAAAACACATGCCCAATATATCACTGCTTGGAAACACCAGTGTTAAGCTGAATATATATGTACCCGGCAGTTACAGTGGAGATATTCGGCTTGAAACGGTATCCGGAGATATAGAAATTACCTCGCCGGATACGGCCGAAACCAAAATTAAAACCACATCCGGAAGGGTCAGGCTGAGGGACTTTACCGGTAAACTGGACTTTGAATCGATATCCGGCAGCCTGGATGCCCAGTACAGTACCTTCAGCTCGGATATACGGGCAAAGACCGTATCCGGCAGCATAGAACTGGAGCTTCCGGATGATGCAGCCTTCACTCTTGAAGCCAGCACCGTCTCCGGGGATATTGACTGCGGATTTCCCGTTACCGTTACCGGTTCACTGTCCAAACGGGGTTTAACGGGCACGGTGGGAAACGGTGACAACAGTATTATTTTGGAGACGGTATCCGGCAACACCCGCATATTCAGCCGGCAGTAATACTTATTGCGGATTTATACAGGGAAATACCGAGCCCCCCTGGGGTATTACCAGAACCCTCGCATCCCGGCCTAATGCTTTTTTCGCATCATGCAGGGCTTCCCGTACCGATTCCTTTTTGTAAAAAAAGGCTGCTTCTATATGTTCCCTGTCCATGTCCGAGACCATGAACACCCTTGCCTTTTTTAATACCCTGGCTATGGCTGCGGCTTTGTGTCCTCCCAGGACAAATTCCCTTTTGAGACGCTCTATAATGTCCCGGGGCGAAGCCGCCGATTTGATCCACTCGGCAAAGGTCTTCTCACCAAAGCCTTCGGCGCATTCCGCAACAAGTATTACTATGCCCCCGGGTTTAACCACATGGCTTGCATTGTCCAGGGCTTTTTGCGCCTGGTAGAGATTAATGTCCTTGGGATAACCCCCGGCCGAAACAATGACTATATCCGCCGGCTCTGCCACGTTTATTCTATACAGGCTGTCCAGGTATTCGCATCCAGCCCGGTGCGCCTTAATATAGTGCCCGGCAAAGGATTTTAGGACCCGCTTTTTTTGGTTGAGTACGGCATTAAGTATGAAGGGAATCTCCAGCATACGGCCAACTTCGTCAATGTCCTCCCGGACCGGATTACCCTCCAGCCTGCCAGATGTAGCACCGTTTTCCAACTGCAGGCCGTGGTTGTGTTTTATGCTCTCATAGTCTGCTGCACCGGGCATTATTGCTTTTGCGCCCCCCGAGTAGCCGGCAAAGTAATGGTATTCTATGTTCCCGGTGCAGATTCGTACATCCGCTTCCGCTACCGAACGGCATATATTTACAGGGGTACCCCGGGATGTCTTTCCTATGTGTATATAGTCCTCGGTGCTGCTGTCAACACACCGGATAGTGTTATAGACTTCTTCGCCCACCAGTTCTCTTTGTTCCCGGACAGTATGAGGCCGGTGGATTCCCATGCCAAATATTATTTTAATATCCCGGCGGCACACACCCGCCCGCTCAATTTCTTCAAGCAGGGGCGGAACAAGCTTACGGGTGGGTGAAGGCCGGGTTATATCACTAGCCATGATTATTATTCTCTGTCCCTTTTTTACCATATCCGAAAGTCTTCCGGTCCCTATCGGGTTTTCCAGGGCATTCTTTACCTGCACCCTTTCAAAATCTTCGTCGATGTGTCCTTCCCCGAACCTTCCCTCTAAAACACCAATAAGATTACCGGGTTCAACCTCTGCCTCAACAACACCTTTTCCGAATTTCAGTCCGACCGTCATAAAAATTTCCTCCTGTTATGGTTTCTTTGCTTTGATTAAATCAACAAAACCCTGCCTGATCATTTCTTCAAGGCCTTTTTTGGACATTTGCCTGTAGGAGCCGTTTTCTTCAAAAAGCTTTACTACGTACCCGTCAACCTTTGATATCCTTGACCTGGATGTTTTATCCGGTGTTTTGAAAACCAGAATATCGTCACATTCGAATTTCATCCATGGCACCCCTTTCGGCGGTATTTACTGTACTATTCATCAGCTGCCGGGGATATTCCTTCTTTAGGATTACGGCTTTTGTCGGTTTTGTTTTTGCAGGGAGGTTTATATGATATAATTATTTAAAAATACCAAGGAGGTCTCATCAATGATAGTATCCCATATTGAAAACGTAGAAGGTATCAAGGTTTGTGTTCCGGGATCATGCGGCGCAGAAAAGAAGGTATTGATCTCCCCCTCCGAAGGCTGGGAAGGCTATGTAATGAGAGTATTTGAAACGGACGAAGGCGGTAATACTCCCAAACACACCCACGACTGGCCCCATATAAACTATATACTTGGGGGAAACGGTATTCTGCATATTGACGGTGTGGACCATGAGATACGGGAAGGTTCCTTTGCCTATATACCCGGCGGTAAAGAGCACACCTTTATCAATACCGGTTCCGGTAAACTTCGAATTATCTGCATAGTACCCGAAGAAGGTGACGTATAGGCCGTCGGGGGTTTTATTCCCCTTCGGCCCTTTTTTACCTGGCAATTCCGTATTCAAGCCGACTGCTGTACTCGTAAATCCTCGATAATACCCTTTCACTGTCAGAACCCTCCAGTATGGTGGGCTGGTAGTCGTTCACATGGGATACCGAGGATACGCTGCAGGGTATAATCCTTCCTTCACAGGCTGTCATTTTATCTCCGCTGAATGTAAACAAGCTCTGGAATATAAAGGTGTCCTTATCCGACGGGTTCCTGTTGCCGCCAAAACAGAAGTTGCCGAGGCTATATACTATATACCTGTCCCTGTACCGTTCTATACCCTGTATAACATGGGGATGATGCCCCACCACAATATCCGCTCCCCGGTCAATGCAAAAACGTGCCAATTTGGTTTGGAAAGCGTTGGGATAATTGCTTCTTTCGGTTCCCCAGTGAAAGGATACTACTACAATATCAGCCCTTTCGCCGGCATAGTCAATGTCCCTTTCCACAACTTCCATAACGTCCGCATCCCAACCTGTGTAACCCATACATGCAACGGTTCTGCCCTTTGACCGAAAAAAAGCGATGTTGGATTCCCCGCAGTACAGTATCCCGGCCTGCCGCAGAGCCTGGAGAGTCTCCATATACCCTTCCGTTCCATAATCGTATATGTGGTTATTGGAAATACTTACCATTTCTACCGAGCCGGCCTTCAAAATTCCGGTGTAAGAAGGGTCCCCCCTGAAGTTGAACTTCTTGGGGACGCGGCATTTTGAACGGGTCAGTGTTGTTTCAAGGTTTACAAGGGTTAAATGGTCGGCTGCAAATACCGGCAGCACGCCCCTGAAAAAATAGCCAAAATCGTTGTTTTCGGTCTCCAGCCTGTGGATGAAGGAATTTTCATAGGGAAAATTTTCGTCAGTTCCTATTGTACAGTCCCCGACGAATGAAATCACTATGGTTGCTTCCCGGTTTAACCGCTGGTTTCGAAGGCGCCTTGTTTCAATACCGCTATACATTTCCATGCCACCGCCTGTCGCGCTGCCGATGTGGACCGATTCCTGTGAAGTGCAGTCCACCGTTTCCGGGAACAAAGCAGAATATATGACCATAATAAACAGCGCACCAACAATGAAAACAGCCATATTGACAGCATGCCTGGACATTGGGTACCATCCCGTACATCATATGCCGGTTGCAGATTTTAATCCGCTGCTAATCATCCCTCAAAGGGGCTTAATCGGGAGTAGCTCTGTACCTTAAAATATTATTCATCCACATCCCGAAATAGACATGCCTTATTTGGCTTTTTCCTTAACCTTGTCCAGGTTTTCCAGGGCTATGTCCTTCTTAATCTTCAACAGGTCCAGGTCCCTGTTTGCCATTGCAGCCTCCATATTGTCAATCGACAGGTTCAGCTTTTCGATAAGCCCCCTGTCCGCTTCTTCAAGTTCCACCTCCCGCTCAAGTTCTTCCGCTTCCCGCTTCCCTGCCGTCACGCTTTGCCGGGCACCGGCCCAGTCGTCCTGTCCGGCATCTATACAGCTCTGCTGCAGGTAATACCTGACTTTTGTTATCTGTCCGTCCGGGTTGTTCTTGTAAAGGTCCAGGAAGTGCGCTGCGGCAAGACACATTCCGTTTGCCTGTTCCATGGTTGCATAAATGTCCTGCCGATTAACCGCAACCGTCAGCCCGTTGAGAAACCTTTCAAATTCCGTCATTGTATAATCCCGTGCCTTATCCTTGATCGCGGTGCTCTCGTAATCATTCCACTGTCTGTGGGTATCTTCCACTATCTTCAAGGTTTCTTCCCATATCTTATCTATCTTCTGTTTCTTCTCCTGCTCCGGATTCGGCGGACTCTGCCCGCCGCCCTGGCCTTCTCCCTGGCCGCCGCCGTTTCCCTGACCGCCCTGCTGATCTTCCCCTTCACCGCCGCCCGTTTCGCCGCCCTGCTGCCCGGCCGGTTTTTCCATCTCCTGCTGTAGCCTTTCCATCTGTTCAATAACGGCCTGAGAATTATCTACTATGCTTGAAAGGGATACCGGTATGCTCTCCTTTTTTTTCTGTTGAGCCGGGCGCTGCTCCCTGCGGCAGGCAGTTGCCGCACCCGTGATAATTAAAGAGATTACTAGCAAAAACAGCAGGGGTTTAGTTGTGAACTCTTTGTCCAAAGCAATCACCTCGGGATTAGTATATCCCGCCACCCTGCTGTTTTATTTCTTATTGCCGTAAAAAATGCATATGTATGTTGTATGTTCCGTTTGTCATTATAATACTTCTGACGGACCAAATCTTCGGACAAAATCCAGCGTAAACCTTACCGCTCTTTTAGTCAGGCCTTCACATATATGGGGCGGATTCTCCGGTTTAAATCCTTCCGGCCTCAGCTCTTTGCAAATAAGGCTGCCGAATCTGCTTTCAAACTTATCGGCAAACGCATAACACTCCCTGATAATCGCCCCGTCATCCTTTCTTATGTGTTTGCCATATATACCGATAAACATCAGGGAGCCTTCAACAAGTCCGCATTGGGCACCATACTCTCCTGCACCGTGCATACCTACTGCGGCATCCAGGGTCTGCGGGTGAAGCTTGATACCGCAGACCTCGGACAGTATCCTAAGCATGGTTTCAGCACAGTTATAGTCATATTTCCAATAATACTCGTGTACTCTTTCGTCAATAAGCTTCTGTATCTGCTCCATTTTTTCTCTCCTTTAATCATCTTTTTGTTTTTACGGCCGCTGTAAGCATTCCACACAAAATTTGAGTCTCCTTTATTCTTGCATAATTACAAAATAACCGGTACCGCCAACGATACCGGTTGCTTAACAGTTTTCACACGCTGTCAAATAAGGCCAACAGCTCATTGGCCACCCTCTCCCAGCTGTATTTTTCTTCCGCCATCTTCCTTGCATTCTTCCCGATGTCAAGTGAGATATCCTCATGCTCCAGAAGATATATAATTTTCTCTGTCAGCGCTTCCGGCCTGTTATACCCGTCAATTACAAACCCGTTAACACCGTGCTCTATTACTTCCGCATTACCGCCGCGGTTGGTGGTAATAATGGGCAGGCCCGCCGCCATTGCCTCATAATGCACCCTTGCCAGCGGTTCCTTCCACTGCGATGTGCATACGAATATATCCGCCGCGCTGAAGTGCTTCGGTATATCGGCAGGGGGCAGAAAGCCGGTGAATATCACCGGCCCCTTAAGCTGTTGTGCCATCGATTTTAAGCTGTGTGTATAGGAATCCGAAGTATTGCCGCCATACCACTTGCTTCCAATTATCATCAGCGACGTATTAGGGTACAAATCCATTACATCCTTCATGGCTTCCAATAAAATATGGGGGCCTTTCTTTTTGCTGAGCCGTCCCACGAACAAAACCGCCTTGGTTTTATCCAGCCCGTATTTTAAGCGCAGAGCCTTCCTGTCAAAAGCGTGTTTCTTTATATATACCGGCTTATACAGGTTTGCATCCACGCCGGAATACACCACCTGCAGTTTGTCGCCGGCTGAAGGATACAAGGCCTTTACGCCGTCGGCTATAAACCGGCTGACCGCAGTAATAAAGCTTACCCTGTTTATACACTTATAAGCCTTGTCTTTGTCTATCTTGTTCGGCAGAAACATTTCATTGTGAAGGCTGAGGCTTACGGTACTGCCGGGTGCCGCCTCGCTTATCGGCAGCACCCACAGGGGTCTGTTGAATACATGTATCAGACTGTATTCATCCCATTTTTCCGCACTCAGGTTGTTAACGTATTCACTCCTGGTTCTTCCGGTCAGCCTTTTGTAGCGCACATTACCCAGCGTTTCCTCCTGCGGAAGCCTGTCGCTTTTCAGGCTGTAGACGGTAATCTCATGATGTTTGGACAAAAAGGGCAGTATGCCTTCAATATATATCTGAATTGCTCCTCCCGATACCGGTGGTACGGGAAGTTTCTCGGTACATACAAGCGCTATCTTCATAGTCTGCTGCCCCCGGACAAACCCTTAAGAACCGGTATCTTTGCCTCTTCAAACCTTGCGGCTCTTTCTATTTTGCCTGCCGGTACCGGCTTGTTCTTTTTGAAAAGGTCCTTTACCTCGGCAAAAAACCAGTGGGGAAACATCAGGTCTACGGTCAATATTTCCTTTTCCTCATCTGTCAGTTTGTTCCCGTTTTCATACCATTTAATTATTTCATTTATCCTGGCCCCATTCCAACCGCCGCCGTCTTCCATCTGTTTGCCAATAATCTTGCGAAGGTCCCTTACAACCAAATCGTAGGTTACCCCGTCAAAGTCCAGTACATAAGCCTTCCCGTCCGACCAGAGTACGTTACCCCTGCCATAGTCCTGGTGGCAGAGTGGATAACTGCTGTATTCCTCACCGGTTAATGCCGCATAGCATGAATTGTGCACAGCTTCTATCGCCCTGTCGGCTATCTCTAGCATACGGCCTGCGTGCTTTAAAAAACATTGGAAATTGGGCTGCTGCCTGGGCCGGGCCAGTTCCTTCCACTCGGCCAGCCTGGTACGCATGGACTGGTACTGCCCCGGCCATTTGCCCAGCTTTGAGGATACCCTTGCCCCCTCCGGCGGTTTATAGCCAACCGACGCTTTATGCACCCCCGCCAGGCCTTCCACCGCCAGCGCCAGGTCGCCCGGGTTGTCAAAGTTTAAATCCCTGCCGTCAATCCAACCATAAAGGACAAACAGCTGTCCATCATGGTTGGTAACAGCGCTGCCGCTTTGATTCAAAATTACGTCGGGAACACTGCCTCCGCGTTGGTTTATATGCATCTGGGCGTGTACCGAAAATAAAACCTTTTCCTTTGAATGCCTCAGCCTTTTCAGGCACATGTTCATACCCTCGTGGGAAAACTTCCACAGCGTTTTTAAGCCCTTGCTCTGAATTATTCTGATCCCTTCGGGGGTTATTCCATAATACTGCAGCACCTTTTGAGCCAACTGGGTCAACTGGTCGGTATTCTGCCGCTCCATCATACGTTTAACCTCCATTCGTAAAAGTTATTGAGGGATCAAACCGTCAAAACCTTCAATAACCGGCCGGATGCTTTTCTCCACATCAATCATTTCCCGCAGCCTCTTTACATATTTGGCCTGGGTCCAGGTTTCTTCCCTCTTTTCATAATACTTGGTCATAATGCCCGAAAACAGGTGGGGATAAAAAAGCTCCCATTTCAGAACCTGCCACTTCGGGTATTCCAACGGGTTTTCGCCATGATACCACTCCAGCATATCCCTTGTTAAGGTCGGGTCCCAACCGCCCCTTTTTTTCATGACCTTCAATAGCAGCTTTCTGATATCCTTTACCGGTATATCCAGCGTGATGGAATCCACGTCCAGCACATACATTTCTCCGGCATCTGTCAGGATAAGATTACCGGCGGCAAAGTCCTGGTGACACAGGCAGCCGGTACTGCATGAATCCTCTGACCACTGCCTGTAATATGAATCTTCAAGCCCGTTAATAGCGTCTTTCGCCCTTTTAAGAAAATAGGGAAATTCCTTCATAATCATTTCCCCAAAATCGCCGTGTACAGAAGCAGCGGTTTCATAAGCATGGAAACTTATTAGTTTTTCGTTTCTCTGGCGGTAGGTGCCCGGCCATTTCCCCAGGTGTACCCTGGGCTTGCAGTCCTTCGGCGGTACAAAACCCTTTGATGCCCGGTGAAATTTTGCAAGCTCCTGCACTATCCTTTTCAACAGACTACCGCTGCCGTAACCCGGGTTAACCCCAGAAACCGCCCGGTAAAGGACATAGCAGCTGCCATCCCTTAGGACATATTTGCTGCCGTCAGCCGCAGGTATGATTTCGGGTAAACGGATACCGTTTTTTTGCAGGTATTCTACCGCAGCTATAATAAAATCCAGGGTTTTATCCGAGTTTGAATGCTTCTTTAAAATCCTGTAGCCTTCGGTGGTTTTTACCCACCATACACCCTTTTTATTCTTATAGGATTCCGTTTTTATATCGATTGTCTCAATCGGATATTCGGCCAGTATACTCTCTAAATTCTCTCGGAAAGCTTCCGGCATTTTTCCTCCTCCTTATAGCCAGCTAAACTGTTCACTCATTTTTTTGTTTGGCCATCCAAGAATAACAGATAGGGGATCCCTCCCCTATCTGCTATTCTTCTTCCTCCGGTTCTTCCTCTTCTTCCATTTCGGCATTTACCCATGTAACTTTCAGGGATAACTCCCCTTCGAACTCGTCGTTTTCGTACTTAACCTTGTAATTCAGTTCCTTGTCGTCTGGTATTTCCACCATCTCGCCGTCCACCACCAACTGGTTTTTCAGGAGTTTTGAAAAGGCTTCGCCCAGGAATGCAACGCATTCCTGCTTTGACCCGATATAATCTTCCTTATATTTCATGTTCCTCCTCCTTTCCGGTTTATTAAAACTTTCTTTTCCAGTACCCATAGTATTCCTTTGCATTATTATGTGCCTATCTTTCCCGGATAAATTTTCTCATATATTCAATCTGCTTTTTAAGCCCCTCCTCGATTCCAAAGCCCGGTCTGAATTCCAACATCTCTCTTATTTTATTTGTATCCGCAAAAGTGTCCCTTACATCTCCCCTTTGGCTCAGCATAAACTCTATCCGGGTCTTCTTATCAAGTATTCTCTCCAGCATCTTTATCACTTCCTTCAATACCACCGGCCGGCCGCTGCCCACATTGAACACTTCACCCACCACCGGTGACTGGGCCGCCAGCACAGTGGCGGTTACAACATCCTCAACATAGGTGTAATCCCGCTTTTGGTTCCCGTCCCCGTACACTTGTATGGGCTTTTCCCTGATCATATAATTAATAAAACCGCTTATACCCATATCCGGCCTCTGGCGGGGCCCGTAAACCGTGAAATAGCGCAGTGATACGGTGGGCACGCCATAGTTTTCATAGTACAGGCAGCACAGGTTTTCGGCCGCAAGTTTTGTAACGCCGTAGGGGGAATAGGGATTTTTCGGGTGCGTTTCTTTTGTGGGCAAGGCGCCATTATTGCCGTAAACCGAAGATGAGGATGCATATACTAATTTTTTTATGTCACATATTTTGGCCGTTTCCAACAGCCTCTGGGTGGCAAGGACGTTGTTTTTGACATAGCTGTCAAACCGGCCACCCCAGCTGTGCCTTACCCCAGGCTGACCGGCAAGGTGGAAGACATAATCAGTTTTGCAGGTAAGCTTTTCGAGCGGAGCCTCCAGAATGTCCCGGTCAACAAATACGAAATTACGCTGACCCGACAGCCGGTGCAGGTTTCTCTCCTTGATCTCTCTACTGTAATTGTCCAGGAAATTATCCACGCCTGTTACCTTCCAGCCCTTTGATACTAGTTTTTCGCATAAATGGGACCCAATAAACCCGGCACAGCCGGTTACCAGTGCTTTTTTCAAAACAAATGCTCCTTCCCTTGCAGATATCCGTTCCTAAATATATTATTTTTCAGCGGCTTAAAATGTGAAACCGAAGGAAAATTTGACGGCCTTTTATCACATATATACCAAAGCAGAATACTATAGTATAGAAATATATTTTATTTTGACAAAAGGGGTGAAAACTGTGAATGAGAACAATAATTTTCAGCCGGAACGGGGAAGAGTTAGGACTATAATTACCAATGCGGTTTACGGCAGCGCGACTAAAATATGCAACACCACCATATATATAAGCCCTGTGGACAACAAGAAACCCGCCGAAGTTTTGGGATGTACGCTGAAGGGTGTCCAGATCAAAGAATGCAGTTTTGAAGAGATTATGGATAAAATGGTAAATGTCAGGGCAAACGGTATATTTGAGGTACATGTCTGGTACGAAGCCGGCGGCGATACCTATGTGGCAAAGTCAAACGCTAGATTTTCCGAAATTGTACCGGTAAGATGCCTCGGTGGCGAGAGCTACCGGAACAAGAAAATACTGGCCTGGATCTCCCAGAAGCCGGTATCCCTCGGCACTGCAGTGGTAAATAAATCCGGCTCCCCTTCGATATCCGTTCAGGTTGAATTTGGCATCGGGGTGGAAGTCATGGGAGAGGCCATGCTGAATGTGGTTTCATATCAGCAGGAAGCATCCGAAAGAAGGACCGATGAAGAGACAATTCTGGATACCCTCGAGGTATTTAACGTAGACGCCGAAACCGAAGACGACGACTAGGAACATAGAATACCTTGTTATGGGAGTATGGTTTTTATGCATGCTCTCATTTTTTGTGACCGGCCGCAGTCCCTTCTGCCGATGCAGTAATACTCAAAACCTAAATCCTTCATGGTATCGACATCATAGAGGTTCCTGCCGTCCACAAACACAGTGCCTTTCATCAAACTTTTTATCCTGCACAAATTCAAACCTTTGAACTCGTCCCATTCGGTAACCAGTATTACCGCATCGGCATCTTGGGCAGCCCGGTAGGCACTTTTACAATAATCTATCCCGTCCAGTATTTTTTTGGCATTGGGTATGGCCTTCGGGTCATAGGCCTTAACCTTCCCCCCAAGCCTTTTTATTTCCCCTATTATATCCAGCGAAGGAGCCTGCCTTATATCATCGGTATTGGGTTTGAAGGCAAGCCCCAGGACACCGACAGTTTTGTCTTTCAAATCTCCAATACAGTCCGTCAACTTATCCACCGGCCTCAGCTTCTGCCTTTCGTTGGTCTCAATGGCGCTTTTGACCGTCCCCAGGCTGCAGCCGTACTCGTCGGCAAGCCTAACCAGGGCACGGGTATCCTTTGGAAAGCACGACCCGCCATATCCCAATCCCGCCTTAAGAAAGTCCGCGGAAATCCTGCTGTCGAGGCCCATGCCAAGGGCCACCTCGTTAACGTCCGCACCCACCCTTTCACAGAGGTTGGCTATTTCGTTTATAAAGCTTATCTTGACTGCCAGAAAAGCATTGGAAGCGTACTTTATCATCTCGGCGCTTTCAGGATCGGTAATAACCATCCTGCTGTTCATTGGCCTGTACAGCTCGGAGAGTTTGTTTGCGGCTTCCATATTGTCCGCGCCTATAACCACCCTGTCGGGATGCATTGTATCCGACACGGCATTACCTTCCCTTAAAAACTCCGGATTTGATACTACGTCAAAATCCGTTGGCTGCTTCAGGTTGGCCTTTATTATACTTGTCATCAGTTTCTGTGTGCCTGCCGGTACCGTGCTCTTTATTACTATTATCCTGTAGCTTTCCAAATTTGCGGCAATACCCGCCGCCACTTCCTTTACCGCGCTCAAATCCGCATTCCCGTCCGGCAGGGCC
>Ga0334896_1002528_pt1 | contig 12583 bp, 10 predicted proteins | sample GraSluR3_MG_8_FD_207734 | JGI IMG/M metagenome (GOLD analysis project Ga0334896, IMG submission 207734) | Sludge microbial communities from methane-producing bioreactor in Wageningen University, Netherlands - Granular Sludge_27_06-R3 | ecosystem: Engineered > Bioreactor > Anaerobic >...
CCAAATAGTCAAATCCTTCGCCTCGCCTTCAGGAGGAATCGTGTCCTGAATGATCAGCGTCGAAGTTACGTTGAATATATATTTTTTCAATGAAATTTGGTGGCTTCCCAGCTCTTTCAATGATATCTTCGACAAGTCTGTGACAAACTCTGCTCTTTGGCTTTTGTCAAACTTGACAAGCTGAATTTCATCACTGCCTACTTCCAGGTACACCTCATCTGCAATAGTAGACTGAGTGTACTTGCCTGCAATGAAGAGCACTGTAACAACCAAGAGTATAAAAAAAACAGTGTTTCTGAGTATGTATTTTAACTGCTTCCTCTTCAACCGACTCTCCCCCAACAAGTAAACTGTATATTGATTATATCGAATTTACTCAACAATATTATTATCTTTTATAATTCATATTATTACAATGTTTTTGCTCCATTTGTTGTATTTTGTTTACAAATTTTTCTCAAGCCTAAAAAAACCGGGAGAAACCCCCCGGTCGAACTTATTCAGCTATTTTCTTAACTTTCTCTACCAGCTTTTCAACGCCATCTTTGATGATTTGCAATTCTTCATCGCTTGCTCTTCCGTTGAATTCTACCGGCTCCACAAAATCCCAACCTAGCTTGTACTTCTCTATCAGCTCCATTATTTCCTTTTGAGCTCCTCCTGACCATCCGTAGGAGCCAAAGCAAAAGGCCGCTTTCTTGGAGATTTTCTTTCTCCCTATTTCGTCAAGAGCCACCGCTACAGGGGGAAATAGCTTATATTCGTAGGTTGGCGCTGCGATTATCACCCCAGCAGATCTAAATATGGCAGATACCATGTCGCTTGTATCCACATATGGCATCTGAAGGCTATTTACCTTTATTCCATCTTTTTCGAGCAGCTCTCTTATTTTGTTTACAACTCTTTCTGTCATGCCGTACATGGATCCCCACAAAATGCTTATCTCATTTTTTCCCTTGCCCATGCGATAAGAGCAATATCTCTTGTAATCATTAATTATGCTTTGAGGATTCTTCCTATAAATAGGACCATGTCCAGGAGCTATCATTTTAACATCTAATGTCTCAGTCTTATCTATTGCCTTTCCTACCTGAGGCGCGAAGGTTCCCATGACATTTGAAAAATACCTTATTCCTTCTTCCTCGAAGTTCTCTTTTTCTTCATCGGTCATCTCGTCGTCGAAAAAATGTTCTTCAATTTTTCCAAATGCTCCGTACATATCACAGCTTAGTAGAGTCTTTGTCTCTTCATCAAGAGTCATCATGGTATCCGGCCAGTGCACATTTGGCACCAAGTGAAAGCTTAGTATCTTGCCATTGCCTAGATCTAATGTAGCACCATCTTTAACAGCAGTGACGTTATCCTTTATTCCGAAGAAAGAATCCAATAAATCCGCCGCTTTAGGTGAGCAGATTATCTTGAAATCTTTGTTGATTTTTTTAAAATTGTCTATCCACCCGGAATGATCAGGCTCCATATGATTGACTATTACATAATCTATTTTTGATGGATCAACGTCGATTTCCTTTAATGAAGCGTACAAAGTATCCACAGCGCCGTCCCACCCTATCACACCATCTACTAAGGCAGTCTTTTCACCTTTAACTATGTAGGAATTAAGGGTAACTCCGTCGGCGATGCTCCATATCCCCTCAAAGAGTATATCTTCAACATTCATTGAAAGCATGTAGATTCCATCTGCAATTTGCTTGGTTTTCATATTTTGTCCTCCGTTTCATTTTGCAATATTTTCAATGATATTATATCAAATTTCAGCGGCATTTATCCTCATCTTGCAGATTTTTTTCTAGATAGTCATATAGGCAGTCTTTTTCTGTTAAAGACTGCTACCCCTGCAGCAAAAAAAACTATGATCCCCGATACATAGAAGAGATTTGCCCATACAAAAGTGCTTTCAGTGGCCACCACCAAAGGATCGTATAGTCCATATATTGAAAGATTCCTTATTGTCTCTGCATCTTCAGATACTCCTCCAATAAGATTCATTAGAAAAAAAAGTATGGGCATTCCCGCCCCAAAACCCGTCGAGTATTTAATGTCGTTAAAAAGGCACGAAAAGAAAAACACCAGCATGATCACAAACATATTTACAAACATCGTCGTGATATTAAGCCTTAAAAATCCTCCTATGTCTAAAAGACCGGGATGAGCCATTTCTGAAATTGAAACACCTACTCCAAAAAGCGCCGCAAATAAAACAGCTACTGACGCCAGAGCGTAGAAGCCCTGCGTTATTACAATCTTGTTTCGAGAATTGGGAGTAGATAAGAGATAGGCCATAGACCCGTTATCCACCATCTTGGCTACAAGCCTGTTGCCAAGTATTATGCAGTATACCATTGGAAAAGCCAGCATGAGCATGCCATACATCCAGCTCGCCAGGTAACCTGTGATATCGCTAAACCCTGCAAATCCCATGGCTTTCATCAAATCTTCGGGGAACAGCTCAACCATTGATATGATTGCCTGTATATCATCAGGATCAAACATGTAGATCATTATAGTGAGATACATCGTAAGAACAGCAAAAAATATTGCCAAAAGCACCCAGTTTCTCTTTAATGTTTTTTTTAGAAGAACTATGCTCATGACTAATTTTCTCCTTTGCTGTAGAATTCAAGGAACAGATCCTCCAGGGTCTGATGCCTTACATCAAGGCTTTCAACTTCAAATCCTGCGACAGCTTTAATAAACCTGTCTACATCGTCACCGCCGATATAAGCTTCAATTATGTCCGGAGCAATCTTTGTCGCTTCAAACCCCTCATTTTGCATGATGTTCCAGCTCAAGTCCATGTTTTTGGGTCTAATAAGATAGCTTTTCCTTTGTGCTTTTTTCAAAGCCCCAACATCCGATTCAGTGACGATTTGCCCTTCTTTAATAATGATTATATTGTCGCACGTTCTTTCGACTTCTTCGAACATGTGGCTCGACAATAAAATCGTTTTGCCCCTTTTTTTCTCTTCCATTAGGAGGTCTATGAATACATTTTGCATCAGAGGATCTAGCCCGCTGGTAGGCTCATCGAGAACCAGTATCTCAGGGTCATGCATGAAGGCTGCCACGATACCTAGTTTCTGTTTCATTCCCTTTGAAAATTTTTTGATCTTTCCCTTTGGGTTCAGGTCAAGAAGTTCTATGAGATAATTTTTTCTTTTTTCATTTTTTGTCCTTCTCATATCTGACATAAAACTTAGGAATTCGTCTCCTCCCATTTGATCAAAGAAAGATATCTCTCCCGGTATGTACCCAAGTATATTTTGAATCTGGGTGGCTTTGTTCCTGCAATCCATGCCGTTTATGCTGCAGCTGCCTGAATCAGGCCTCATAAATCCCATTAGAGCCCTTATAGTCGTAGTCTTCCCGGACCCGTTAGGTCCTAAATATCCCGTTATTCCTCCTTTATTTACTGTAAAATCTACATTGAAAATCCCTTTGCCGCTTGGATAAGTAAGGGTCAAGTCCTCTACTTTTATCATTTTACCGCCTCCTGCTCTTTTCAGGCATCAAATCAAAGATGTGCTGAAATACCTTTCTATCCTGTCGGGAATTACAGTTGCTATTTGCTTATCTTCACCGTATTTTTTAGCTATCTGCACCGCTGCCCATACATTTGCTCCCGAAGACGTGCCAGCCAAAATTCCCTGCACCTTCGCAAGCTCTCTTGTCATTGCCACGGCATCCTCGTCAGACACCTCAATGACGTCGTCTATGAGACTTACATCCAATATTTTAGGAACAAACCCATCTCCGATGCCCTGAATATTGTGAAGACCAGGTTCATGACCGAGGAGAGCCGAAACATTTTTAGGTTCTACCGCCACGATCTTTACTTGTGGATTTCTTTCCTTAAGATAGCGACCTATCCCTTCCAATGTGCCTCCGCTTCCCAATCCTGAGACAAAGACATCCACCTTTTTGTCCATCTGTCGCCACAATTCAACTGCAGTTGTTCTGTAGTGGGCTAAAGGATTGTCCGGATTTTCAAATTGTTGCACGACAAAGATATTCGGGTCCATAGCTTTTTGCCTTGCCGTCTCGCATACTGCACCGTTTATGTAGTCGCTGGATTTGGTCAAAATCAGCTCGGCACCGAGTGCTCTGATTATTTTCTTTCTTTCATCGCTCATGTTTTCAGGCATAACTATCACGACCCTGTAGCCTTTTCGAACCCCTACGAGGGCGATCCCTATGCCTGTATTACCGGAAGTGCATTCCATAATCGTCATTCCCGGCTTGAGGTCTCCTCTAATCTCAGCCTCTTCTATCATGAATTTAGCCACTCGATCCTTGATGCTCCCTCCTGGATTTAAGTATTCCCCTTTTGCAAATATGTTGAAACCAGTCATCTTTTTTAAGCTTATCATCGGAGTATTGCCGATGATATCCAATATGTTTTCTGTGATCATGATCAGGCCCCCTTTAAATAGAGCATAATTATTTATATTTAACTTTCTTATTGCGATTATACCCAAAAAAACACCAGTCACTTATGCCGCTTTAAAAGCTTTCAATAGCTGCATCAGCTTCTGTGTAGTCAAGGTCAAAGGCCTTGGCAACTGCCTTGCAGGTAAGTCTCCCTCCGCAAGTATTCAGTCCCCTAAGCAATGACTTGTCACCTTCAAGCGCCCCTTTTACCCCCTTGTCCCCTATTGTTATGATATACGGCAGAGTAGCCGACTCCAATGCCAAGGTTGAAGTTTTGGGAACAGCTCCCGGAATATTGGAAATTGCGCAATGTAAAACCCCATGTTTTTCATATGAAGGCGCATCAATAGCCGTAAACCTGTCGATTGTTTCTATGCAGCCTCCCTGGTCGATAGCCACATCTACTATGACTGAACCTTTTTTCATGGTCTTTACCATCTCCTCTGTTACTACCTTTGGAGCTGCTCCACCGGGAACCAGAACTGCACCTATCATAAGGTCTGCTCTTTTTATGCATTCAAAAACACTTTGTGTATTGTATATTATCGTATCTATGCTGCTTGCGAAAACATCCTCCAGTTCTCTAAGCTTTAATGCATCGATATCCACGACAGTAACTCTGGCACCTAAGCCTATGGCAATTTTTGCAGCATTTTTACCCACTGTTCCTCCTCCAAGTATAAGTACTTCACCGGCTACCACTCCCGGCACCCCGCTTAAGAGTATCCCCTCTCCTCCATAGTTCTTTTGAAGCAGCATCGCTCCCGTTTGCACTGCCATCCTTCCGGCAATTTCACTCATTGGTGCCAGCAAAGGTAAGTAACCGTTTTCAAGCTGTACTGTTTCATATGCTATTGCAGTTACTTTCTTCAGCAAAAGCGCTTCGACCAACTTTCTATCTGCTGCCAAATGCAGGTAAGTAAATATTACTTGCTCCTGCCTTAAATACTTGTATTCTGATAGCAAAGGCTCTTTAACTTTTACTATAATCTCCGCGGAAGCGTAAACTTCAGAAGCCTTCCTTGAAGCAAGGGCTCCAGCTATTAGATATTCTTCATCTGAAAAACCGCTTCCTTCCCCTGCATCTTCCTCAACTATTACCTTGTGCCCTCTTTCAATAAGTACCTTGGCGCCATTTGGAGTCAGGCCCACCCTGTTTTCATTTGATTTTATCTCTCTAGGCACACCTATTATCATAATAGACTCCTCCTTAAGACAGCAAAATTTTCTATCCCATATATTGATTATCCCACCTATTGTCATCCTTAACAAGCTTTTAATTTTGTTCGAATCTTGACAATGTCATCAGATCTTTCATTCAATATAATAAAAAAATACGCTGTTGACAATCGTATAGAATCGACAATAGCGCAATGAAATTTCCTCATACTATTTTATTTAATACCGGCACAAGCTGGATCACCGATACAATTAAATATGAAATTATAAAAACGATACCTGTAAATAGCGGAACCCCTATGAATCCATTAATCTCTAGGACATCAATATTCGTCCTAATAAATTCCCATGGAATCATATGTATCAAATATACTCCAAATGAAGCTCTCGACAAATTGTCTAAAACCTTCTTTGCTTTAATTTTCATGGGGTCGCACAGCGCTCCGATACAGGCAAATAGAGACAAAGTCGCAATTATCGTAAAGATACTTCTGTACGTATATATCCAGTCATAATAGCTTCCTTTTTTAACCGACAGGTAAAAGGTGCCAAGCCACATCGCTCCAATAGATCCCGCATATGCCAGTCCCCATACCATAAATCCTCTCTTGGCGTCTACGCTGTTTTTTATTCTCTTCATTAAAATATGGCCTGCTATGAAATATCCGAGATAATAAGTCCCTTGAACTATTGGAACATTGTAGTTGATAGCAGTAGCTACTCCAACAAGATCAAATATCATCCTCAAGATTAATACTATGCCTGAAAAAAACATCCATAATTTAATAAAATATACCTCAAGAGCAGGATCCATGCTCTTTATCATGGCAGATGTAAAAGGCAAAGCAATCAACAAGCCTATAAATGGATACATGTACCACAGGTGAGGGGCTATAGGCTTGAACAGGCTTTGTATCCCGGTGTGGATTAAGTCCATATCTTTTCCCATATACGTTGTGTTCCAATAAAAATACACTATCGACCAAGTGACAAGTATCCCTATAAAGTTTATGACTTTATTTATGTTTTTGACATGATCGTATTTCCGTCCTGCCATCAAAGCACCGCTTATCATAAAAAACATCGGCACTGAAGTTCTAGAAAGGGCATTGAAAAATGTTGCTCCCAAATACGATGAGCTCTCAGTTGTAGATAGGTTTCTACAATAATAATTGGCCACATGAATGGCAATTACCATGAACATGGACATGATCCTTAAAATTTCTAAACTATAGTCTTTTTCTCTCATAATTAATCCTCTCATAAAAAACCCAATGAGAATATTATATTCAGCTTGCCCTTTTAGCGCAATTATTATTTATTCCAAAATTCATCCAAGACTCGGTCTACCTCAGAACAATTTCCAACATAATTTATCATTCTCCAATGACTGGGAAATAGCTCCTTGTAGTTTCTATGCCCATACCTTTCGTCTACGAGCACAACGACTCCTTTGTCCTTTTCACACCTTATAACCCTCCCTGCCGCTTGCAGTACCTTGTTCATCCCGGGATACATATAGGCATACTCATATCCCTTATTGTTTTTTTTATTAAAATGATCCTTTATTATGTCTTGTTGTACATTAAGCCGAGGCAAACCCACGCTGATTATTATCGCGCCGATAAGTCTGCTGCCGACCAAATCTATTCCCTCTGAAAATATTCCACCGAGAACACAAAAGGCTACAAGAGATTCTTTTGGATTATCTTTAAAACAATCTAAGAAAATTTCTCTTTCAGCTTCGGACATAGACGACTCTTGTGATAGCGATTTTAATTCTGGATATCTTGTTGTAAATTCCTTGTATACATCTGCCATATACTTGTATGAGGGAAAGTAGGCCATGTAGTTTCCTGTCTTTTTAGACACGACCTTCTCAATGATATCACATAGATCTCCTATGCTCTCTTGCCTTTGGTGATATTTTGTTGATACTTTATCCGCGGCTATAATACACAGGTTGTCCTCGTCGAAAGGAGATCCCAAAGACATCGTCTTATCTTCTTCACCTCCACCCAATAGGTCTTTAAAATATCCTAAAGGTGTAAACGTGGCAGAAAACAGCACCGAAGACTTTCCTCTATCAAAAGCTTCTGCTAAAAGTCGGGTCGGGTTGATGCAAAACAGCTTTATGACTACATCTCTGCTTTCCGTCTGTACGAACGTCACGTATCTTTCATCGTATAAGTCCCCGACAGATAAAAATCCTAAAACTGAAAAATAGACTTTCAAAAATTCTCCCTCTTCAGACAAGCCCTTTCTCTCTTTTAACATTTGTTCACAAATCGCTGCATAATTCTCCATCAAGCTCAAGAAGTCATCCGGCCTATCCCGCTGAATCAAATTTCCACTCTCACACCTTTTGCCAAAATCCAAAAAAAACTTATTTATATTCTTTAATATTTTATCCAACAGACTGTTTTGACCTTTGAACTCTTTTTTTATCCCATATAGTTCAGTTTTTGATATTGAAGCGGAAAACATCTCTCGTGAGCGGTCCACCAGATTGTGGGCTTCATCCACTAGGAATACATGATCACTTTCTCCTCCTGAAAAATATCTTCTTAAGTATGCTCTCGGATCGAACACGTAATTATAGTCACATATAATGCAATCAGACATCAAGGAAAGGTCCAATGACAATTCAAAGGGGCATACCATGTGCTTTTGAGCGTATTTCTCAACCACATTTCTCGAGAATTCATCCCACTCCCTTAACGCTTCCAGCATGCAATCATCCACCCTGTCGTAATGTCCTTTGGCATACTTGCAGTAATTGGGCTTGCATATGGTTTTTTCCATAAAACAGATTTTTTCTTTGGCCGTCAATGTTATGGTCTTAATCTTAAGGCCTTGAGACCTCATTTTCCCGAAAGCTTCCTCCGCTACCTGTCTGGTTATTGTTTTTGCGGTCAAATAAAACAACTTTCCTGTTTTTTCTTCACCCATGGCTTTTATTGCGGGAAAAAGCGTAGATATCGTCTTTCCAATACCTGTCGGCGCTTGAACATAAATCTTTGCATTTTCTTCGATTGTTCGGTATGCAGCCACCGCTAATGCCCTTTGACCTGGTCTGTATGAATGAAATGGAAACTTAAGGCATTTAATTGATTGGTTTCGCAATTCTTTCCAGTCCAGTGACAGCCTTTCCCATTCGGAGTATCTTTCTACAAGGACTTCTACGAACATTTCCAATTCTTCAGATCCAAATATCTTTACAAAGGTCCTTGTTTCTTTGTCTTCTATATTGTGATATGTAAGTTGAATACCTACCTTTGCCATTTTATTTTGTGCACAAAAAATATAGCCGTAGCATTTCGCTTGAGCCCAGTGGGTGAGATCATGATTTTCAGTTAGTGTTTTAACATTTATATGCGTAGTCTTAATTTCGTCTATATGGCATATACCCTCTTTAATGAAAATTCCATCTGCTCGTCCTTCTATGGAGTAAATGAGATCTTCATGCTCATATTCTACTGATAGCGCCACCTCGCTTCGGTATGAATCGTTTATTTCTTTGTTTTTCTTTTGCAGATATCTGTGAGCTATGGCGCCTTCCAGCATCCTTTCTCGAGAAACGTAACCGCCGTCTATATCTCCGCTGCGCATCACCCTTTCTACAAGCTGCCTGACTGGTAATCTTATCATTTTCCACGTATAATCTTAACTTTTGCAGCAAAGCAGATAAAAAACACCCTTGAACACACTGGGAATAGTGCGTTTCAAGGGTTTCTTTTTTTACGTTTTTTTGTAGGGTAATAGCCTTATTTTTTTGTCTCTGAAATATTTTTTTTGATTTGTTGTAAAGTTCTAATCTTCGTTGAAAAATCAATGTTTGTAACCATTCCGATGTCTTGTAAAACCTCATCATAATAATCAAACAAATAATAGTTCTGATCTACATTTGTACAGCTGCATTTTTGCAGACTATTAATTATCTTGGTGATGCTATACTTGCCACCTAGCTTGAATTCCAGTATTCTTGCTAACACGAGGGCAATAAAACAAGTCAGGAAATGAGCTTTTACGTGATCTTCAGTCGAGACATAGACAGGTCTTGTTTCTAAATCGCTTTTAGTGACTTTGAATGATTCTTCTATTTTCCATAAGCCACGATAAATATCAATAATTTCACCTGCACTCCTCTTATATTCGCTCGTAACTAAAACATAGTATCCGTCTAATGCTTCTTGCTCTTTAATCTTTTCTTCATCAAGTGCCAAAGCACTTGCATCTGCGATTTCACCAGTCTCTTTCACAAAAGTCAGGTTCTTAACATATCCAGCTGCACCATAAGATGTAGACCGGTTGTAGCTAGAGGGAGATTTTATTAGCTTATTAGCTTTTTCAATAGCTTTAGCTCTATCCATTTTAGCTTTTTTATCATATTTTTCGCTATAGAATATAACCTGCTTAACATCTATTACTTTCTTCTTCTTTTTACCTGAAGTCATCGTTACCCAAATTTCAGAAGGATACAGCCGTTCCTTCCATTTATAATCGCTACCATGCCATTCATAACCAGCGGCATTTGTTATATAGTCTTTTAGCTCCTTATTAGCGCCTCTTGCAGTTTGGCTAAATACAAATCCATCCTTTGCAGAAAGAGTATACTGGATATTATCTCCTGTAGACATTCCTTTATCAGCGACAACGATAACTTTCCCTAGATTAAACTCTTTTTTCATTCTTGAAAAGGTTGGTCTATAAGTTAAGCAATCATTTGTATTGCCTGCATAAAGATCATATGTGATAGGAATACCATTAGTATCCATAAAAAGTCCCATCTGGACAATAGGGTTAGGACGATGTTCTTTAGAAACCCCCTTGCGTCTGAATTCATCTTCTTTATCAGATTCAAAGTAGTAGTTTGTGACATCGTAATAAACGAGACTGGTGTCTCTGTTGTAGTTGTCTTTGATTTTATCATTAATCCATAGTTGCAGTTCATTACCCTTTTGGTTGAAAAAACTTAAAGCGCGATAAATATCATCTAAGGAATAATTGGTTTTCTCAAAGAACGTGTCACGATTATCATAAGTTTGTTTTTTAGAACCTGGATATAAAAGCCTTGAGAAAACTACGAGCTTCATGATGTTGTTCGTGTTGGCTTCAATCTTGGTAGAGCGCTGTCGGTTGATTAAAAACTTGTCTATTTCAAGAGCGTGATAGATTGAACTGAAAGCAGCGTATCCAAAGTTCTTGCGATTGTTGGTATCAAGAGCCAATCTCTCTTCAGCATCAAACAAAATTTGTATGGGTGCTTTCTTGGATAAAGCAACATCATTCATCTCATTAACGACTTGCTTAAAATGAGAAATTGGGTCTTCATACATCTTTTCCAACTCATCAAGGTAGCCAAGGGATTGCACAGTCCTAGACTTTGTTTTCTTGGTTTTCTTATCTCTATAGCTTTCGGCGATTATGAGGTAAACTCTATCTGGATTTTTCTTATTTATTTTCTTTAGATACATAATAACCCTCTTTTCGTATTATATATCAATTATACCATATATTAATACATTTTAACACAAAAATATGAATAAAAAATAAAATAAAAAAAGCCCGAACCAATTCATTTGACTTAGGTTCAGGCTTGCATGTATATTAAGTTGCTGCAAAACTTCGGAAACTCCTAGCAAACTCGAAAGCCTTGTTACTTCTACTTTCTTTTCTTTGTTTACTATTTCAATTATTTTTCTTAATCTCGCCTCCATAAGCCCTCCAAAATGTAGTAATAATTTTTCATTGTATGAATTATAACACAGCTATGATTTGTTTACAATATTCCAGCGAACGAAATTGCGAAACGCTAAGTAAAAGATTACGTATGTAAATAAAAATATAACGAACATAATATATTTATTTACATACGATGAAATAGGTTGTATGATATAGACAAAGAATGTGGAGGTGTAGTTTATGAGCGGAACAAAAGCATGTATATTCAATATACAAAAATTCAGTTTGCACGACGGACCGGGTATAAGAACGATAGTATTTTTTAAAGGATGTCCTCTAAGATGTAAGTGGTGTGCAAATCCCGAATCATTCAATGAAAAGATTGATATAATTTGGGATTCTAAGAAGTGCATCCGCTGTGAACGATGCATTAACATCTGTCCGGTTGATGCTATTTACATGGTAAATAACAAGGTTATAATCGACGATGATAAATGCACAGGGTGCATGAAGTGTGTGAAAGGATGTCCCGAAAATGCTCTGGAGACAGAAGGTGAGTACTATGACATTCAAGAAGTCGTTCAAGAAATCATGAAAGACAAAGTTTTTTATGATGAATCCGGAGGAGGGGTAACTTTATCTGGTGGAGAAGTGCTTTTACAGCATGAGTTTGCTATAGAACTGTTAAAAGAAATGAAGAAATTAGGGGTCCATACTGCAATAGAAACTACCGGGTATGCAGAAAGAGAAGTTTTTGAAGAGCTGATTCAGTACGTAGATCTGCTTCTTTTTGACATAAAGCATTCTGATGAAGACAAGCATAATGAGTGGACCGGCGTATCAAATAAAAGAATTAAGGAAAACTTAAATCTAGCTATATTGAAAGGCAAAGAGATAATTCCGCGGATACCTGTAATTCCAGGTTTTAATAACAGCATAGAAGATGCAAACAAGTTGGCTGACTTTCTTGCTGAACTAAACTTCAAGAATGTAGAGATTTTGCCTTTTCATCAGTTTGGAGAAAGTAAATATGAGAAGTTGGGGATTGAGTATCATATGAAAGGCGTAAGACCTATTCATGATGAAGATTTAAAAGAGTATAAAACTGTTTTTCTTGAAAAAGGAATCAATTGCTAGTAGTTGCGAAAGCAGTATAAAAACTTACGAACGAAACATAAAAATTGACGTATGAATGAGATGGTGTTATAATTAAACCAATAAAAAGTCTTGGAGGAGATAAAATGAGCGATTATTTTGGAAAATTAACCGG
>Ga0334896_1002530_pt1 | contig 12573 bp, 7 predicted proteins | sample GraSluR3_MG_8_FD_207734 | JGI IMG/M metagenome (GOLD analysis project Ga0334896, IMG submission 207734) | Sludge microbial communities from methane-producing bioreactor in Wageningen University, Netherlands - Granular Sludge_27_06-R3 | ecosystem: Engineered > Bioreactor > Anaerobic > Unclassified...
TGTCTTTTAGCCTATAGCTCTCACCCCTTATGTTTATGATATGGGCATGATGCAGCAGCCTGTCCAATATAGCTGTGGCTATTACTGTATCGTTCATAAGCTCGCCCCAATCACTGAAATATTTATTGCTGGTAAGTATTATGCTGCCGTTTTCATACCTAGAGCATATAGCTCTAAAGAGCAGCTCCGCTGATGCACGGTCCAGCTGCATATACCCTACCTCATCGATAATCAGTATGTCGGGCCGGGTATACACATGCCATCTGCGTTCCAGTTTGCCTTGCTGTGCTGCCTTTTTTAGGTCTGCTATGAGGTGTGCCAAGCTAGTGTAATATACCGTCATACCGGACCTTAGGGCTTGCATCGCAAGGCCTACCGCAAGATGAGTCTTGCCGACACCGGGAGGACCTAAAAAAATTACGTTCTCATCCCTTGCCACGAAGGCAAGAGTTGATAACTCCTTGATTTGCCTTGCATCTATGCTGGGCTGGAAGCCAAAATCAAACTCTTCCAGTGTCTTTCTATGCGGCAGCCGTGACAGCTTAATCCTTGTTTCCTCACTGCGCCGTTTTTTCTCCTGCATCTCGGCTCCTAAGAGCTCACTTAAGAATGACAGGTAAGTAGCATCTTTGTGCATTGCATCTTCAAGCTTTGCATCCAAGAGCTCGGAAGCTGTATCCAGTCCAAGCTCGGAAAGTAGGCTGCGGGTGTGTTCTAATTCAACCATTGGATACCACCACCCCCGCCAGAGCATCGTACACGCTTAAAGGTCGTATCTCTACTGCTTCCGTTTCTTTCTTCCTGGCAAAGGGAAGGGGTACTGCTATACCACCTTTTTCAGCAAGACCCTGGTACTGGCCCTTAAGCCATACTATCCTGCCTGATGCGTACTCTACCTTATGGCGGGCTATTCTTACCTCACCAGCGTATGCTTCAAAGAAGTCACCGCATATCCGTACCCTTACCTCTTTGCCGCTATACTGCCAGGGCATACCGTATTTAGCACCATCGAAGCTTACAAACCCGTCCCTTGTTACTTTTCTTGTCTCCCACCTGTATTTATCACGGACTGCCTTATCAGGTAGGGGCTGTAGGGGTTCTTTACTTAAAGCTTCAAGTGGTACCTCTCCGGTAGTGCCGTGGATTTTGCTGTCCACTCTCTTGCACCATTCAAGTGCTTGGCTATTTAGATCATGAAGGTCCTTAAACTGCCTTCCTGGCAGGAAGTTATCCTTTACATAGTCCACCAGGCGTTCTACTTTACCTTTTGTCTGGGGCTTTCTTACCTTGCATACCTTCGGTACAAAACCCATGTCTGCAGCAAAGTCTTCAAACCTACTGTTCCATATGGGTTTTCCTGCCTCGCTGCCATCTATTACGGTCTTCATCCTGTCAGTTAGAACGACCTCCGGAACACCGCCGTAATACTCGAAGGCGTTTACCATGCACCTTAAGAGACTGTAAAAGTCACATCTCTTGGTAAACTCAACATATTTGCTTCTTGAACTGCCCATTATCATTATGAAAGCCGGGGTTTTATGAATATTTCCTCTTTCGTCTATGTAGTAGGTAATACCCCAGTCCATCTGTGCCTGCTTACCAGACAGAGTTTCATACCTTCGCACCGCTGGGGTGCTTCTTGCCGGCCTAAACGGTTTTACATAGTCCTTGATAATGGTAATACCGCCGGTATAGCCAATGTCCTGAAGCCTTTCTAAAATCACAATACAGTTAAATATCCCGTTTTCCATCATTTCATTTATTTTGGGCTTGAAAGGATCAAGCTTTTATGGCCTTGTCCTTCCTTTAAGCCCATGCACTGCTTTTGGCTTGTCTATATATCTTTTTACTGTGTTTTTTGATATGCCAAGTTCCATACCTATGGCATATGCACTCTTCCCTTTTTGTGCTTTTTCACGTATCATGTTAATTAGCCCACTCCTTATCATACGGTCATCTCCCATAAAAGTATTAGTAACACTCTTATGGTAACCGTTGGTTTGGTGTGGGTCAATTTCTGCCCGGCGTTATGGGTCAATTATACCCCGGCGGTGACACATATATAGTTGGAAATAAAAAATACCCCTCAAGTGCTGCGGACATCTCCCTAAGGTCACTTTACAAGACGTTGCTGTACTCTATTATGTGCCATAAGATATAATTGTCTATCTCCTACCATGTTTTATCTCTTGTCATATACACAAAGGCAAAGCTAGATGTACCGATTGATACCTTTATCAGTAGCGATGCGTTTATTCCCTTGTCGATTTCTTTTGTATCATCATCTGGCTCTTGAATGACATTATTACTAAATAAGTCAATAACACAATAAAAAACCACCCTTTGTTCTGTCTGGGAAACCCTAGGGTTTTTTATGCCCTCCGCCTTATCACCAATACCTCGCCGTTGAATATAATGGGTATAGAACTTTCCACCGGCCAGGGCGCGGATAAAATGATGACAGCACTTTTATCAAGACATGACACCTAAATATAGGTTTTTTGAGAGGAGATATATAGACGGTATAATGTGTTGTGTGAGGTACACTAATTTTAATGAAAATATATTAACAATTGTGCCATGGTAATATCCTCTTTTTACTGTTATACGTTACCATTTTCACAGTACATGGGATACTTACATGCCAAAAATAAAAGGCCCTTAATTTTTGCTGCCTCTAGGTATTCATTATTTTAAATCTTCTGGTTAACACAATTTTTAAATCAACATAAATATTAAACTAACCTCTGGATAGCCGTCAGCTCAGCCAATTTATAGATCTTCGCCTATGCACGGGACTTTTTTGGTAAGTTCCTTAAGCTTTCTCTAGCTTTATAAAAAAATAAATGATCTTTATTAAACTGTTCTATTATCCAATCAGCAAAACTTTGACTATATTGTGGTGTTGCAAATTTAGGCTTATGATAAAATAATGGATTATTACTTACTTTGTGGACTTTTCGAACACACAAGAGATCGTGTTGATTTACTTGATATTTCTCTCCAATAGCTTCATTAACAATTTGTATTATCTCTTTTTGTCTATAAGGATGAGTTTCATCGTAATCAATTTTTCTATAAACTGGAGCATTAGGATCGTCTACTAACCTTATTTGTTTTGAGTTATTAGAATTAGGTCCTTTTGGTTCTTGAATTAACACTTTTACTTGAGACCCGACCGGGGCTTCTACAACTTTTCTAATATTACTAAACCATGATTTCCTTATATTTTTAATTTGTCTTTCTATGAACTGCCTTAAATCATCTGAATCTCCAGGCTCGCTTTTTGAGCCATGTCTAAAATAAATAGTACCTGCAGAAAACGCTGAACATTGTTTTCCTTTCTCATTGGTATAGTTGCCTTGGATTTTAAATACCATTGGAGATGAAACCCCTTCAATACCCAACATTACAATTTCATTTCCATCCCAATCAACCTTTGACATCTCAAATTCAGAAAATTGAACACCAGTATATTTTGCGATTTTATTTGTTATGTTGGCAGCATCGTACATAAAAATATTTGAAATATAAGTATTTGCATAATTTCCATCGTTTTTAACACCAAACAGAATAATTCCACCACCAGAATTAGCTATGGCAACAATATCTTTAATAACTTCACACCAATCACCCGTTGAATTCACGTCAATTTTTTCCTTAAATTCTATCCTCTTAGACTCTTTTTTAGTTTCTTTAGCTCTTTGTAGTAACTTAGAATACTTATCCATTTAAATCATCTCCATATTTTAGTCGCTTATAACGATTTCGTGTTTGCAGCACTTTTGCTCTGGACCAAAAGAAATATTTCAGTCAAGCCCATATTTATGTGTAATTTCCTTGGCAACATTTTTGTAAGCCTACGGTCTAGGCTTAATATAAGCGTTTATGCCGCGAAAGCCGGGTTGATCGGTGAGAGGGCCGCATGGTAGGCTAAATGGCCTGGCAGCTCCCAAACATAAGGCAATCTTAATAAGGGCACCCGGTAGCATAAGTCGCCCATAAAACCTATGATAAGTAGACGTAACAGGGGGCCTGCCCGTGGTGCCGGAAGCTATGCGGCCAGAGGCTCACTGTCAACACGGACCGTGGAATAAATGCGTCATTATGCGGCAGCTGTGTCTTTCGGACCTTTTTTCATAGCTTGATAATACAGGCCCATGTCAAAGTATTTGCGCCCCGTTTGCCATTTTTCATCCTGCTCCATCAGCAGGGCGCCCATTAACCGTATTACTAACGCTTCATTGGGAAATATACGTATAACACGCTCCCGGCGCCTTACTTCCTGGTTAAGCCGCTCTACACCATTGGTGGTGCGTAGTCGCTTTCGATACTTTAATGGAATCGCCAGGACCGCAGTAATATCATCAAAAGCATCGTCTAACAAAGTAGCAGCCTTTGATGCTTTTGTTTCATATTTATCTATGATCTGGTCTTTCACTTTCCTGGCACTATCCAGATCAACGGCTTCATATAGCTTCCGAAGGTCTTCTTTGATTTCTGATTGCAGTGCTTTGGGAGCATTATCCAGCATGTTCCTTGAAAAATGGGTTTGGCATCTCTGCCAGGTTGCACCCTGGAAATGCCTTTTCACAGCGTTAACAAGGCCCTTGTGGTTATCAGAGGTAATCACGTGGACATCTTTTAGTCCCCTTTCTTTGAGGGATAAAAAGAATTCTCCCCAACTGCTTTCGCTTTCTGTGTTAGACACCTGAAAACCTATAATTTCACGGTAACCTTGTTCATTGATACCCACAGCAATAAGGAGCCCCTTAGACTTAACACGGCCATCTTCCCGAACCTTTAGATATAGAGCATCTACTATGAGGAAGGGGTAATGGCTCTCTAACGGCCTTGTCTTAAAGGCATAGACTACGGGGTCGAGCCTCTTACAAAGGGCAGATACAGTGGCCTTTGAAAACTTCTTGCCACAGAGTTCCTCTGTAATATTTTCTATGTTACGGGTTGAAACGCCGTTAACCACCATCTCCATCATTGCAAGTAACAAAGCCTGTTCGCTGCGCTGACCTTTACGCTTATCGGTCCTCTCGTAGGGCTCGGCACGAAGTTGTTCAGCAGATTGGCACTTTAGAACTTCATTAAATATTTTTTCAAGGAGCTTTTCAATTGCTTTGTCCCGATTATTGTTAAAAAAAGTCCGTGCAATTCTTCTTCGGTTAGTGTAATATTGAACTTAAGCCATGGATTTTATCCTCCTCGGTTTGGTATTAGTTCACACCTATATTATAACCGAGGAAATGAGTCTGTGGCTCACTATCCTTTTACACAATTATACGGACTTAATCAACTTGTCCCCCTCCATTCAGTTTTCTATATATTGTAGTTTCTAAAAACATATCCCCACAAATTAGCATTTCCTCTAACGTTTTGTTTTCACGATGTCAATGAACCATCCAAGCGAAGCCTTTCCCTACTAGCGATGCTTCCCGCTCGGTGAGGCAGTGTGGCGTGGTACTCTTCAACCATGCTCTCAATTCTTCCCTCATTGCCTCATATTTCGCGTCGAACGGGAAAACATGGTTATTCAAAGTCACGCCACTCTATTTTCTATTATTTAACCAATATTTATATAAGCCTGCCTTAATTAGCATAAAAACTTCATTTCTATTCATCTGCTCATTTATTGTTACGTAGCCTCTTAAGAATTCGCTTACCTCTTTGACATAATATGAATACAATATATCATAACTGCTTCTTGTTCTCATTAAACACTCGTATAATTTTGATAAGTGATAATGTATTTTAGAAGGGTGGCTACTTTCTAGAATATGATCCGTCTTCAGGTTACCAAACCTCATATACTGCAAGTTATAAGTTATTTCATCAACAAGTTCTTTTAGCTTAGAACGATATTGATCAACTGTTTCTTGATTCTCGGGTAGTGAACTCTCTGCTTCATAAATGACTATTAAATCATCAATCAGATGATTATAATAATCATTGTCCAGCCTATCTTTTGACGCTTGTCTTAAGATTTTCAATTGTTCTAGCATATCATCGGAACGATTGATAGGAATCAATGTTTTTTCCTGAATATATTCTTTATATTGCTTATCTAATTCTTTGCCTAGTATTTCAAGATAATTGTATCTTGCCTGGAGAAATGTGTTAAGCTCTGTAAACTTGAAACCAAAAACTATATCAGAATTTTCAACTTCAGCACTATATAATAATACCGCAAAATCAAATTCAGTATAAATTCCAGTAGTCGGCCAACTAGCAAACCACTTTCCGTTTTTATCTTTTAAGTTAACAGGATGCGCACCAAACACAGCCCTTATATGCTTAAAATAATCATTATCGTCTTTACAGATACTATTATTTTGGAAAATTTGTTTTTCTCCATCAAAAGGAATAGTATTAACATTTATTATTGCTCGATGTAATTGCTGAATTGATTGCCATATGATATCAATTGAAGATATATATGTATATACTTGCATACTCATAACGTCTATATTTTGATTATCTATTTTGTTATTCAATAAATAATTAACACTTAAATCTATCCAGTCCATACAGGCACAAATTAAATTCCAATGGTTTTTACCATTTCTATTCTTATACTTGTTTAATGCGAAATAAGAATCACTATTCACTTTATTTCTGAAACTCCTTATTATATTAGGGTCGATCATTTTCCTCCCCCCCCAGAAAGTCACAATATACTAGAGTGTGGTATAGTATAACGACCCAGCTTCCCTACGCCTCTAACCAGCCACAGAGCTATTCATCTTGGTGGTTCTTGCATTCGGCAAAGGTGTAGCGCTAAGATTTCAGCCTTGCCCTAAATCCACACCCTACACTGCTCCTACTTTTCGTGTCGAATAGGGAACCGTTGTTGGTATTTGCTGTGCAGGTTACTCATACTTTCTTATCCAACTAAGATCCATTTCTTTCTCAATTAATCGTTTTGCCCAATATCTACCAATAAAACTTATAGGCAAATTAGTTGATTTCTTGTCTAATTCGCTTATCTTGGTCTGGAAATTCAAGACTTCCTCCTTTGTTATACAACTTGGCTCAAAACAAACTGTTCTTATTGCTTTATATAATTCTAAGTAACTATTTCCCAGCTCCATATGATCAATAATCTTAGAATTTAATATTACATGTTCGTTAGTATATAAAAGTGCAATAAAAGAGAATAATAGCCCAATAAAAGATACTATCTGTGTGATTAATTGTCCCAAGTTAAATCCGAATGTTAATAACGAAGTCACTAGTGGTACTGCTATTAGCATATTAATTATCAGTTTAATCCAATCAGCACTTTTGAAGTGACCCTTTGCAGAATATGCAGCCTCTTCTGCAATTAAATATAAATTACATAACTGGTTTTTAGTTTTCATAATCAAGATCCTTTCACAATATAGTCGATGAATGCATTTATATCATTCTCTAATAGGCATTTAGCTTTTTGAATTTCAAAAATCACTAGCATTGAGGTCAAAGCATCCAAATTACTCGTAATACAGTCTGACATGTTTGTATGATCTGGACACTCATCAACATAATTCTCCGCTTTATTAAAAAATTTATATAATGCTTCTGAATACGATCTTACAGGGAAAAAGGTATTACTAAAAATTTCTATGGCTATTGCTTCAATATGATAGTTTCTAAGCCTTTTTTTATTACAGTTTACATTCCAGTATTTCACCAGTTTCACAAGACCACGAAATTTATTATTATGTCGATTATGTAGTCTCTGTACCTTTTCATAATCAAGCAAAGGATTAGTTTTCATCCATCCTGTATGATTATGACCAATTGGAATCAAAAAATGTGGTGGCCCAAAAAGGTTTTGAACTTGAAAAGCCGGGACAATATCTAAACCCATTTTGTAAGATGATAAATATACGTTCACAACTTGACCATCTCTCCTTATTTTTGTGGATTTCGGATATCGCTCTTCAACCAATTCTTTAAGTAAATTTAGGACTTTGATTGAGCTAATATTACCATTATCATCAGTAAAGCAATTCCATAATGAATTTCTTCCTACTGGAACAAGATTGTTATCATATAGAAAAGTTAAACGAGCACCTTGAGCACTGATTACAATAAACATATCAATGTCATCAAGAGGCTCAATTTTTGTATGCCTTGAATAGGATCCTGTTAGAAAAGAATTATTAATAGGGAAAAACTCACCTTTTTTGCTTTTATAATAAATATAATTTCTAATATAGTTATGGCTAGTTGATGCTTGAGAAATTCTTTTTTGTGTTGGGCTGATATTTCGAATAATAGTTTCGAAATAATTTTCATACGACATAAGTTTGTATATATACCCCCTATATAGCATTTAGCACCTCGAGTGATCTCGAAACACTGTTTCTATAACTATTTGCTCGCTGATCTGATTTATAAGTTTAAACAAAGTGATATTGTCCATGACCTCAGGAAACATTATATCAAATTAAGTGAGAATATAGCGGTGAAATAATGTTTCAGCATCATTATATGAATTTTCCACAAAGTTACCTATAACGAAGTTAAGGGCAAAGGTCATTACACACTATTACTCATTCAACATTCAGGTATTCAAAGCGGCTGAGTCGCAACAGGTTTTCTTTGGCGCGTTCAGCGTTTTCGCGGACATTAGAGTCCCCAGCACCCAAACCGGCCTTTAAAATAGGCACGGCTTCGTCTGCTGGGATGTAGACCATGGTATCTTGATCCAAGTTATCTGTTATTTTTGCAAAGCTTTCGACAACCAATGCTAGGTGACTTGGAAGCAATTTACTTAGAGCTCTTACTTGAAAGGAAAGCCACAAATCCTTTACATGCACAAGATCGAGGATCTTCAAATAAGAATTCAACCGCCAGTCAGGGTTAAGACATTCTGCTGCCAACCAAAATGTAAATCCCTTAAGTTCCAATGCTTCAGCAACTTCAAGACGCCAATTAAAAAAGTCAATAATACGATTGGTTAGCATTTCATCTAGGTCCCTGCCGCTTTTTTGCAGTGAGCGACCAACATAATCGAAGAGTTGAGCCCACCGTTCTCGGTCGTCAGTAGTCTTGTCATAAAAACGCTCAAGTAAACTTTCATTACCCCTTAAGGGGTAAACATTCCAAAGATAGTAGGTGAAAAGGTGCTGACCCAGCCTATCTACAAGTCCTTTTCTATCGTTTTCTGTATAAGTTAGAATATTCAGGTTCTCAACAGTGTACTCAAATTCGTCATGCAATATCTCAAATATTGGCCTGAACGGTTGGTTATAACGAATATAGCTGCCAAAGACATCCTTCCAAACAGCCTTTCCATCACGTTGAAAAATGTCTCCTTTATGTTCAATAGCCCAGTCCCGATTGAGCACATAGAGACTCCCAAAATGCATCCCTAACAGAGCTTTTTCGGGTCGGGTTAATGGAAATTTTGCACTATCCTCTATGCGTTCTGAGAGGATGTCAGTAACTTCTGGTACATTATCTTCTGGTAAATGACGATGAACCCAAAAGCCGAAATTGATAAGAGCCTCAAGTGCGCGACTGCGAGTGTTATTAATGGCCTCGGTAATAGGGTCATCCCGGTTAAACAAAACCGGATCATCGTGGTCGAGCCGCCAATCGAATTGATTGCAAACCTGCCGAAGTAGACCAGCAAGACCATCCCTAGCGGTAATAGGCACACCCGTATCCTCGTCCACACATGTGTCGATGAAATCAACCACGGCTCGGCGGGAGCTTCCCCAGTTCGGATGATTGCATGATTTATCTTCCGGTTCAGGCTGCCCTTCCGCTCGAACTGGATCCGGATGCGATAAAACCCATGAGCAAAATTCTATCCATTGATTCAAGTTACTCAAATTCTTTTCCTTTACAAGTTCTTGTAGAGCCTTAATTATAGAGACGACATAGATCGGCCGCTTTATCCTATTACGATGCGCCATCCAAAAGGCCAGACGCTCACTGTCTTGTACGATTTGCTGTTTGAACAGAGACTGAAAGACATCTGCAAGCGCAGGGATGTTGATCTCAACTAGCCAATTGTCCTTATCATAATGCTCCTCGTCCCAGTCGTTCAGATAGGTCAGGAGTTCTTCATCTGTAAGGCTTTTGAGATCTTCGATTGATTTCGGGCTCCGGTAGATGACAGTGCCACTTATTACCTTACTGAAGGGTGAATAACTATCATCAGTAATGGTTTCTCTCTGGATTTCACTTTCCAATTCGTTGAAATAACGCCAAATATCCCCGCTCAATAGTGAGGCAAATGGGCGTAACTGCTTATAGTGAAAATAGCGTTGGCGTTGTTGAAAAGCTTCTTCACTATATTGCTCCCCCATCCGTTCTCGAAAATCTTCTTTCGAAGGTCCACTGAGAATGGCATCAAAAATAGTCTTTTGTTCATCCTTGTTGAGCAATCGAGGACCGAAATGTTCACTGGCTTTACGTATCATTATTTGGAATTCGTAGTGGTACTCCAATTCTGAATAATCATCGTGACCAAGGATCTGCTCTCGTATCCATGGAAGGGTTTGCTCATTCGGATGTGATGCATAAAGCTGCTGACGCATACGCTTGAACACTTTCCAGCGATGATTTCGTAATGCCTGGTCCAGGGCATCAATGAATTCTGGAGCCTTGTTATAGACCTGTTCACATGCAAAGGCCAACGTCTGCATCAAGGTTCCTTTTGCATCCTGATAGTCACGCTCGGGCTTATCCAGCCTCCGACACCAGATTTCCGAAAAATCTTCATCGCTCTCTTTTTCGAGATCTTCCGGGTGCATTCCAATACGAATCATACTTGCCACTGCATCAATTAAGATGCGAGCAACCTTATAGGGCTCACGCTCTGCTAAGGGGTGGACACCTTTTTCAAGTATCTCCTGATATACCCATTGATCACAGGGAGGAATCGGTTCTAGTATGGTATTCCAAGCTTCTGGGTTTTCTCTCCTCAGGGACCGTTTTTCCTGTTCACGAGGATCTTTGCGAAACTCTATAATCTTAAGTAGTAAGGTCGATGTAACTTCAGAAAGCTGTGGATCAAATATAAAAGATTTTTTCAGCAAACTAATTATAAGTTCATTACTACAATGGCAGTTTTCAATATAGGAGATAATGAAATGATAAAATCTCAAAATAGCATCAGCCGAATCGGCTTTCAAAACAATTTTCAAGATGCCTTCTAAAACCCAGATATTTTTCGTATTCGAAAATTTCGAAACTATATCCATCACTTTAGCAGGTGCAGCATCAAAAACTCGTACAAGATACTCAATAGGTGGCCACCATGGAGAAACAAAACGTCCCTCCATGGTTTGCTCTATATCGGGTGGATTGAGAAAATATCCTTTTTCCAAAAGATGTTCCAACCAAATAGCGTCGTCTGCATTTTTGAAAAAATAATCGTAATTAGTTCCTCTGCTCTCTAATAGTTGCATAACCCTATTAATTTCAATTGGCGTCACTTGGCTTCCACGAGTAAGTATGGCTTTTAATTCTGTAAGATCTTCGGTCGTAATGGGTTTCGTAAGGTCAACATCACCAGGCAACCTATCTTTTGCAGATAGCTCAGGCAGAAATTCTTTAATGTACTCTTCCAGACTTGTGAAATATAAAATATAGCGTCTATTTAAGCAGGCCTTTGCAATGCCTTTATCATTACTTATGACGGCAATGTTTGCGTGATACTTCCTATGGTACTGGTCCAAAGCACTTATAATAAACGCATCTGGGAATTCCTTTGGCTTCTCTGTTGAGAAAGGAGGACAGATTTCAAAATACCAATTAACAACATCTTTCAGATTACCAGTAATCGGCAGATATTCAACAACAAAATGCTCTTTGAAAGAAGTCCATTGGCGATGCATTTCTTCAATGCATTTTGTTTTTAATTCTTCCTTGGACGGAAGTTCTACAAGAGCCAAGTTATTGATTGGATATTTATTATGTGCGCTTATGACAGCCTCAGCGGCCTTTTCCGCGTCCCGGTAAAAATGACGAAATAATTCGCGCTCCATTATTTCTGGAACAAGCAGGCGCAGACCACCTTTAGTAAATGTACTCTTTAGGTTAGTGAATGTCTTTGTATCAAAACGTAACCCTTGCTGATAAATGAACGAAGTGTCGATATAGAGCGAGGTCGGAACGTGTCTCATAAAATATCCTCCCTTGCCTCTGACGCATTATTGCATCTAGATAACACGCAATTTCTAAACTTATATGAACATATATAGCACTTATAGTCCAATTATCGTTATGTTACCAATTAATATGATATAGTTCTACATATACATTCTGTTTTGTGCAAGTATTTCCTGCTAATATCATAGAAAACCTTACCTGAATCTCCACTACGTATTATCTTTGCTATTTAGAATTGTTATGTATAAGATTTATCTAAAACACATCACATATGTCAACGCCGGGCTGTTTTTGACCGAATCGCCGGTTGAAAACTGACCCAATCGCCGGTCTCTAATCGCCGGGTTTTGGTTGGCCGGTTTACCCTTGTGCCGGATTATCCAATACTGGGATATCGGCCGGGGGTACAACTCTGACACCGCCTTTTAGCCTGTCTTTTAGCCTATA